>OGGC01000855.1_pt1 | contig 23695 bp, 22 predicted proteins | sample 1571181 | NCBI WGS metagenome assembly OGGC01 (sample SAMEA2581930, study PRJEB24529) | metagenome | biome: Human gut stool | place: China | collected 2011 | reverse complement strand
ATCTCCACAGGATATATATTGTTCCTGTTCGATTCGACAACTGTTATGATTGTGCCTAAAAAGCGAATTTCTTTGCTGTCATCGGTAACTTCTCCTAGAGCTATACGTTGAATACCACGAGAAAGATCTTCTAAAAGCTGTTCAATGTTGTCTGTATCCCAACTATAATCACGCTGATATAAAGGGATATAGAGTCCCTGGCCTGATTGATTTAGAAAATCCAGGACACTCCTATTCTCTGTGAGAAATGATTTCTCTATATTTAATACTGCCATGCTAAATCAAAGTGTTAACTTGTTAATTCGTTCTTTCGCTTGAAGTTCGGTGATATTATGAATCAAGGCATATTTAGAATACAGAACTTCCTTCTCTTTACTAGAAAGCAATTCAGAATCATATGCGTGAATCAATATACCCTTAACCACAGATTGGTTACGCATTATCATTTTCCTCGTAGCAGGATTCCAAATGATTTTTTCCCATAGCGGTGAAGAAATACACCTATCTATTTTTGACATATTTCGTAATATTTCCTCGGTATTGTATTTTTCTCCAATTTTAATTATTGCAGACACAAAAGGTAGTAATGCTACAGGTCTAAATAACAAACTCCCTCCATTCTCACTATTTCTATATCGAGCTGCTGGAGATGCTGACTTATCTTTAAGATATTCAGACAGTTCAGGAAAATAGGAAGTCATTTTATTCCAAAAATCAGTTAAATACGCATTGAAATTTGAGATTTCGTGTTCCTCTGGTCTTATTCGTTGATAGTCCTTTAACTTATTTGAAGAAACATTACCGTTGAACTTATAGAGTTTAAAAAGTTCAATATGACAATCATATAACGTCATTAACGTTGTAAATGCAATCTGATCCGACGCAGGAATTGACTTGCTATTACTTGATTTTATTCTTGCTCCTTCGAATAGGCTATTTCCCTCTAACTGCATGCGTGTTGTTATTGCAACAATATCATCTTCATCTAATGCAATAATATCTCCTAATCTTACTGGCTTGGCATATCTATTTAGTGTGGAAAAGATCCGACGAGATTTTTCCATACCTTCAGGAGTAGACTTATGACCTATTAATATCACTGCAATCGTCTCATCAGATAAGACTGGATTCTCTTTGAGAGCCGCTTTAATACCCTCAACACGATGTTGACCATCTACCGGAAATATCTTTTCATTTCCATTAAAATGAAGTATCCCAACATCTGAGAACATCTCATCATTTAATTCGTATCGTATCTCCGTCCATTCTGGTTGACCGTCATAAACTGCTAAAACTAATGCATTGAAAAAATGATCGCTTTGGGTTAATATATACTGCTTAATTTTTATATAGTTATCCGATAAAGCTCTTTGTATTTCATCCTTTAATGATAAGGAGGTGTGAAGTTCATTGTCAATCCGCTTTACAAGATTGGCAATTTGACTGAATTTGAGATTAGAGGTATAGTAAATCGTACCTCCTATTTCACCTCTTAATGCTGGTATATTCATTTTATTCAAAAGCTGGAATAGTTTCTCTTACTTCAATATTGTCAGGAATATCCTCATTGAAGTAAGGTAAAATTGAACGAATTAGTTGAACTTCATTTTGCTTAATTCGATCATTATCTACATCAGGGTAATATCTATAATATAAATATTTATCCCATTTATGAAACATTCGAGATATCAATGCTCTCTTATCAGAATAATACTCCTTTGCTCTTTTTCGGATATTCTGTTGATCTGAATTCTGGCAACTTCCAATATACAAAATATAGTTTTCTATAAAAGGTAAATTCAACCCTTTAAGATAAAAAATATATATTCCTCCCGTAGTATTAGGAAGTGTTTTTATTTCATCGGAAATATCGTTATTTAATTCATTTAAATATTTAATTTCATGGGACCAATTAGAGACATTCTTTATAGGATTTTCGTCACTAACCATATTCATAGTCCACCGCTTAGGATTGTGATAATACTCTAAGCGGTATACCTCATCTTCATCGTCAATAAATGCACGGTACCTCATAGAGTTCAAATAAAGCAATTAGCACAAAATGCATCGTTATCTTCATCTGGATCACCAAAAAGGTCCACTAGTTTGCCGGAGCCTTTCTGTCGTTTAGCCTCTTGTTTTCTGATGGCGTCAAGTTTAATCTGACGTACTCGTTCAGGTTTGATCAGTTCTGCCAGACTTTCGTTCTGATTCCACGTGTAGCCATCTTTCTCAAATTCCATTGCTTTGGCAAAAAGGTCAGGATGCTGTTCGTAAAGCCATATCCATTCTAGTTTCTGCTGGAAGAAGCAAAAATAGCATCCAGAACGGCTACGGTTGTATGTCCCAACTTTTCCATCCACCTCGAATTCGATGGGTTTATAATATGCTGGAACACCGACGCCACTGTCTTCAAGGATGCGGAATATATCATCTCTAACAAGGATATCGTCATTGTCGATAAGAGGAAACTCTTCCAACTTACCAACCGGATAGTCTGTTCCCTTGAGAAACTCGAATACAACTTTATTGAATAATTTGACATCTATGTCCATCAACGCATTGGCTTTCTTCCCATAGTAAAAATCCTTAGTCAATGGATGTTCCAATATCTTTTTCAACTCAAATTTTACTTCTTCTGATGCAAGATTGAGATATATCTCACTAAACTGTTTAATATTATTCTGATGAAGAACATTATGGATTACATCAATACTCCAGATATTTTTGCGGAAGGGGAATATTGCCTGAATATTTGGCTTGGTAGATACATATCCTTCGCGGTCTTCGTCTCCTCGAATGCCAACATAGGAAATTGTCGGCGCGTCACCAACAAACCGTTCCATCTCGGCAAGTTTCATTTTCTGAGTACACCAGCGTTGCTGTGGTGACGGCAGGTAGTTGCCACTGGCTTTTAAGAAATGCTCGAAAGGTGTTGGTTCGGGGCTGTCTTCGGCTGCCCGCAAACGACGGATGCCGCCGAGATATGATTCCAGACGGTTAATCAGCAGGTCAGTTTCAGCTAATTCACACCCGGTGTCAGTGTTATAGTATTCTACATGAAGATCGGGATATTTCCCTTTCATGTATATAGCGAGAGCCGCACTATCTTTGCCGCCCGATATACCTAATACGTGTCTTACCTGTGTCATTTTATTTTGCCGTTTAGGAGTTTAAGAAGAATACATATATTAAGTTCGTCATCATCGGTAAGCAGACTCTCAATCTTTGATGCTGTTTCCTCAGCTTTCTTGATTTTATTCTTGGGTAGCCTGTATGTTTGTGATTTTGAAAACTTTCCCTTATTGGATGCTAGCTCAAAGTTGAATGCTTCCGTATAATCAGCATCCGAGGATGACTCTCCCAAAGCGGAATATCTTTCAAGTTCGCTTAGAATATGAAGCATCTGATGGATTAACATAGGTTCTTCAGGATCCTTTGTTTCATCTAATCGTTTGTCATTAATGACTATCGCGAGTTTTTCTACAAACTCACGTTTTGATTCCGACGGCGCGAGCACTCGGTCAAGAAACGACCGAGTCTTAGGGGTTAGAATATAAGAATCGATTGTTCTATATCTTGCCTCAAGAATCGCCTTATACTCTACATAATCAGTTGGTAATCCAAGATGCTCAACTATTTTTTTCTCAATCCTGTCTATCAGATTGTCATAACAAGTGTTTAGTTCTCTAACTGCACGGCGAATCAAATCAAGATACTGCTGTACGAACTCGTCGCTATTGAGGTCTTTGTAACCTAATGCTGTCGGTAAATCCTCAAAGAATGTCTTTGCTGGGTCTTCGGCATTTGACAAAACATCTCTAAATTTTGCCGTATAAGCATTGTCAAACTTCCTTGTGATTTTAGCATAGTTATTCAATCCACGAATGAATTGGAAGAACGGCTTTACAGTTTCAGTTAATGTATCTGTAGACACATAGACGGTATCATCCTTACGCAAAAATTGGCGATACCTCTTAAAAATTTCTAATTTAACACCTGAGACGTTGAATGCTTTTATGGCGAAATCTTTCAAACGTTTCTGGATCAATTCAAATACTTCTTTATTGATTGACAGAACAAACGTACCATTATTATACAGGGCGAAATCCTGTTGATTTATATAAAGAAATATTGGAATCCAGAAATCAATTACACCTTGTTTCAGCTTGTAAGGAGCAGACTTCAGAATTTTCGCCAATTCGGTAAGTTTTTTCGGTTTATCTACTGAAGAATTGACAAACTTAATTGATTCATCCCAAAGAGTTCTTAATTCATCGAATATTGGAGCACCAAGAATCCACCTGCCGTTTTCGTCTTGACGGTGTATGCCCGAATCACGAAATAATGTGAAATATATGGTCTTTTCAGGTGGAAACGATTCAATATCAAAATTCTCCTTGTCACTATGATTAAGCATTGCATCAAGCAGATTGACACGAGCGAGTGAAATAGCAGAGCTTAATTTTTGGCGATTGAATAGTTCATTTCTGATTATAGGTGTCTTCTGATAAACATCATCGCATACACGGGAAAGTAATTTATTAAAGTCGCGTACTGATTTAATATTTTGAGGATTACCATGGTAATACCATACTATATTATTAGTGCCAGATGTTAATGAAGCATTGAGTATGGCATTAAGTTTCTGAGTCTCAAACTTCTTTTGATTCTCAAATTCAGATTTGGCTACACTATCATCGAATGCAACATTCTCGATAACATATTGCAGTTTCTTTATTTCATATAGATGCTTAACAATATCGTCAGTATTTTTGAAATATCCATAAATTGATGCGCCCGCACTTGCAGATGCAGACATTGCAATAACTTCAGATTCAATATCTGAAAGAGGAAACACTAAGTGGATAAAGCCATCAATATCACCAGCCGGTTCGATAATAATTGGCTCATTGGAGATACGATATTCAAAATATCGTGGCGTACCGGTCCTATAGTAGGATGCCGATGCGATTGCTGCTTTTTGACTAATATATGGAGCAATCTCTTCAACTGATAAATTCGGAGTGGGGACAATTGCGGCTGCTTTATATAACTCATCCTCCAGATCTATATTAGTGCCCTCGAAAAGAATATATTGAGATTTGTATTTTGCAAATCGAATGATTTTATGAGAGATAAGGGTCTTTATTAAATCTTGGGTATTTGTCAATCCTAATGCGTTATCTCCATACGTTATGAGAAAGTCATCATCAAGAATGATGCCATTAAAGAACATATTGAGAAGCCCAATTGTCTTAATCAACTTGAGACAGTGCTTTATTATCTCACCATCAAGATTGGAACCTTCAATTCTTTCAATGGCCACAGAAAGAGAACGCCAACCCATTGAATCAGCATTTGTCTCCGTTATGGCTGAATAGAAATGGTAAGTCAGATAATCATATACCATCGCGACATTATAGGTCGTGGACGGTAGAGCTTTGAAGTCATTGATTGATCCAATCCCTTTTGCAGACAGAAATGAAAACAAAGAACGTTCGTTTTGACCGTATTTCTGAATAGCCAATGTCAAGCAAACAGCAGACACTGGATCAAGCGGATAAAGTGATTCAGTCGTTTTGTATTTAAGATTTCTGGATACAATCTTACTGTGAATTCCTAAATTATAGAGAAGACTCAATGAAAGTTCCTCAGCCTTGGATAATTTTTGACTTTTAATGAGTCTTTTTGCTGTAAGTGATAATAGTTGTTCTACTGGCTCAACAAAAACTATCTCTTTGAATCGTCCTTTAATCTTATACCATTCGTTTCGCTGTGCTTCGGTGAGTTTTGCCGCATAACTACTGAAATTCTGGTGAAATGTAGTCAGAAGTATTATACTCCGAGTCGGCACATTCACAAATTCCGAAAGTTTCTGTAGAAAATAAAGTTCCTTTTCAGGATTGTTGTTTGCCGCATACTCAAGAATTTTGCCAAACTCATCAACAACAATGACAAGGAATTTATTTTCATTGCGTAATGATTGATAGTAGGTATTCAGCGCATTTATGGGATTACCTTCAGCAGAGTTAAGTTTTTTGGAAAGCAGTCTTGAGAGTGGAGCGTAGTCTCCAACAATATTCATGAATTCAAAACCCCTTGCAGCACCAAGGACACCATTCTGTATTATCTGATTGTTGCCATTGGCAAGATCATCTTCAAGTGCAAGGATAAAACTTGATTTGCCGGTTCCATATGTGCCAATTATTGAAAACGAATGGTGTCCGGCATTAAAGCTATTGACAATATTCCCGGCTACAAGCTTAGCATTTTCGGTAACGATGTAACGAAAATCCGAAACTTTGTTCATTTCAATATTAACTGAAGGGATATAAGTCATAGATTGTCGTAATAATGGTTGAGTGCTTCGCTTTCATCAATTTCTCTTAGAAATTGAACATTCTTTATGCCGCTGTTATCAGTGAATACGAGAGTCTCCGGAAATATAATCTCTAAAGATCTGATAATATCAATTAATGAGACCATCGGGAGACCAAAAATAAGGGACAGCTTTTGTAGTACATCAAATGATACCGTGAAGTCAGTACCCTTCGTGCGGATAAGAGAATAAAGGATAATTTCAGAGGCTATCTCTGAGGAATCGTTAGTCTTGAAGGTGAATATATTTTCTTTATTCGTGGATTGCTTGCCAGTATCTACAATAAGCCCTAAAGCAATAAGTAGTGAAGAGAAATCCTCTATTGCCTTCAAGTCTTTTGGAGCAACATAATTTTTCAGAAGAACTCCAATATCTTTCCGAACGGTATTTTCATTATACACATTCTTTTGCTCTGGTACGGCACATTTTCGTTTTATAAACGATTGTAGCTCTTGCTTTGAAAACTCCCTCTTCTCTCTCTGATATTCTACAAAGAGTAGATTATAAATACTTGCGACTTCAGATGAAACAAGGAGGAAGTGCAAAAGCCAAAGAGTGTTCAAATCTTCAGCAAATGGGTCTCGTCCATTATCAGAATCAAAAATGTATGTGGCTATTGGATTAAGCTCGTCAGCCTTTGTAAGCCCGAAAGCGCGTAGCCAGAAACGGATAGCCGACACCATATTCTTGCCGACACCTAACTTCGCTACAGCATCAATATCTGTGAAGCTATTGCCGTCAAGCAAATAGTCGTATCCCTTTTTCAGCCAAAGAGATTTGCATTGAAAGGACTCATGTCCTGAAAAACTATATTTGCTCAAATTAGTAAATTTCTTATTTATCAATACCTCTACACATGAAGCATAGAGACTGCAAAATTAGGTAATTTTTCTCAAATTTGCAATAGCTCTTGGGAGATTTAGAGGCCTATGTATCAGGGATTATACATTTATAAAAGCCCCGGCAAGAGGGTGTGGCTTGCCGGGGGGGCGGTGAGGGTTCGGGATTAGTAGAGGCGGATGCAGGTTACATCGGCGGATTGGAGGGTCGCGGGATGGTCGGGCTTGTCTTTGGAGAAGGCGATGGCGAAGTGCTGGATGCGGTGCGTCATGCCGAGTTCTTTGAGGAACAGAATGAACTTACCAAGTTCTTCAATGAGCCAGTTCTCATCTTTGATTGAGGTGACGGTGACGAGCATCATCACGTTGTCTGGGAGATTATAGAGGCCGTCAGAGTCCGTGAGGATGATGAGCGATGGCGCGAATACCGCGTCTTTCGAGAAGAAACTTGCGCCATTGGTGTAGTCCTGATAGCGGAGCTTTGCTATCGGAGTGCCGTAGTTGTCGGCGAGATATTTCTCGATGTCGGCGAAGGCCGCGCTGAGGCGAGGGTCGCTTATGACCGAAAGGTCGGTAGGCGGCTCCGCGTTGGGAACTGGGGCAGTCGCCGGCATAGCCTTGCGGCCGAAGATGGATTTCACACGGGAGAGGAGTTGGTTGAGGTTGTTGGCTTTTCTCATTTTCTGGAATTTTTGTTGGTGGTTTTGGAATTGAGTTCGTTGATTTTTTCTTCGAGGCGATGCTTTTGGTCGAGGGCGCGGGCGGTTTCCTGCACACGGTCTTCGTATGCTTTCACCTCCAATTCGATTTGCTTGACGCGCTCCGGGTCGCGGAACCAGCTTTGGATGCTATCCAGACCCTCGGAGTTGACGCCACCGTTCATCAGTATGTAGTGATACTTGATGTCGGAGATGCGGGCCTGTTTGATACGCGACTCCTGCCAGATGAAAGTAGCTCCGAAGAGGATAAAGGTGAACACCGAGAAGAACATGGCGAGATAAACCTGCCACGATTCTTTGGCAATACGGATGGTCTTCTCAATCTTCTGCACCGGAGGATTGGCGGTGAAATTGTCAATCTTTTCTGCGATTTCGGTCTTAAGATTATCAACCGATGTGGTCAGATTGTCTCCGATTTCTTTCACGCTTGTGGTCTGGGTCTCGATAGAAGACTGCATCGTATCTACTTTCTCGATGACGGCTGAAGTGATGGATGTTCCCATATTGCTCAGGTCGTCAGTAGTGGCGCTGTTGAGCTGCGTCTCCTTGATTTCGGCACACGTGCCGCTGATAGTGCTGAGGTCATCAGCGATGTTTTGGAGAAAATTCTCCTGGGAATTGTCAAAATTTTGTTTCATTTTTTCTCTGTTGAGTTTTACAAACTTCTGCCTCTTTTTCTCTTTTTACGGCGATTCATCTCACGGATGAATGCTTCCTCATCCTGGTCGTAGGCAGGTCCGACTTGGAAGAGTCCGCCGACCGCATTGCCGAGACTTTCGGCAATATCGGCTCCGGCTTCAATAATTTTTGCCGCGGCACTCGGCGACTGTTTCGGCTGCTGTTGCATCGGTCTTGGAGCTGATGCCGAGGATTGAACCTGACCGTTCTTGTTTCGGTCGAGAGCGTTGCAGATGGTTTTGTATGAGCATCTGCCATCACGGTCAACCTGCGAGGCTTTGAACCTCTGCCCGTCCTTGATGTAAGAAAGACCTTCGACTTCGGTCGTTCCTCTTCGGAATTTCTTCCTGACGGAGATGCCTTTCTGCGCCAGTTCGCGCTGAAAAGATGTCCAGTCCTTTGCTGTCCGCTTGGCGGCTTGAACAGCGAGATAAATCTCCTGACGGGTCTTTGTGCGACCTTTCAGCCGGTCAACTTTTACCTTGTCTTTGTTCTCGCCGAAGGTTAAACCGTACTTCTTTTTTAGCTCCTTGCAGATGGCATTGCTGCGGTAATATTCATAACTGTCGCTCACGCATCTGCCATTATTATCCACCCGATTATAGACGATATGGCAGTGCGGATGCTCTTTATCCAGATGGCGCGCTATGATAAACTGGGTATTCTTGATGCCCATTTTCTCCATATATTCCAGCGCGAGTTTCACCATGGCTTCATCTGAAAGCCGTGCCGAATCCTCCGGCGAATAGGATAGAGAAATGTGTCCGCACCAATGCTGGACGCGACTGTTGAGATGCCGCTGACACTCGAAACCATCGACAATATCTTTGGGCGAGTCGGCCAACAGTCCCTCGGAATAGAGCAAGCGGGCCTCTTTATTTTCCTCTTTCAGCGCGAGAACATATTCAACGCAACCTGAGAAACAGCTCCCTTTAGTGATGCCTCCAATCATGCGACAGCTTGGTGTAAAGTGATTTTATCTCCTTGCTCAGCTTGTCGAGCGACCATTGCACGAGCTTGAAACCGCCTTCGTTGGCTTTCTTTGCAAGCTGATTGAGATTGTTCGCCATGCTTCCGATCTGGCGCAAAAGAGCCATGTCTTCTGGCTGGGCAACCTGTATTACCTCTGATTTTGTCAGAGCGCATCGCCAGTAGTCGGACAGTTTTCTGCCGGATTTGCGGCATTTTTCAAGCGCGATCTGATACTGTTCATTCTTGAGTCTGACGCTGACAACGACTGTCTTGTCTGACTCCTTTACTGCTCCCGGAGGAGCCTTCTTTCTTTTTGAAAAAGTCATTTTCGGAATTTTGAGATTTGACTTGTGACCATCGGGAACGGACTCCAGCCGCCCGGTAACGGAGGATGCAAGGTCGGAAATGTTTACATTGCCACTACCTTGCTATCCTCCTAATCTTGATAGATTATCCGGATACCGGCGTTGCCGATGGCTTCGCCATTTCCACTGCTTTGGGGCAGTGGTCAGAACGATTTACTAATCAGAGTGAACCAGCTTTCATAGTTGGCGGCGTTGCTGTCGAGATGCTCGTTTATGATATGCTCGATGAAGTTGCTGACGCTGTAGCCGGGACCGCCAAAGAATCGGGCGATGCGTTCCACGCGGTCAAACGTATCGTTGCTGATTGCCACCTGATGCTTGTTGTCCTTACCGAGCTTAATCAGCGTGAAGTATGCCTTTCGGTAATCTTCAAGGTCGCTCTTGCGCTGCTTGGCGGTAGGACGGGGTGACTTGGGTTGAGCGTTTTCGCTCTGTCCTGCGATTGGCTGGACATCGGTGTTGACGGGATTTTCCACAGTTTCGGAAAGATTTGAGTTATTGAAAATATCAGTCACTTCAGATGACTGAGGATTGCTTTTGTTTACGGTTGGCATTTTTGTTGGTGTTTATGGGCTTGCGCCCGGTTTAACATTCGGGATTGTCGGAGTGGGTAGAGTGCCCGGTAATTCGGCATATCGCGTACCGGCGGCCACATGCGACTGCCGAGTGTATAGTTGTCGGCAACCATTTGCTTACTACGCTTCGGTTTCATTGGCCGGGAGAGTAACATTGTTAGCGGAGTAACATGATTGCTTACGATAGAGACCTTGACGCATACGGCGAAAGAGAGTGTTGAGATTGCGGGTGAGAAACATCTTGAAAGTGTGGTCTTTCATCCCGAACCGCGCTGCTACACGGATGCCGTCGGCTGTCGAAAACTCCTCGGCGAGATGGTCATACACAGTGCGGTGAAGTTCGTTCAGCTTCTCTTCGCTGATGCAAGTGAGTACGCCGAGGGCGTTGTGTCGGAAGTATTCCGCCAACTCGATTGCTCCGCCTACCTCGTTATCTCCGATTTCTTCGGGTGGCGACTGCTCCTCATCGCATACCCATCGCACCATTCGCAACAGCAGGCTGAATCGGATTACATAGATTTCGAGCTTGCAGAAGAAACTGACAACCGTGTCGTTCATCTCGTTGTCGCACATCTCGGCATTCCGGTGTTGCCATTCATAGAGTATTCGCTTCGCCGCCGGAGTAAACCGCACAATTATAGGTATCGGTTCCCCTTCATCATCGAGTCGGCACTCCACCGAGAGAATAGCGGTAAGTATGGATTCCCATGCGTTGTCGAGGTCTTCGCTTACCTCATCCTCCTGCCATCTCGGTTTGCCGGATGTTTCCGTCATGGCGAATAGAATGCGGTCAATGAATCCGTTGGCTGTTCTCTCACCGTTGGCAAGTTCGGTAAGCAGACGTTTCTGAATTGTCCCGACCACCGAAATGAACGGTCGCTTGATGAAGATGGAGTTCTGCGAGTTCTTACGGTCGGACATTGTCGTGCTACCGTTGAACGCCGACAGCCAGAATTGTTCTTCAGAGCCGTTGTTATAGCGAGTGAAATTCTTGAACCATGCCGACAGTTCATCAACCCACAGGCACAGACCTCTCGGATTGTGGGAGTGAATGGCACTCAGTCCCTCCTGCGTAACATCCGACACGAGATAACGCAGACGTTTCGGCTCTTTGGGGAATTGCTCGAATCCGGCGTGTACACGTTCCTTGCGACTCATGGCTATCGCCTGCTGATACTCGGCATACCTTTTCTGGTAGTCCAGATTGTTTTTCCAATCGGCGTTGACGAGCGGACGCATTGCGAATGCCAGCGGATGTGACTTACAGGCTCCGGGGCGGCCGACAATCGCTATATAAAGGATTGCCGATTCATGCCAGTTGCGTTTCACTTCCACGCGATGGGAATTGCCGACCGCAACCGATATCGCAGCCATCATTGAAGCTGCGGTGTAGTCGACTGGAAATCCGTTGCTGTCACGCAACTCACGGATGATGCGCTGTAATTTTTCGGGTAGCACATGCACCGGGAATGCGTTGGTCGCGGATTGTGTGTAATCTCTTTCCATAGACTTAGAAATTATATCCTCCACGGGGACGGCGTTTCATTCCGGCTGTTATGGCAGCCGCTGTTTCGGCGAGGGAAGGAGCGACGGAATGTTTGCGTCCGTTCTCAATCCATGCGTACAGTTCGTCCTCATAGAAATAGAGGAGTTTGCCGCGCTTGTAGCTCGGAATGGGGTCATTTGGAGCTTTTATGCCGCGGTAGAGACTCGAAAGTGACTTGCCTATTATCTGGCAAGCCTCTTTCGCATACACGAGTCTGCGCGAGGTCTTGGACTGTTTGGAGTGGCCGGTGAAACCTGCCTTTTCAAGCAGCTCAAGCACTCGGTCGAGTTTCTCGGAGAGACCGCCTACCACGTGGGGCAGCTGGTCGAAGGTAATTGTGGATGCTTCCATTTTATTTTGCGTTTTAGAAGTTTGTCTGAAATTCTAACGCAAAGTAAAATAGTGAGTTGGGGGTTATCAACTTAACCATTCTCACTCCCGTGAAATAACCGTTTGGCAAGTGTTAACCCGCTGAGAAACAGCAGTGAAAAGAAGAAATTATTTGTATGGTGAAAATATGAGGGATGGAGTGATTTTGTGGTGATTTGCATTATCACTCAATTGTGAAACTTTGATTATGATAAAATCTCATTCCGTGATTTCTTTTGCGCCGTCAATAAGCGGAGTATTCTGAAAAATTCACTAATTTTGCATTATGCTTAAAGTTAAAAATTTTTTCGATCGTCCAGATATTGACAATATTGACGCTGTGCTTATACGCAACGTCAAGTATCTTCGCACTTTCTCAGTCCAAGAATTTAAGAACCTATACAACATTGATACAGTGAGAGTCATTGTAACAGAGAAGCATTTCATTGCTTTTACTTTTCTTAAATGTCTTGGATATGTAGCTGAAAGAGGTGTGCCGTCAGAGCCTGTTATTTCTCTTATGACAGATGCGTTAGGGAATCTGTTCTATCTGCTTCACGATAAATCATTTCACAAGGATGAGTTGATGTTCTTCAAGACCTCTTATCAGACTCCCCTAAAAACAGTTTCTCGTTCAAGAGGCTATTCGGAGGAATGGTCAGATTATCAAGACTATGTTAGAGAGTCTTATGAAGACGCTTTTGAAGGAGATCCTGACGCGTATTGGAATATAGATTGAGGAGATGTTATAAATACACGTATTTTACATAAAGTGTTATAACATATCGATTTTCTCGCATGAATGCCCTTGATATAGAAATTCCTAACTGCCGTTGTAGAAAATGGTTATTAATTATCAACTGATATTGCAGATGAAAAGCAAAGCGGATAACTCCGGCGATTGTGCCATTGTTATCCGCTGAAATATCTTGATAGAGGTATTAGGCTCTATTGAGTATGTCGAGGTTGATGTTGCCGTAACGTTGGAAATGCTTGAACAGTTTTTCCATCTGGTCACGGGTATGGATGGGGATTCTTTCTTTTGTGGATTTGCTCTCACGAAGTTTCTGCTCGATGGTTCGGATCTGTGTGCTCTCAAAAGGCTTCTCGAAAACTTTCTTGACAAAGCGGGCTATGACACCGCCCTGGAGTCTGAGGAATTTGCCGACGTTGTAGCCGAGATGTTTCAGGTCTTCTTTTGTCAGATGGTTGCTCCGCAAATTCACCGGCGTGAACGGCGGCATTTCGTGAACCGTCCATATTTTAGCATTATGGTGGAGTTTTTGTAACTCGTCGGCATCAAGATATGGCTGCATCATGTGGGTGATGTAAGCGCAGAGAAACTCAATCTGTGCCATGCTGAATTTCATATCCTCCTCTTTGAGTTCCTCATGGGCTGCATTGCACAGTTCATGCTGCGAGAGAAGTTTCATCTGGAGTTCTGACTGTTCCTTGTCCGATTTCAAAGCCTTGATAGCGACCTCCAGTTGGTCGGAATAATAGACATCGCCATTGGCGGAGATATACGCTTCCTCCTCCCATTCCTCAATGCGGATATTGCCGTTATCCTCCTTGATGCGTTTTTCTTTCGCCGTCTTCGTGAAACAGCCGATACTGTCGTTGGACTCCGGATAGGCCCGTACGCGATATATGCCGAGTTCCAGCTCTTTCCTGATATGTTTGGGCTGGAGGTTTACCCATTCGTTATAAAGGGCATCCGACTCCAGAACCTCATCAAGTCCATGGCCACCCATATAATCCTCGAAATAAGGATATTCGCCGCGAGCCTCTATGCGCTCCTGCAAACTGCTGTATTCACGGATATTATGTTCGAGTTCCACGAACACGACATCATCAACGTCAATAGGGCCTTCATATACTTTTTTGCCATCCATCAGGACATATCGGGCTTCATCAGGCTCTTTATCCTCAACGATTTCTCCGCCACTATAATCTTCCGGATACTCATCGTCGGTATAGTCTGGTTCTTCTTCCACAGCCGTATTTTCAATGGGTGCGGTAAACTCCATTTTGCTCCGAGGGTCATCGACGACTGTGACTTCAATTTCTTCTCCGGCAAGAGTGCTCATTAGGGCAACACTCTCCTTTTTACGGAAGATACGGTCAAACAGACTTTCGATTGCCGACTGGAATCCGCAATATAGACCGATTGTGAGGACGAGGAAAACGGCAAAGAGAACATTGCCGGTAAATTCGTCAGTGCCGAAACGGGTTATGGCGGCATGGCGACCAAGTAATGCCATGATACCGCATCCGGCAATCACGGCACTCCAGATAAAAATTTTGTCCCGGGTAGGGGGAGCAAAGCTCCTCAAGCGCTGGGGCGTTTCCTTCATAAATAAACAGTGGGTTAAACATTCACGTCTTTATAGACAATTTAACCCACTGTTTTGTTCGTTCAGGTAAGGCCACAATTTAATCGTGTTGAATGCGGAGATATTCCACTATATCAATTTTTGCCTGGGCTATATCAGGATTTGAGAGTATAGGAATCAATTTATCAACCTCTTCAATGGGACGGTTCCACCATTGTAGGCGCTCCAGCAAGCTTATCATTTCATCGTCAAACCTGCGACGCATGACTTTTGCCGGATTACCCACGGCTATCGAAAACGGAGGAATGTCGGAGGCAACCTTGGCATTTGTGCCGATTATGGCTCCGTCGCCTATATGTACGCCGGGCATGATTGTCACATTCTGCCCAATCCACACATCGTTGCCGATGACGGTGTCACCTTTGATTGGCAATTCATCCATTACCGGAGCAATCGCACCTCCCCAATCTCCTCCCATTATGTAGAAAGGATAGGTGGTGGCGCAGTCCATCCGATGATTGGCGCCATTCATAACGAAGGTAACCCCCTTGGCGATAGCGCAGAAGTTCCCGATTATCAGCCTGTCACCGATGAATTCATAGAAGTGTGTGACGTGCTCCTCAAACCTATCGGCTCCGTCTATATCATCGTAATAAGTATAGTCGCCAATGATTATTCTCGGATTCTTCACCACATTTTTTATGTAGCAAAGGCTCGGAATCGTAGGATTTGGAAATGCTTTGTCTTTGTCAGGATATATTTTCATGATTATAGAAATCTTTGCGAAGAAGGATGTATTATATAGAGAGCTTCAAATTCGGCACAATGGCATCTATCATGGGCTGGGGAACTTCACATTCTCTTGCCAAGAGAGGCCAGTGTGAAGACACTTCGGCAATACGGTCGATTATTTCAGTAGCTTCCTTTATATTGTTGCGTTTCGCAAATTCCAAAAGGTCTTGTCGGGTAATGTTGTCAAACTTCCCGTTGATTGACATCTGGTGCTGTGCTGTCCATCCACCCTTCGGATTATAGGCAAATCCCATGTCGTACGCCGGCGAAAGAGTCCATTTACCTTGTCTGTCCATAAGGAAGGATATGTTTTTTGTGTGGTCATCCTGATTGCGGATTACAACGTTGAATACCATGCGACGATACATTTCCTGCGCCTGTGAGTATGGCAGTCTCAATGCCCTCATCACGTTGAACGCCTGCTCGTAAGAGTATGAACGGGGATTGCGGTAATCATAGTGCGCTATGCCGCAAAGAGTCTGCATGTGAATTTTCTCCCCATTCTGACGGTCAAAACGCTTGGTGAGAAAGTGGGCGCGTCCATTCTCTTCTATCAGACTGCAATCCGACATTTCTATGCCACAGTCCTTTACAAGCCGATAGAAAGAGTATTCCAGCCGACCGAAATTCTGCGTTTCCCTAAATCCGGCCTCGGCGGTTACACCGTCGAGTTTTATCAGGTAATAGTCAAAGCCTTCCGGAGCTTCAATCTGTCCTGATCGGACTTCACCGGTTAGTGGATTATAGGCTATGATGGCTTTTGCCCTCTGTCCTCCGGCAGAGGTGCCAAGTCTCACTATTTCGGCTATCGCCGCCTTCTTATCCTCTTCAAGATTAGCTCCGAATTCTTCCTTTTCCGACAGTGCTTCGCTTGCCACTTCAACAAGGGAATCAAGTTCTATTCTGACATCGGGACCATAGGGCGCATCCATGGCCGGTTCAAACTCCAACGCTCCCATACAGCGTTTTCCAAGAAAACATAGCGTCTCTACAGCGTTTCCGCTGCTACGCCCGGTTAGCGCAAGCCAGCGGTCGAACAATGCTCGTCCATAAGTATCGGGCAATGAATCGGCAAGCATACCGGGAAGTCCCTTGAACGTCTCACGACCTATGTCGGAGAATGAATATATCCTTCCCTGACGCACAGGCATTAGAATCGGCGAGGGTTCAAGACCTTTGCCTATGAAGCTTTCGGCATACTCGAAATGTGCCAATTGGCGGTTGTTGTCCCATCGGAATGTCCCGACGGGTTGACCATACAGGTTAACTCTTGCTATATCTACCATTCTGATTCCTCGGTATTAGATTGTGTGTGGGTCTTGTTGTTACCGCTTGCGCGTTTGCGCTGCTTCTTCTTGCTTGCTTCGACAAACTCGAAATATTCGTTGGGACTCATCTCATCTTCCTTGATGAGTGGCGAGAATACATCCAGTTCGCCAAGTATGCGAAGCAAGCGCATCAGGGAATCGAAATAGCTTATATCGCCTTTCTCGATTCTCTTTAATGTCGTCAATGAGACTTGCGCCTGTTCTGCGAGTGATGTCTGAGTGAAGTTCTGTCGGAGTCGCAGATGCCTTATTTTTTGTCCCAGCCGACGGCGGATTTCACTGTCAGGTAACATGTATATATTCTCTTCCATAGTCGTACTTGCGTCTGTTAGGTCGCAAATATAACAATAATAGTTCAAACTACGACTATTTTCGTGAGTTTTTTTGAGCCAGACTGAAGATTATTGTCAATTTACAGGATAGTCAAGGATACTCTTCTTCCATGCCCGTCAAAGATTCGGAAGAGAGTGTTGAATTGGACATCGGCTTTGCCGTTTTTCAGACGGGAGATATAGGTTTTCTTCGTACCGATACGCTCGGTTATTTTTGAAAATGCCCACATTAACCAACTCATCTTTTGAACGGCTACATTTTTATTCATATCTATCAATGGAAACTATCTTCCCATTTTGGAAATATATATATTTATTAGGATAAACCCATTGTTCGAAAATTTCATTTCTTGATTGACTCGAATTGATTCTCTCGGGTTCTCCTAATGCTTCAGTACACATATCATGTGTCATACCAGGTTCAATGATACCAAGATATACCATCATTCCCTTATCTTTTCCAAATAGTTTGATACATTTGGTCTTTCTTTGCTCTTCTTCAGCGTGAACCCTTTGCGCAATTTTGATTTGTTCGTTTATTTCATCTTGCCTTTGTTCAAGAGATAATAAAATATGTGCAATGCCAATTTGAGGCTTGCCTCGCCAGCCACTATAGGTGCTTTCTCCGGCATTATCAAATCCCATATTAATATAATATTGATTTCCAATGCTATCACTGAATAATAACACGACACCTCCCTTGTCTGATAAACTATATCCTTCGTTTTGAGGAAACTTTAGTTGAACGTCCGTGCAATTTACTAACATATATGTATCGCTACTAACAAGTTTTCCAGTATTAGAATTAATTAAACAGGGTAAGCTTTCTGATGGATATAAATTTTGATACCACCAGTCCTTCCCTTTGTAGGTATTTACCATCCAGTCAAAATAGCCTAAACTTAAAAACGGCTCCATACCACATGCATCTGGTTCATATTGAAATCGCTCACCAGTTTTATTGTTAGAGAGTATAAATACTGGATCATCGAATATACCTTCTGGAAAGACATCTGATATTTGAAATTCTTCGCCAATCAATTTTGACACTTGACTACTGTCAAGCTTCTTCCAACAGAACTGTGGCATATATAATTTACTATGTATTGACAAAGCTGGATTAAAGATAATTTTTTGGCCTATCATTCCACGAAATAGATTATATCGATAGTTGCCATATGGATGCTTTCTATAAATCTCGCTTATATTCGTAAGACTGTCATATAAGACAACATTTTCTACTGTGTCTACTGCTTTTTGATTGTTTTTAGTGTAGATTGGGATTTTTCCATTACTCATAATGGCAACTAAGCAGAAAACTATAATTATTATGAATATCTTTTTCATTATGGGTTAATTATAATGACTAGATGCAAATTTATAAATTATTAAGCATACAAGCAAAAACGCTAGACTACAGAATCATCTCATTGGATTAGTTCCATTTTATGAGGAGTTACAGGTTCTATGGGAGGTTTTACTCTGAAGCACCTTTATAAACGGAATTGGCAAAAATTTATGGGGTTATTTCAAAGATATTGAGTTGGCGGCATCACGCTTCTTTTGATTCACGACCTCTGCGTAGATCTGAGTCGTGACCACGTTTTTGTGCGTAAGCATCTTGCTGACGGTGTAGATGTCGGTACCGTTGGTAATCAAGAGCGTGGCGTAAGTGTGGCGGAGTCCGTGGAAGGTGATTTTCTTCTTGACACCCGCATCTTTGAGCCATTTCTTGAATGGTTCGCGTGTATGAGAGCGGCTCAAACCCTTGAACACCATGCCGCGGCCAGGTTCTCCGCAATACGACAGAGCTTCATCGCTCAACGGCAATGTCGCCTGCGTCTTGGTTTTCTGTGTGCGGATACGCATACAGTAGCCGCCGTCGGGAGACACTTCGATGTTCTCCCAACGGAGCTGGAGAATATCGCTGATGCGTAGCCCGGTCATGCAGGCGAACAGCGATGCTCGCTTCAGAACGTCCACTTTGCATGGAGTGGCAGCGAGACGTTTGACCTCCTCTATTTCAAGATAGTTGATTTTTGGTTCCTCCCAGTCGATGCGGTCAAGATAGTCGTTGACATTCTCGCGGAGCCAACCTTCCTTATATGCCAGTTTCAGCAAGGCACGGAAGGTTGACCAATACCCGGCTGCCGAGTTGCGTGATATGATGTTGCCGGACTGTTTGACGCGAATTTTGAGAATGTATGTTCGGAAGTCGTTGCACAGGCCGATGGTCACGTCTTTCATCAGGCATCTGCCATTACAGAAGTCTTTGAAGTGCTTATACACGATTTCCCATTTCTGATATTTCTCTTTGGTCTTGCTCTCAAAATATTCAAGGAAGTCTGCCTGTTTCTTGGTGCGGTCGAGGAAGCCGAACTCCTCGTTGATGATTGCCAACTCACGAGTTGCGCGGATGCCACGGGCTTTGAGCAGGATCTCCTCGTTGTAGTCAAGCTCGAATTTGTCTTTCGGTTTGCCGAAGAGATAGAGACCGAGGAACTCACGCCGCGACATCTTCTTGATGTGCGGATTCCATATGGGTGGGTAATAGTCGAGGTAGAGCGACAATTTGCCGCTACGCAGTTTCTCCTGACGGAGTGTCACTTTGGTGATGGTTGCTGATTCCATATTATGCTGTTTTAGAATTATAAGGTACAAAGGTAAATGGTGGTTGTTCGGTGAGAAAAATCACCGGATTATAACTGAATCTCGGGGTTGAACAATGCCTCTAACTCTTTGGCGTTAAGTTTTACATACTTGCCGCAACGGAGCTTGGTTATCTTGTATGTCTTGACGTAGTGATACAGCTGGTCGCGTGTCTGCGAGTATTTTTCCATAGCTTCGGGCACTGAGATAAACTCTACATCCTCAGCTGACTTGGCACCTTTCGCCACATCGAAGTGATATTTGGAGTAATATACCTTCGGCCCTTCCTTACGTTTCGGAATTCCGATTTTGGAGACCAGAGTGTAAATTGCCGAGAGGGTCATGCCGTATTTTTCCTGAATATCCTCAACCGAATACCATTCCGTAATCTCCGGATTCTCCTTTCTCGCCGAGAAAAGACGGTCGATATGGTTCTTGCTGAAATATGCCTTGCCGCGAAGAATAGTCTTCGGCACATTGTTTTCCGCGACCACTTTGTAAATCCACGAATCCTTGACCCCGAATTTCTCCCGAATCTCGGCGCGGGTGTAAAAGTCGGAAAGGGACTTTCCTTTTTTCTCTAAGTCATCTTCTTTCGGCTTGCTTTCCTTCGGTGGGAGAAAATCGAACATCGCCTGAATATCGGCTTTGCTTATGAGGGTCTTTCTACCGATTCGTGTTACCTTGATTTTACCTCGGTTGATGCTATCATAAATATATGTCCGGCACACACCGAGATATTGGGCCGTTTCGGTCGGTGTCAAAAAATCCTTATCCCGACTTTTACGGCCCGGATTGCATTTGCTGGTTTCCTGATTGGAAAGAGCCATCTTCTTCTGCCTCATGCGCTCCTTGTAGGAGCGTTCTGAACATCTTTTGGAGCAGAAGCGTGTAACCGTAGTCTGAGCCATAAAACGGTTCCCGCACCACTCACAGATTCTTTCAATTTTAATGTTGCTACTCATTTCGTTGGTGTTAATTTCGCCTTAGTTTGTTCGTGCGCGTCCGTTGACGTCCGTCTACGTCCGCAAACCTCCACCACCTTGCTGACGCTTGGGGTGAAATGAGTCGCTGTCGTACAAAATCCGTACAAAATGGCGCATAAAAACGCCTAACACTGACAGTTATCAGCATTAGGCGTTCTTGTAAGAGTTAAGTTTTATCGCTCAGTAACAGTCAATTACTATCAATATAAACTATTGATAATCAATTAATTACTTGCCGATGCAGAAGCGGGAGAAGATGGTTGAGAGGATGTCGGGAGTGGTGATGTCGCCGGTGATAGTGGAAAGGTGGTGGATAGTTTCACGGACGTCCTGAGCGACGAGGTCGGCGGGAATGGCGGTCTGCAGGCCGTCGATTACGCGGCGGAGTGAGTCGGAGGCGTGCAGGAGGGCTTGATAATGGCGTGCGTTCGTTACGATGACTGCATCCCCTGAAGCAATTTCCGGAAGATTATTACGGTGATGTATTGGCGGAAGACCTCTCATTAGATGCGTCAGCAGAGGGACTTTGATGTCCGAAGGCGTTGGCGCGCAGGAGGGCGCGGAGTGCGTCGTGTCCTGTTCCGGTGGAGGCAGATATCGCGATGGCCGAACTCACCCCCGGAAGATGCCGGTAGCAATCGAGTAGTTTCTGCACCGCACCTGGGTGGATAAGGTCGATCTTGTTGAGTACCGCTATCACGACGCTATCGGCAGGAAGCCTTTTGGAAAGTTCACGGGCGAATTCCTCTGTATCGGAAGAACAGCCGCCCGTTGGCGCCGGCCTCTCCCCTCCCCTACATTCCGTTTTTTCCAACGAGGAATCGACAACCCACAATACAATGCGGGCACGGCTGACTGCGGTCCAAGTTCGCTCTATACCGAGGTTCTCGATAGCGTCGGAGGTTTGTCGCAGTCCGGCCGTGTCGATGAAGCGGAAAGAAAGGCCGTCGACGACGGTCGTGTCCTCGATGGTGTCGCGGGTGGTGCCGGGGATATCGCTCACGATTGCCCGGTCGTCGTGGAGCAGCAGATTGAGCAGGGAGGACTTGCCTGCGTTTGGAGCTCCTACGATAGCCACCGGTATGCCGTTTTTGATAGCCTGACCGGTGGCGAACGATGCGGAAAGACTGTCTACGGTGGCAAGTGTTTCACGTGCGAGGGCGAGCAGACGGCTGCGGTCGGCAAACTCCACATGTTCCTCAGCAAAATCCAGTTCAAGTTCGATAAGTGAGGCAAGCTCTACGAGCCCGTCGCGCAATCGGCCGAGGCATCGGGAGAACGATCCGCGCAACTGCTGCTGCGCCACGCGGTTGGCTGCCTCAGATTCCGCCGCAATTACGTCGGCCACCGCCTCAGCCTCGGCAAGGTCTATGCGTCCGTTGGTAAACGCCCGACGCGTGAATTCGCCGGCATCAGCCAGCCGACAGCCGTTGCGAATTAAAAGATTAATAAGTTCCGTCTGAATCCATCGCGATCCATGAACTGAAAATTCAACAACATCCTCTCCCGTGAAACTGCGTGGTCCGCGGAATAACGTCGCAACTGCCTGATCGAGCTCATTGCCGGTGGAAGGGTCTACAATCACGCCAAGATGAGCCGTATGCGAAGCCGCCTCGCCGAGACTTTTACCGCGCCACACGCGGTCAGCAATAGCGATGGCTTCAGGGCCACTGATGCGAATTATGGCGATGCCTCCGATGCCCGGAGGAGTGGAAATTGCGCAGATTGTCATGCTATATTCCTTTACACAAAATGTTTATCCCTTTTACAATTATCCTTACATTTCCCAACCGGCTCGGTTATTTTCTTGGTTTAGGCGAACGGCTCCAACGCGCGAAATTGCATTGCGATTCCACGGCGGCCTCCACATCGTCGGGCAACGCGGCGAAAAAATCGTAGCCGGTGACGGCCTCCACTGAATCTACCGGAACGGCGCAGCGCTGCATTCCTCCTACAACGGGACCGTTGGGCATCAGGAATCCTATCGCCACCGGAGGGTCGGCATACGGCGAAAGTACGACTTTAAATAACTGCCGCGGCACTGCCACACCGGTCTCGCCGATGCGCTCCACCGCCTCCCCTTTCCGGAAAAGCGGTCCGCACACGATGATAACCGCGCTGTCGACCTCGGCCCTTTGCCGACATTTCTCCTCAAGTTTCTGCCATGCACCGCGATTCAGTTCCCCCGCCTGCGGACATATGTTTGTCATCAGAAAGGACTCGCGCATGCTCTGGCGACTCCATTTCATATCGCCGGCCGGCGCCATATGGCCACGGTCGTAGCCGCTGCGACGATAGTCGGCCGGAGTTGCACAACCCTTTACATTCTCGTCGACGGAGAATTGCGACTCACGCGCATGCAACCCAGTGGTCTCCGACCCGAGAAGTTCCCAGGCCACCCAATTAGGCTCGTGGGTCTCGGAATTGAACGATACGGTCATCCCGGAATAGTCGATTATCTGCTGCGGAATATCCTTGGGGGCAGCCACGGCAAGCAGCGAGCCCCCGGGCACGTCTACACGCTCCGCGCCGTCGGTCTGCTTTGCCGAGGCGACGAGCCACGCGATTACACCGATAACGACCACCGCCATTACGTAGGCGAGACGCCTGGTGGTATGTTCAGGATTACGGCGTCCGGAAGCCGTGCGGCGCGGAGCCGACGGTCGGCGGCTTCGGCGCGGGGCGGGACGGCGGGAAGAGGGTTGAGCCATAACTTGCTTTTTGATTGCCCTGTCGGGATAAGATATATGTCAGCTGTTACGTCACTATGGTTTGCTCCTTCGCGGCCGCAATGGCGATGCGGCCGCGATGAAACAAACCATAGCGC
>OGGC01000843.1_pt1 | contig 23933 bp, 27 predicted proteins | sample 1571181 | NCBI WGS metagenome assembly OGGC01 (sample SAMEA2581930, study PRJEB24529) | metagenome | biome: Human gut stool | place: China | collected 2011 | reverse complement strand
GGGAGTAAATTCCACCACCAAATGTGGTGGTGGAATTTAAAATTTCATTTTTGGAGATGTAATCCACTATGAATTTGGGATATGAAAAGAAGGGATGATGTGATAAACTTGTAGTATAAATTTTAGCTATGTGGAGGTTGCATTATGGGAACTTCAGTGAGTTTAAAGAAGAAAGTTTATTTATGCTATTCTTATTCAAATAGTATGTATATAAATTCGTTATGTGAGAAAATAAATAAAGAAGGTTTTCAAACGATAACAGATGGAACTGAGCTCATGCCTGGAGAAATGATTTTGTCTGTCTCTGAAAGTATAAAAAAGTGTGACTATTTCGTACTTATAATTTCGGATGAGTTTGGGGAACACATGCGTGAAGAGTACCATACAGCATTAATTTATGGAATGGATGTCATGGTTTTTATAAAATCAGAGTTATATAGAGAAGAAGGGATAAATAACGAATTTAAAGATAGACTGGTTACACTATGGGAAAATGAAACTGAACTGTCAATGAAGGTAATAGCAACAATGGAAGGGGTTCGATATAAATACCCAGTGAGAGGGTATCAGTTAGAAGCATTAGTTGAAGATTTGTTTAAATTTTATGGATGTGATACAAAAAGAACTGCATATACACAGGATTCAAATCATGATATTTATGCTGAAAAAAATGGAAAGAAGTTTTTTATTGAAGTAAAGGCGGTACGTTCCAAAATAATAAGTAAATCGTCCATTGTTAATACAACAGTAGTGGCTGATTTGATGTCACTAAAAGATGATGAGTATTTTGTACTTGTTACAGCCAATATGATTCCAGATTTGATAAAAGAATACATTAGGACAAAAGATAAATTTCTTGTGATTGATATAAGTGAATTATTATATCTGGTTCAAGATAATGAGGAATTAAAATACAGACTGCTTTCTCTAGTTGAATTTACAACGGAAGATATTGAATTAAAAGAGCCAGAAGAATTTCTTAGACTGCTTGATGTAGTTGAAGATGAAACTTTAGATTCTTTAATAGATGATAATGAGAAGATAAAACAACTGTTACAAGAAGTAAAGGATTGGGAACAAGATAAGAAAACAAGTACAGAGTATGAAAAGTTTTGTACAAAGGTTTTGAAGATTTTGTTTTCAAACGATTTAACATTATGGAGAGAGCAACAGAAATCAAATGACGACCTTTATAGATTTGATTTGATATGCAAAATAAAGGACGATGTGACAAGTGCTTTTTGGAAATTTATTGAAGAATACTTCAGGTCAAAATACATCATATTTGAATTTAAGAATTATAAAGATGTTATTACTCAAAAAGAGATATATACTACAGAGAAATATTTGTACGCAAAAGCTTTGAGATGTGTGGCGATTATAGTGTCGTGTAATGGCTCAGATGAGAACGCAAAGAAGGCAATAAAAGGAACTTTGAGAGAAAATGGAAAATTGATTTTAAATCTTTCAAATAGAGATATAGTGAATATGTTAGAATATGAGCTTAATGGAAATTTAGCATCTGAATATTTATACAATGTTTTAGATGAAATGCTTATTGAACTTGAAAAATGATATATTCATCTTTAAGAATGGAGGCGATTCAATGAAAATCTTTGTTGATACAGGTGAGATGGATCAATCTGCACATTTTGGATGGCAGAACAAGGATGAAGCATTGTATGGTTTGCGGGAAGGTTATAAAAATAGTGCAGATGAGTTGGTAGAGATTGCTGTAAATAGTGGAGGAAATCCTAAGATACTCGATACCTTCATTTTTCCTATTTTGTTTTCGTACAGGCATTGTTTGGAAATCTCATTAAAGCATATATACATGAGGGCATGGGGAAAAGTACCGTCAGGTGGACATAATTTATTGACTTTATGGGATATTATTAAGACTGAGATTATAGATAAAATGATATGCTCAAAAGAGTTCGTTGAGGAAGTAAAAGAATACAAGAAGCATTTTATTCAGTACAATTTGGATGGGATAGAATGTAATAAAATTCGTTCTATGATAAAGGAATTGCAGGAGGCAAACCAAAGAGATATCGAAATAAATCCTGCAAAAAAGCAGGTGGATCAAAATGCAGAAGTATGGAGATATTTAATATCTACAGATGAGAATTTGTTTTTTACTAGAGGTCATTCGATAGATTATTTGATTTTAAAAGAGGGAATTAGTTACATATATGGGGTGTTAGATTATATTTACCATATTGTAGATGAGTATTTGTCATCTTAAATTTGCATAAGGTTTGACGATATATATAGTGTAATATTATTAAGTTTAATACAATGAAAGCCATTAAGATTATAGACAAGGAAGGTGTATTTATGGCATTTAAAACACGAAAGAAAGAAGATTTTTCATATTCTTCACCGCAAGAAATGTATCAAGATAATAAATTTAAGAAAATTATGGGTCCTTTAGATTATCAAGCAGCTATGCTAAATTTGTATATTAAAAATGCGGATAAAAAGACGGTTGCATTAGAATTGCCAACAGGAAGTGGAAAAACATTAGTAGGATTATTGATTGGAGAATATAGACGAAGAAAGAATAAAGAAAAAGTATTGTTTTTGTGTCCAACAAATCAATTAGTGCATCAGGTTGTCGAGCAGGCAAATTTAAAATATGGGTTAAGAGCAATTGCTTTTTGTGGGAAACAGAAAGATTATCTGCCGAAGGATAAAAGCAGTTTTTTGATGGCAGAGGCTATAGGAGTTACGACATATAGTTCTTTTTTTGCATTGCATTCTTTTTTTGATGATGTGGATATTTTAATCATGGATGATGTGCATTCGTGTGAAGACTATATAATATCAAATTGGACTATTCAGATTGATAGTGGAAATACTGTATTTTTAGAAATAGCAGAATTGTTAAAACCTTTTATCAGTGAAACAGATTATAAATATTTGTTAGAAGATGAGTATATTCCAGAGGTGACATCATGGTGCAATATGTTACCGATGCCTTTGATAATGGAAAAACTTGATGAGCTTCAGACAATTTTACAACAAGGATTAGAAGCAGGATCATCCAATTATTATGCATACTCAAGAATATCGGAGAATTTGCAAGAATGCAATATTTATATTGCAAATAGAAAACTTCTTATACGTCCTTGGATTGCACCAACTATGTCTTTTGAAGCTTTTGCAGGTGCAAAACAAAGAGTATTAATGTCTGCAACGTTAGGAAGAAGCGGTGAGTTAGAACGAATTACTGGTATAGAGAAAATATGTCGTTTGCCAATAGTAAACGATTGGGATAAAAAGGGATTGGGAAGAAAATTTTTTACTTTTCCGGATTTGTCTTTGGGAGAAGAGGAGCAAGGTAATGTAGTTATGGCACTTCAAAATTTATGTAAAAAAAGTGTTTTTCTTGTCCCAGATTCTCAATCTGCAGAGGCAATTAGACAGTTTTATGCAGAGCATATAGGAAGTACAAAAGTTTTTGAAGCAAAAGATATAGAAGAGTCAAAACAATTGTTTGTAGATGCACAGGAAGCAACTGTTATCTTAGCAAATCGCTTTGATGGCATAGATTTTTCTGATGATGAGAGTAGATTGCTATTTATTTGGAATCTTCCGAAAACAACAAATCTGCAAGAAAGATTTTTGATTACCAGAATGGGAGCTTCAAAATTATATGCAGAAAGAATACGGACAAGGATAATTCAAGCTGTAGGTAGATGCTCTAGAAATCCAAGTGATTATTCTATCGTTTGTGTAATTGGAGATACTATTCAAAATGATTTGACAAAACCGGAAAAGATTAAGCAATTTGCTCCAGAATTAAGAGCTGAAATTCAATTTGGACTAGAAAATTCAGTGGATTACTCAAGTGTGGATGATGTAATAGAACAGGCTAGAGATTTTTTGGAGAGAAATCAAGTATGGCAAGGAGCAGAAGAGTATATTGTTGATTTAAGAAATGGATATTGGAATGAAGAAAATAAAGTAGAAAAGCAGATAAATGAAAAACTACAGGAATCAGCAATTCAGGAATTAAAATTTCAATATGCGCTATGGAAAAAGGATTATAAAACTGCGTATGAACATGCTTGTAGTATTGTTGGAATTTTAAATGCACCAGCATTAAATGGATACAAATGCTTTTGGAATTATATGGCAGGTTGTATGGCATATTACTTATTAAAAAATGGGCAAGTGGAGTACAAAACTGCAGGTATACAATATTTGTCGGATGCTTTAAAAGAAAACATAAGTATAAGATGGTTGTCGGGACTTCCAGAGAAATTGTTTTCAATTGAAAGTAGAATTGTTGAGGATGATGATTTGTTCTTTGAATGTATTGAACGGATAGAAAGTATCTTTACATCAATACCAACGACACAAAAGTTAGAGAAAAGAATCAAGGGAATTTTAGATGATTTAAATTCACTTGATGGAAAAGTGTTTGAAAGAGGACACAAAGAATTGGGAAAATTGTTGGGATTTATTTCAGAAAATCCTAATAGTACTGGAGCACCTGATCCATATTGGATAATTAATGAAAATAATATTGTTGTCTCAGAAGATAAAATTTATGAGGAAAAAGGTCAGGTAAAAGGTGTTCCAATATCTGATGTTAGTGAAGCGGGAAGACACCAGGCATGGATTGTTGAGAATGAGAAAAGAATATCTAAAGGTGCTAATATTTATACTGTTCTAATTACCAATTCGACGAGCATTGATGAGGATGCCCGCATATATGCCGGTAATATATATTACGTGCATAGAGAAGAATATGTTTGTTGGGCTATTAAGGCACTTACAGTCATTCGAAGCGTGTGGCATATGTTTGTAGATGAAGGAGATATGGAATGGAGAGAATCCGTTCATCAACAATTTATAAAAGCTGGCATAACACCTAAAGATTATTTAGATTTTGTTTGTAGAAAAAATTTGAGAGACATATAATATAGTTTTACATAAGCCGAGGAGAGATCCCCGGCTTTTCTTTTGCCTAAAAAGAGGAAAGGAGTATAGAGGAATGATTATCATTCAGCGAGGGATTCCCACTTAGCAAAACTTTATTAAAAACAGAATATAGTAGATGAATGAGCCGAGGAGAAATCCCCAGCTCTTTTGCTGCACAAAAGGAGGAAGATAGATTTTATGATGAACTATGAGATTTTCAAGGAAGTGGTCAAGGATTCATTCAAGGATTACTTGCCGGAACAGTATAAGGATATGGAACTGAGAGTTTGTTCAGTAAATAAAGTAAACCGCATGATGGATGGTATTAACCTGATTGGTGAATCAGGGGTAAAGTGTAATTTCCGTTTGGACTAGAATGTTATAAAAATGTTAAATGGTACTTGATAAAAGAGTGAGAAAGTGTAAAATAGTAAAACATAGAAATCTGAGAGGAGGATACAGATATTATGATGGATCAGCAATGTATTGATTCAATTATTAATGTTATTTCAAAGTCCAATATGGCAGATTTGGATTTTCTCAATACTGAAATAAGACCGATAACATGTGAGATAGATGAAGACGGCAAGGAAAAACATACAGTTCATAGGTCTTTATATGATTATATGTACAGCAAAGTAGAATTGTCAGAAGCATGGGTTGCTGGAAATCTTCTTCTTTTTACTGTGTTTGATGGATATTTGGAAAATAAATATCATCTTACGGAAGGAGCGTCTTTTAGAGAGCATTATAATAATTTGCCTGATAATACATCTATAGAGATAATTGAAAAAAACTGCTATAGGATATTTAAAATTATTAGGAATGGAATTCAGCATAATTTAAGCAATGTGAATTATAATGATGGCAGCTATAATATAAGTTATTGCCATAGAAATACGTCTTATGCATTACAGATAAGTAAAAATGGTGTTAGATACCTATATACTTTGATTATGAATATTATCAAAGGACAAATTGGGGGTATGTACGGAAAATATCGGACATCTGGGCATTATGATGGAATTATGTACACGCTATACACAGACATGCTAAAAGAAATAACACAGATATCTGATGATATACGAACAAGTCTATTAGCTATTCCAAATGGATTGAAATTGAGGGCTTTTGATAGATATCCTGTTGAAAATCCTACAATTCTTGCAGAAGATGCTACATTTATAACATTCCATCATATAGAAAATAATGGGACAGATGATATAAGTAGCAATCAATATAATTATTCAACAGATTACATCTATAAAGATTATCTTCTACCGCAGGAAATAGGAATTATAACGAAAGGCAAGGGGGATTCCTTTCAAGAAAGGATGAAAAGTGCAACAATAAGGTTTGAGAAAAGCTGTATAGAAGATAAATGGAAATTAAAATTATGATATAGTATTTTATGGGAGGATGAATGTAGATACGTTTATCCTCTTGCCTTTTCAAGGGACATTATGTAATAGGTATAAACTTGGAACATGTCTTAGGGGCATAGCAAAGAAATTGAAACAGGCATTAGAAATAAGCAGAAGACGGAAGTAAAATGAGTTTAAAATAAGGAAAAAGCCTTAGGTAGTCATAATCTTAGGGTTATTACTGCATAACAATTTGTGCAATTCCCTGTTGTGGGAGTTAAGGATATAATGAAAGTGAAAAAAAGAAATTTTTTTAGTCCATAATTGACAGAAGAATTCCCAATCTGGTGGTATGTGGCTCCGACAATCATCAATACATTTTTAGAAACTTACGATTTCAGTGGTAAAAAGATTGTGCTTTTTGCAACATCTGGAGGAAGTGGATTTGGAAACACTGTGAAAGAATTGCAGTCATCTGCACCAGACGCAGTTATTACAGAAGGCAGACTGCTAAATTGTGGAACGAAACAGGAAATCAGTGAATGGGTAAACTCTTTATAAATAACAGCGTTATGGAGGTATACAGAATATGGAAAAAAATAGTACAGACAGCAGGAAGAAATACACTTGGTGAATTCGCACCGGAATTTGCACATTTTAACGATGATGTACTTTTCGGCGAAAACTGGAATAACCAGGATATCGATGTAAAAACAAGAAGTATTATCACAGTGGTTGCTCTTATGGCTTCCGGAATTACGGATTCTTCTTTAAAATATCATCTTCAAAATGCAAAAAATCATGGTGTGACACAAAAAGAGATTGCTGTAGTGATCACACATGTTGCATTCTATGCAGGTTGGCCAAAAGCATGGGCTGTTTTCAATCTTGCAAAGGAAGTGTGGGAGGCGGGCAGATCCTGGTATGTGTTGCCGGAAGAGGATATTATCAGAAAGAAGGTAAAGAAGCTGTAGAAATGAAGCCAGGTGACTGCATCAATATTCCTACAGGTGTTAAGCACTGGTATGGAGCCGCACCGGATGAATGGTTTTCACATCTGGAAATAGAAGTGCTGGGCGAAAATAGTTCCAATGAATGGCTTGAACCAGTAAGTGATGAAGAATATAGAAAACTAAAATAGGAATCATTGGAATCTGTGGCTGGGGTGGAATGGCTCTTAATGTAGCTGCACTGGATAGCACCAAGATGACTATTTTTTTGTGTTAGCGACACTTAATGATTGTGGGTGTCAAACCATCCGTTTAGTGATATAATGAACTTTGTATATTCATTTAAATGGAGGTGCTTATCATGGCAGTCCCAAAAGTTGACGGACAATTTATAGCAGAGGCTATTAAATATATTGATGAAAATAGCGTTCCTTGGCACAATATGAGTACCAAGTATGAGCTTGTATGGGAAAACGGTAAAACCTATCCACCAAAGTATGTCATCGCAGTAGCAAATCATTTGCAGAATGGTGCAGAGATAGATGTATCCGGATATAATGCTGTCGAAGCAAAAAACTATCTTACTGCAAAAGGATATGAGATTCAGATTAAGCAGACAAAATACGAGATTACTATAACATCAGATTCTGTTACTTCTACTGATGACTCATTCACTATGGATAATATTAGTGCAGGAGATGTCTTCAAGCCTTTGGATGCATCATTTGTTTCTGCCGATGGAACTGTTATCAAAAGAAAATATGGGAAAGGTGAGAGACGGAATACAAACCAAACTTTACCACGTATTGCGTTTCAAATTTATGAAAAACAGATTGCAGCCTTGCCAGTAGAAGAAAAAGAACAGTTTCCAATATGTCAATATGCTCCGGATAAGGAAATGATTCGTGGAATTTATTACAGCAGGGACGAAGCAAAAGCACACAATATACATCCGTTCAATACAATGTCGTATGATTATGATGATGGCAGACAATTTGTAATTTATTCATGGAATATCTTTACAACTCTTAGATTTGTACAGGAGTGTTTGAAACGTTTCGGTAATCCGGGAGATTCCTTCAAATTGGTTTATCGTGAGAAGGACGAGAAGGAAAAGGCAGCAGTTGTAGAGGAAGTAAAACCAGCAGAATTTAATGGCTATCTGAATCCATATTCTACTATGCTTGTGGAATCTAAGAACATTATATTCCGAGGCGCTCCAGGAACTGGAAAGACTTATCTTGCAAAAGAAATTGCTGCTGACATTATTAGCAATGGCTATTTTGATGATTATACGATGCTCACAGATGAGCAAAAGCAACAGGTAGAGTTTGTCCAATTTCACCCAAGTTATGACTATTCGGATTTTGTAGAAGGACTCCGTCCAAAGACGAATGAAGATGGTTCCATGGGGTTTGAATTGCAGGATGGCGTGTTTAAGAAATTCGTGGATAAGGCTAGAAGAAACTATGAGAATTCTAAAAAGTCCACAGAGGTCATTGCAAATGAATTATCTGTTCAAGAAGCAATGAAAGAGTTCTTTGATGATGTGGACACAGGAAATAATACATTCAAGACCAAAACGGGTACAGAATTTACAATCACAGATGTCGATGATGAGCATATTTATCTTTCAATACCACAAAATGCATCCATCAACAGTATCCGATTGAATATTTCTGAAATTAGACAGATGTTAGAGTCTGGAAGAGAATTTAACAAATTAAAAGATATTACGGAATTTTTCAATATCAATTTTACACAGCAGAGATATTCCTACAACCTTGTTATTTTTAACGAGATTCAGAAAAAGAAAAAGAAAAAGACGGCAAAGATTATAAGACAGGAAGAGTTGAAGAAATATGTATTCATCATTGATGAGATAAATCGTGGTGAGATATCTAAGATTTTCGGAGAGTTGTTCTTTGCTGTTGATCCGGGATACAGAGGTGTGGCAGGAGAGGTTTCCACCCAGTATGCAAACCTTCATGCTGATAGCAATGAAAAATTCTATATACCAGATAATGTTTATATCATTGGTACGATGAATGATATTGACAGATCTGTAGACAGCTTTGATTTCGCTATGAGACGAAGATTCCGTTTTGTGGAGCTTCGTGCAGATGAGCGCCTTGAGATGCTTGCTAACTTGAACAACGAAGAAAAAGAGGCTGAGGCAATTGCCAGAATGTCAGCTTTGAATGTGGAAATTGCAGCAACAGAAGGTTTGAATGAAAACTATCAGATTGGTGCATCCTATTTCTTGAAGCTGAAGAATATTGGCTTTGACCAGTTATGGTCAGATTACCTACATCCGTTGTTACAGGAATACATAAACGGTATGTATGATGAAGAAGGTATTATGGAGCGATTTAAGAAAGCATATAACCAAGGAAAGTCGGATGGAGCTGATGTAGATGAGTCGAATTAAAATAAAAGATAATTCGAGAATACCTAAGGAGTCATTGTCTGGCATATCACTTCTGACAAGCAAAATTGCAGATAAAACTTTGGAGCAGTTGAAGAATGAAGGGATATTTGTATTCCCGGAAATTCTTAGAGATGCAGATGATATCACAAAAGACCAGATGATTTTACAGAGTGTAAACAATTATTATTTGTCGAGCAATGTCATGGGCTTCATGGGACTTGGAGATGAGAAGCTCATAGTTGAATCAAGATTTAGTGGTAATGGGCGGGATTTCCTGTTTCAATATTTGCTTGAGAGAGTATTTGATGTCCCGAATATTGTAGATTTGGAAACAGATGCGAACAATGATGATCGTGTTTTCAATCTGCTTGTTTTTATCTTCCCACATTACTTAAAGAGTGCAATGCGTAAGGGTGTCTTTAAGACTTATGTGAGAAAAACATACAATGACTGCAATGTTAAGGGAACGATAGATATAGCGAGACACATTGTTAAGAATACACCGTTTGTTGGTAATGTAGCATATTCGCAGAGGGAGTATTCTTTTGATAATGATTTGATGGAATTAATCCGTCATACGGTGGAGTTTATCAGACACAAGCCATATGGACATAAACTGCTTGCACAGGCTAAGGATGAGGTCAAGGATGTTGTAGCTGCCACTCCTAACTACGAGATGTGTAACCGACAGAAGATTATTGATGCAAATAAGACCAATACCATTAGACACGCATATTACCGAGAATATTGTGAACTGCAGAACTTGTGTCTACTTATCTTACAGCATCAGAAACATCAGATTGGAATGGGAAGCAAGAAGGTATATGGATTGCTCTTTGATGGCGCATGGCTCTGGGAAGAGTATATGAATTCGATTGTGGACGAGATTTTCTATCATCCGATGAACAAAGCTACAAAAGGTTCTCAGCGTTTGTTTGACCATAATCGCGGACTTATCTACCCAGACTTTATCAGCAGAGACTCAGAGGCACGAGTGATTGCAGATGCGAAGTACAAACCGATTGATAATATTGGAAACAAGGACTATCTGCAAGTATTGGCATATATGTTCCGATTTGATGCCAAGAAAGGGTTTTATTTTTATCCTGAAATGGGAGAGAAAGAAGATGCTGTTATGTGGCTCAACCGTGGTTCGACTTATGAGAAGAATGTAGAGGCTCGAGAGGATATTTGTCTCATCAAGCACGGATTTCAGATTCCAACCGGAATAGATGGATATAGTGCTTTCACAGAGCAGATGCGATGTAATGAAATCAAATTCCTTGATGGAATTTTAACGTCCGTGAAATAGGAAAAATATCACAAAAATCAAATGAAAATTTTGTGGTGGGTTACACGTTTAAACTTTGTGAAAACGATACTTCTATTGATTATTTCCCAACGAATTTTGCTGTACATAACGAAGAAATATATTATGTTGATTTCGAGTGCAATGATTACATGGAAGAATGGAATTTTGAAAACTGGGGTGTAAAATACTGGTCAAAGACACCGGATTTTTTGCAGTATGTGAAAGAACATTCATGATACAAATTATCAGAAGAATATATTGAAAAACAAGCATTTACAGGAATGAGACGAATCGTATCACATATGTAGATGTTTGTGGGTTTGACAAGCAAAGAAAGATTATTGCAAGTGTTTGTGTAGCTGCATTGCCGATTGGAAAAGCTGGGGTTCTGGAAGGCAGAAATGCTACTACCTATCATTTGAATAATTCATATCGTCAGAAAGAACTTGCTGAGTTTGGAGTTAACGTTATGAATGAGCCTATTGTAGTGGATAAAAATATAATTACTTCGTATTCCCCGCAAACTGCCAATGATGTTGCGTTTATAATGCTGGAACGATTGCTTGAAAAGAGAAAACTGATAGGGTTAGAAAAAGGAGTGTCTGGATGAAATTAAATATACAGTGGGAAAAAGTATTGTATGGAATTATATTGATAGTTATCGGTATAATATTGGCTGCTCTTCATTTTATTGTGGCTGAAGATGGTATCAGAGATTTCATTTCCAGTATTATTGCAGTTATATCGGTATTGGTAATATTAGTAGGAACTTATATTATATTTAGTGAAATCAGAAATTGTAAATGATACATTTTAAAGTATTGTGAATGTTCTGCTGGTTGTTATATGCGATTGTACTCTGAGGTTTTTGAAAAGCATGTAACGATTACTATTGTTGATACAATTGTCAATGGTGGAGCTTCTGAATGTGTATTTGAAATAGCAGATTATCTGATTATGAGAATCATATGGCAATGCACTGGCAGCATCGATTCAATCACATGGTCGGCAGATACAATGACATTTATCGGGTGCAGATGCCAAACATCACGCCTCATGTATGCCGACACACCTATTGCAGCAATATGGCAAAATCGGGAATGAATCCCAAGACACTGCAGTACCTCATGGGGCATTCGGATATATCAGTTACCATGAATGTGTACAAGCATATCGGATTTGATGATGCTGAGGAAGAATTGAAACGAATGGAAGAGTTTATGAAAGCACAGGCGGAGGTTGAGCAGAAGAAAGAGAAAACAATGTCACAGAAAATGTTTAAGATAATTTAAAATGGAAGATAGGTAATGCTCTGGTTTAGGCTGGGGCGTTATATTGCTATAGAAAAAACGAAAATAAGATTGTATAATATATTTTGGAAAAAATTTTGCCTTGAAAAGGATGTGAATAGATAAATGAAAACTTTTTATTTGATTGATTTTGAAAATGTTCATAATGATGGCATTGCAAATATTGAAAGTATGACAAAGGAAGACCATGTGCATATTTTCTCAACACAGAATGCAACAAATATAAGACAGGACATTTTTTGGTTAAATGTAGATATAAAATCTCATTTAGTTCCAGTGCGAAAGCAGTCATTGGATATGCATCTGGTTTCTTACCTAGGCCATTTGTTGGGAGTGTATGGTAAGGAATGTAGTTATGTGATTATCAGTAAGGATAAGGATTACGATAACATAGTTAAGTTTTGGAAAGAGGAAGGCTATCCTAATATTTCACGAAAAGAGAAGTTGCCGGGAACTGCTTCTACTCAGAAGCAAAAAACACAGACAGTATCTCAAACAAAAAGTAATGTGCAGACTGTGAATAGTAAAATTAGTGCAGGTATGGCATATGAATTTGAAGGTGATGATAGAAGTGAATTAAATCTGTTTGTGCAGCATGGACTTGTGGCTATAGGATATGATAGCAATTCGGCAAATAGAATCTGCAAGTTTGTTATTGCTCATTGTAATGATGAAAGAATGCTAAATGGAATTTACAATGACATCAAGAACTCCTTTAATAACTATTCCGAAGTATATGAGGATGTTAAGTCTATTCTTGAGAAATTTGTGCAATCAAAGAGTAAAGTTGCAAAAAGAGAATCGCAGGTTCGTTCTTTCTTTGGTCAGCACTTTAAGAAGAAAATATATGTGGATTGCAAAGAGGAAATCATTCAGATTATTTTAAAGTCAGAAACTAAACAGCAAGTGAATAATGGATTGTTAAAATTGTATTCAGATGGAACAGTGGTTTCACACATTTATAAGACAATACAACCATTGATTAGTAAGTTACCAGGTAAGTAGTAAAAATCCTTAGTAGTAAGAAATTTCGTTTTACTACTAACAGGTAGTAACAATTTGCTCAGTTCTGCTCTGATTTGCCACAATCTGTAATTTTAGAGTAAACTATGTAAATCCCATAAATCCTTGCAAAACAGGGCATTCCGGGGCAAATCAAGGAGAAATAAAACAATGATAAAAATACTTTTCATCTGCCACGGCAGGACTGTGGGTAGTCAGTAAAATCAAGACTTTAGGGGGCATTACGTGGGCATATCGTGGCAAGTGTAGTAGTGGCAGACTACGGTAATACTACGAATGAGTGAATGCAAATGAGCCGATGTAGAAGTGCTAATTTTAACGGTAGTAACAATCGTTAAATTGTAAGGGCTATTGTTATATAGTGTGCAATCGTTGAACAGTCTATCAGTATCGTGTAAAATGAATATCTAGTTGGATAAGGACATATAATATTAATGAAGCTGCAAGCTGTGATTTGAACTATATTTGACATTGACAGGCGGAACATTTGAATGTATACTTTAGGTACAGTAAGAGATTACTGCAAATGTTTGTTGCTACTCGATATGCAACTCAAATAAGGTCGAGTTCAAATGTTTGTCGCTACTCGATATGCGATTTAGAAAAGGTCGAGTTCAAATGTTTTGAGGTTCCGTTCGAGAGGACGGAGCCTCTTTTTGACGATAGGAGAAAAAATGGAAATAGGACATTTTTATTATATTGATGATTAATACTTTAAGGATTTTCCAGATTCTTATTTGATGCAGAATAAGGAAACGGTAAATGGACAGTTACATGATAGACCATGTTTTTATGCATTCCAGGATAGTAATACGCAGCTGTTTTGGATGATACCATTTTCATCACAGGTTTCTAAATTTAAAGGAATCTATAATAAGAAAATGCAAAAGTATCATAGGTGCGATACAATTGTTTTTGGAGAAGTGCTTGGTCATGAGAAGGCATTTTTGATTCAAAATATGTGCCCGATTACAGAAAAATATATGAAAAATGAGTATCTGGACTCTGTTGCCAATATACCAGTTCGTGTTGATGGTAGATTGGAAAAGGAGTTAAAGGATAAAGCAGGAAAAGTTTTAGCATTGCAGAGAAAGGGAGCGAAGTTGATTTTTCCGGATGTCCTTAGTATAGAAAAGGAATTATTAAATTAGAAGCATACAAAGATGGCAATCGTTGGCCCATCAGGTGGTGGAAAATCCACATTGTGTAACCTGATTGCAAGATTCTGGGACGTAGATGCCAGGGAACAGGCGGTAAGCTGGAAATTGAAATAATTTATAGCAGGTGAATACTTAGCATATGGCATTGTTTTTAGCAGGAAGCGGGGGGAAGTATCGTTTTTTACAATACCGGATAAATTTTATATGTTAATGTCTTATCAGTAAATGAGTTAGACAAAGGCGTCAGCGATACAATCGTTGGCGCCTTTTTTAATCGCTTACTTAAGCGGTTTGAAAGTACACTAGGAGGATTGAGATTATGGATAGAATTGAAAATCACCCAATATTGGGAGAAACACCAAAGAGAAAAAAGGTTACCTTTAGTTATGATGGAAAGCTTCTGGAGGGCTATGAAGGAGAACCGATTGCAACAGCCTTAAAGGCAGCCGGTGTTATGGCTCACAGATACACAGCGAAGACACATGAGCCGAGAGGAATATTTTGTGCAATAGGAAGATGTACTGATTGTGTGATGATTGTAGACGGAAAGCCAAATATCAGAACCTGCATCACACCGCTTGAAGCCGGAATGGTTGTTCAGACACAGTACGGCGTATCTGCGAAACCACAGGAATAATATTTGAAAGCATAAAATATATGGAATGGAGACATGAATTATGAAGATTGAACGATATGACATGATAGTAATTGGTGCCGGACCTGCCGGTTTGTCTGCAGCAATAGAGGCAGCAAAAAAAGAATTAAAGCCGATAGTATTTGATGAGAATGCCAGACCGGGCGGACAGCTTTTTAAACAGATTCATAAATTCTTTGGTTCAAAGGAGCATAAGGCTAAAGAAAGAGGCTTTAAAATTGGTGAAGAGCTTCTCAAAGAAGCAAAGGAATACGGAGTTGAGGTCATTTTAAATGCAACGGTAGTAGGCCTTTATCCGGAAAAGGAGATAACAGTAAAGGTTGGAGACAGCGTAAAGCACTATAAAGGAGATGCTGTTCTTGTCGCTACAGGAGCCAGTGAGAATATGGTAAATTTCGAGGGATGGACAAATCCCGGAGTAATTGGAGCCGGAGCAGCCCAGACCATGATGAACCTCCATCACATAAAACCCGGCAACAGAATACTGATGCTTGGCTCAGGAAACGTTGGACTTGTAGTAAGCTATCAGCTGTTGCAGGCAGGCTGTGAGGTTGTTGCATTGGCTGATGCAGCACCAAGGGTTGGTGGATACGGCGTACATGCCGCCAAGGTAGCCCGATGCGGGGTTCCGTTCTATCTCTCACATACAATAGTAAGAGTAGAGGGCGATGATTATGTGACAGGTGTTGTGATAGGGCAGGTCGGACCGGATTGGAAAATAATACCGGGCACGGAAAAGCATTTTGATGTAGACACGGTATGTCTGGCAGTTGGATTATCACCTATGTCGCAGCTTTTAAAACAGGCAGAGGTACAGATGAGTGATACAAAGGGTGGAAATGTTCCGGTAATTGATAAATTCGGAGCCACAAGTGTTCCCGGAATCTATGCGGCAGGCGATGTTTCAGGTATAGAGGAAGCAAGCTCAGCCATGATAGAAGGCAGAATGTCAGGAGCATCCATTGCATGTTATCTGGGATACATGACGGAAGAGGAAAGAGATGCAAGGATTGACGAGCTTGAAGGACAGCTGGACACTCTCAGACAGGGAATGTTTGCACCGAAGAACAGAGGAAAGCTTGTTGAAACAACAGAAGAGGGAATTGCTGTCTCAATGAATCTTTTAAATAAAGGATATGTGGCAGATGAAGAGATAGAAAGATTCCCCGGTGTCACACACCAGAAGGGCATACATCCTGTAATCGAGTGTACACAGAATATTCCGTGTAACCCATGTCAGGATGCATGTAAGATGGGCTGTATCAGAATTGGAAGAAATATCACCTCACTTCCGGCAATTGACCCGGATAAAAAATGTGTAGGCTGCGGAATGTGCGTGGCTTCATGTTCAGGACAGTCTATCTTTCTTGTAGAAGAAGACGTAGAGGAAGGCTATGGTGAGGTTACAATGCCATATGAGTTCCTTCCACTTCCAAAGGTCGGTGACAGGGGCATTGCACTTGGCAGAAACGGTAAATATGTATGTGATGCAGAGGTTACAAAAATCAGGACAGCCCCGGTATTTGACCATACATATCTGCTTACCATAAAGGTTCCAAATGACATGGTAATGAAGGCGAGATTCTATAAAAAAGAAATGGCAAAGGAAGCATAGGAGGTTTTATTATGATTGATATTCAGGCAAAGTTAAAGGAAATAGGACCTTTTGTAAAAGGTGAGGATGATGATCTCCTTGTCTGCAGATGTGAAGAGGTAACAAAGGGACAGATTAGAAAAGCTGTGCATGAAGGCATTTTTACAATGGAAGAAATGCGCAGATATTTGAGAAGCGGCATGGGATTGTGTCAGGGACAGACCTGCGGAAAGCTTGTAAAAGGAATAATAGCAAGTGAGTTAAAGGTATCTCCGGCAGAGATTGTTCCGGCAAGCTCTAGAGCGCCGATGAGACCAATTGAGATGTGTATACTTGCAGAAGACGGAGGTGACTGTGATGAGTAATGTGGCAGATGTTGTAATTATCGGAGGCGGAGTAAACGGATGTGCCGCAGCATATTATCTGGCAAAGAGCGGTACCAGATCAGTGATAGTATTAGAGGCAACTAACAGCATAGGGCATGGTGGTTCATCCAGAAATGGAGGAGGTGTCCGTCAGTCAGGACGAGATGTAAGAGAGCTGCCATATGCCATGTATGGCATAAGAAATCTGTGGCCAACACTTTCAGAGGAGCTTGGAGTGGACACAGAGTATACACAGAAGGGCAATCTGCGTATGGGAAAAACCCCAGAGCATATGAAGAAGCTGGAGAGTCTTGCAAACTCAGCACAATCTGTAGGTCTTGATGTCAGAATGATAGACCAGAAGGAGGTAAAAGAAATCTGCCCATATCTGTCTGATGAGGTAATCGGAGCAAGCTGGTGTCCTACAGACGGACATGCAAATCCGCTTACCACAACACTGGGATATTATAAAAGAGCACTTGAGCTTGGGGTCAGATTCTACACGGATGCACCGGTAAAGAGTCTTCAAAAGGTGAAAGGAAAGGTAAGAAAGGTAATATTAAATGATGGTACAGTGTTTGAGGGGGAGACAATAATACTTGTTGCCGGCTATGAGAGCAGAGCTATAGCAAGGACAATCGGAGTTGATGTTCCGATGAACAGACTGATAGATGAGTGTCTTGTAACAGAAATGCAGCCACATATGATAGATGTTATGTTTGGATGTGCATCTGCTGATTTCTATGGTCATCAGACAAAGCATGGTTCCTTTGTATTCGGCTCGGATTCAGGCTGGGAAACAGTGGATGAGATGGTAGATCCGTCAACAAACCTGGCTGATCCGTCAAGGATGATTACAAATTCCGTGACTCTGTCAGCAAGCTGCAGAGCCATTGAGGGCTATATTCCGGCACTTCGAGATGCAAAGATAGTCAGAAGCTGGTGTGGATGGCTGGATAATTCATTTGATGGGGTGCCTTTTTTAAGCAGGGTTGATGAAGCACCGGGACTTATACTGGCATGTGGCTTTACCGGCCATGGCTTTGGTACAGCTCCTGCAGTCGGACTTATGCTGAGCCAGATGGTGCAAGGTGAAAAGACGGTAGTTGATATCAGTGCGCTGAGATATGACAGATTTAAGCCTTGCAGATAAAATAATAAAATGTTATATGGAAAACTAATATGGGCTGTATCGTTTTATACAATACAGGCTGTGAACAATAATATATAATCAGGTTATAAAGCAAATAAAAAAGAAATATGCTTTTATTTGTAAAGTATATAGACTTGAAATGTTAAATATGTTAATATACATACATGACGAAGGTGTCAACAGTAGAAACTGTTGGCGCCTTTTTTGATTTTTGAGATTCATCATAAGCAGATTTCTCTGACATGTATATAAACATATTTATACCTGACAGTTGTAACATGACACAGGAAACGGAGGAAAATAAGATGAGTGCAAAAATTGATTTTCTTTACTTAAGTGAACCAGATATGATTAAGGCCGGTGTAAAGGATATGGCAAAATGTGTTGAGGTCATGGAGGATATGATGGTCACACTTAAAAAGGGTGACTATGTGATGGGCGGTGAAAATCACAATTCACATGGATGTATGGTTACCTTCCCTGATAATCCTGAATTTGAGGGGATGCCAAAGAATGGAGAGGACAGGCGTTTCATGGCAATGCCGGCATATCTGGGAGGCAATTTTCAGATGGCAGGCATGAAGTGGTATGGCTCAAACACTGAAAATAAAAAAGCAGGACTTCCGCGTTCAATTCTCATGATGATGTTAAATGACAAGGACACAGGAGCACCTTTAGCGCTTATGTCAGCAAATCTTTTAAGTGCTTACAGAACGGGAGCAATTCCCGGAGTCGGAGCCAAGTATCTTGCCAGAAAGGACTCAAAGGTAGCAGCAATTGTTGGCCCCGGAGTAATGGGAAAAACATCTCTTGCAGCATTTATCAGTGTCTGTCCGAAGCTCGACACAGTTAAAATCAAAGGCCGTGGACAAAAATCAATCGATTCATTTGTAGAATATGTAAAGAAGGAATTTCCTCAGATTAAGACAATTAAAGTCTGTGAGACAATGGAGGAAGCCATAAAAGGCAGTGATATCATCAGTACAACCACATGTGTCGGCGACAAGGAAGCGCTATTCCCATACATTGATGAGGCCTGGATAAAGGAAGGAGCTCTCATATGTATGCCTTCAGCAGCCAGATTTGATGAGAAATTCTATCTGGATAAAAACACAAAGCTTGTCGTAGATAATTATAAACTGTACGAAGCATGGGCGGAGGAATATCCATATCCGAGCTACGATCCGGTACAGATTGTAGGCTGCAAATTCATGGATCTCATGCATGACAAAAAAATAACAAGAGATGAAATAATAGATGTAACCGATGTCATAACCGGTAAGCTGACAGGCAGAGACAATGATAAACAGCGAATCATCTACTCAGTCGGTGGAATGCCTGTAGAGGATATTGCCTGGGGTGAGACTGTATACAAAAGGGCTCTTGAGCTGGGAATTGGAGTCAGACTCAACCTTTGGGAGGAACCGGAGCTTCATTAGTTATGACTTTTGAAAAGAGGTCAGATTATGCAAAAAGAGAATACCATCATTAATCCGTGTCAGCCATACGTTGAACTTGGGGTTGACGATGTATCAAGGCTTGATATGCCAAAGCTTGGAATTTCACATTTCTATGAATTTTTTTTAGGAAACAAATTACTGCATGAGCTGAAAGCAGTTCCTGATGGAAGCATAGATTTGCTGTTTAATATAGGAAAAAGCATGGTTACTACTTTTATAAGCGGAACTGTATTCGGCGTAAAGAAATGGGAGCTGGGCGATGTCGGCTTATGCTTTGGCGTCAGGTTTCAGCCGGGACAGGGAATACTGCCGAGGGAGCTTTCCATGGACATGCTTGTAAATGACGATTTGGAAATAGATGGCAATCTCTTTGGTAAAAATCTCACTGAAAGGATAGCCATGGCAACTGATATAAAAAGCCGCAGTATGATTTTTATGGAGGCTTACAGGGATTTTGTATATGGACGTCCAGATTTGTCAGACAAAGAGATGATTAATGAATATCTGGTAAACCGCATTACGCGTGCAAACGGACATATAAGCATCAATGAGCTGCAGGAGGAAACAAATTATTCAGCCTGTTATCTAAGAAGGGTATTTAAGAATTATAATAGTATTTCACCAAAGCAATTTGCACGTTATATACGTTTTCAGACATTATTGGATAAATTAAACACAAACAATACACGTTATGATGAGCTTGCACTTGATTGTGGATATTTTGATGAGGCTCACATGATGAAGGAATTTAAAAGTTATGCAGGCTTAACATTGGAGCAGTACAGGAAAATGCAAAGGAGGATATAGGCATGAGCAGAATATCAAAGATTGAGGTTATCACAGGAATGTCAAAGCTTACAGACCTGATACAGCAGCTAAGCAAGGTTGGAATACGCGGAGTCACGGTTATGCAGGTGTTAGGCTGCGGAGTGGAAATGGGAACGCAGGAATATGAGGTAGAGATAAATGAAGTTATGGAGCTGCTTCCAAAGCAGCAGATAAATATTGTTGTAGAGACATCAAAGGTAGATAAAATCCTGGACATAATCAAAAAAGAGCTCTATACAGGACATATTGGCGATGGAAAGATTTTTGTATACAGCATTGACAATGTAATAAGAGTCCGCACCGGAGACGAGGGACTGGAGGCGCTTTAATTAAAAGCAGCAGTTTGTAAATATATGAATGAAAGAGGGCATCGCTTATGGATGAAAAGAAATTAGGCTTAGGAAATGTAGTATCGATTTCTGTTGGGCTCGTAGTCGCAACGAGCTGTCTCGTATCACTCGGAAATGGTGCAGGTACACTTGGAAGCACATTTATATTTGCAATGTTCATTGCAATGCTTTTAAACATGACAACGGTTGCATCGCTGTCAGAGCTGAATGCACTTATGCCCAATACAACAGGTGGTCTCGCACAGTATACACTGGCAGCACTTGGACCGTTTCCAACACTTATCTCAATGGTTGGAGGCTACTTAATCTGTAACACAATGTCATGTGGAGTGGAGGCTTCTATATTCTCTTTCTCACTTGCAGATGTTATAGGCCCTGGCATACCAAGCTTTGCATATACTGTCATCATGACGGTTATTATCCTGTTGGCAAATCTAAGAGGTGTGGATATGTTTGCAAAAATACAGGATATTGTAGCCTTTCTGCTTGTCGGCTCGCTGGTTGCTATGGGCTTCATCGGTATGATAGGTATAGGAACAGGAGTAAAAATACAACAGCCATATGTCCTCAATGCCGATTTTAAGGATGTTGCCGCAATGACGGCAGTGGCCTTCTGGCTTTTTATAGGAGCCGAATATGCAATCCCGGTATCAAAGCAGGTGAAAAATGCGAAACGAAATGTGCCGCTTGGCATGATGATAGGACTTTTCCTCATATTTATAATGCAGTCAGTCATGATCTTTGGATTTCACAATTATGTGGAGTGGGGAGCGCTTGCAGATTCCGCAGCCCCTCACCTGGTATATGGCTATGCAGTGCTCGGAAAAGCCGGAAAAATATGGATGATGCTGGTCGGAGCTCTGGCTGTTATAAGTACACAGAATTCAACAGTCAATTCACTTGCTGTTATCTGTCAGGGAATGGCAAAAATGAATATGCTTCCAAAGATTTTTGCAAAGACAAACAGACACAATGTGCCGTGGTTTGGTCAGGTTTTTGTGAGTGCGCTTATCCTGATATTTGGATATTTCAGTGACAGCTCCGCAGATATGATTTCATTTTTGATTCTGGTAGGCTCAGTATTCTGGATGATTTCATACATATTGGCACATATTGATCTACTGATATTCAGAAAAAGGCTTTCAAAAGCACCAAGAAATTTTAAAGTGCCGTGCGGCCCACTATTTCCAATAATCGGAATTGTCGGTACAGCGTATATGATTTTAAATATTTCAAGTGACCCACATGAAAAGCTTATGATATGGCTTGTCACCGGAGTCTGCTTTATAGTGCTCGGAATATATTCAGCTTTGTGGATCAGGTTTAAGATGAAGATGAAGATTTTTAAGAGTATTCCGCTCGACAAGGTGCTTGCTATGGAAAATGATCTGTATTATTATGTCAGAAAAAGTAAGGGAATATGGAAATAATTCAATTGATTAATTTGTCCTTTTTTTGGCTATTTATGTGTGATAAAATATATGAAATTATACGATGAAATATAAACAGCTAAAAAATCAGAATTGAAAGAAAAGGTAAATAAATATGAGTCAGATAATATTAGCGTCGGCATCACCGCGTAGAAATCGAAATTTAAGGAGGTGAATTATGAAAATCGAACACATTGCTTTATATGTAAATGACCTGGAAAAAACTCGCAACTTTTTTATGAAGTATCTGGGAGCCAAGTCGAACGAAGGATATCATAATCTGAAAACTAACTTTCGTTCCTATTTTCTGTCGTTTGATGATGGTGCACGATTAGAGATTATGAATAAGCCAGAAATGCATGATTTACCTAAAGAACTTGCTCGCATGGGATATGCACATATCGCATTTAGTGTAGGAAGTAAAGAAAAGGTTGATGCCTTGACCGTAGAGTTGAAAACTGCTGGTTATGAAGTAATCAGCGGTCCCCGGACAACAGGAGATGGCTATTACGAAAGCTGTATTGTTGCAATTGAAGGGAATCAAATTGAGCTTACAGTTTGAACCCGACAATTTCAAGTTCGAAAAATTGAGAAATCGTAAAATTGAAGAAAAAAGAAATGCACAGTTCTTAGCTTATCGTGAACTGTGCATTTTTGTAAATAAATACTTTTAATTAGCCGATTACGGCATCCTCTGCTGTAAAATGTTCCAGAGAATTTTCTTTTACCTGAATGCAGATATAAGTAATTCCGGAAATATCGGATGCAAAAAACTGACGCTTTGCAGCAGGTGCGATTTTTAGCCAGTCTCCAGTTGAAAGGCTAATTTCTTCTCCATCAATTATGGCTTTGCCGTTACCTGAAAGAATTCCATAGATTTCTTCATTTTCTTTATGAGAATGAACAAATGGGACATTTGCTCCTGCAGGTAGTTCGTTTAAACTGATTTCTGCACCTGTTAAAGACAACTTTTCATGCAGCTCAATTCGGTTTTCCTTTCCAATAGTTGTTTTTGTGTAATTTGCCATAATAACCTCCATAGTTAATTTGTAGTTTCTGGTTGCTTGGTATTAGTATAGTGTGAGACACATACAAAAACAAGTACGCACCTTTTTGTAACTGTACACTCAAAATTGAATGTGTTACAATAGACTCGGAGGTGAGAATTATGCGAGCAAAAGAAGAATTACCGGAATGCCCAGTTGCAACAGCAGTATCTCTCATCGGAGGAAAATGGAAACTGCTGATTTTGCGTAACTTGAAAGAGCGTCCATGGAGATTCAATGAGCTACAACGAAGTATAGATGGTATTTCACAAAAGGTTTTGACAGATAGTTTAAGACAAATGATGAGTGATGGACTGGCATATCGCCACGATTACCATGAGCAGCCACCGAGAGTTGAATACGGCTTAACGGAACTCGGAACAAAAATGCTTCCAATTGTTAATTCACTTGCTGACTTTGGTAACTACTATAAATCAATTATTGAACAGAATTAAGGACGTTAGTATTTGAAAAGCTCGAACAATTCCAGTTTGGAGAATTGAAAAAAACGGAATTTACCTATTAAGACATATAAACTCTTGACAATAAAGCTCCTATATAGTATGT
>OGGC01000823.1_pt1 | contig 24243 bp, 19 predicted proteins | sample 1571181 | NCBI WGS metagenome assembly OGGC01 (sample SAMEA2581930, study PRJEB24529) | metagenome | biome: Human gut stool | place: China | collected 2011 | reverse complement strand
TACACCTGCCAGTATATTTCCAGCCATATCTGTATTCCATAATTCCTCTAAATCTGAACATATCAATGTATCGCTATCTAAACATATAACTCTCTCAACATTATCTGGTAACAACGTACCTATGCACATTCTAAAGTATGAATGTCCAATTTGATATCTCGTCTTAAAATTAAATTTTAATAAATCGTTAGGAGATGGTGCATCTAAATATATTATTTTCCTTATATTTTCTGTTGAACTATATTTGTCTACCATGCCTTGCAATTTATTCTTCTTTTCTTTTGTAATACCATCATCTACAATATATACATTAATTTCTTTACAGTTCTTATTATTCTCTAACAATGAAACCAAAGATACAGCCAGTACTTCTATAAATAAATCACTACTAAAATAAAATATATTCATTTTTCCACCTAATATTTTTATTTATTTTTCATCCATCAAAGGAATAAACATAATCTCCCTAAGTTCTTCTCTTGGAAGGAATGGTGCAAGGTCTTCAAGTGGTGGGCTTACTAAAGTTCCATCTTCAAGACGCTTTGTACTGCTCTTTGGCTCCCATACCTGCTTAGTATCAGTAAATATCTCACAGAATAATGGTCCATCCTCTTTCAGCACTTCATCAACGGTCTTTTTCATCTCTTCGTTAGATGATGCACTGTAATACTTATATCCAAAGGCTTCTGCTATCTTTTTAAACTCTGGGAATGAAAGGTCTTGTGATTCCGGACCTATACCAACCTTGCAATGTTCTTTAAAAAGGTTATTCTGCGTAAGTCTTATTGAGTGATATCCATTGTTGTTAATAAGGAATATCTTTATAGGTAGTTTATTAGTTATAATTGTCTGGAGTTCCTGAAGGTTCATCATGATACTGCCGTCACCCTCAAGACATATAGTTGTTCTTCTCTTTCCACCTATACATGTGCCGATAGCCGCTGGAAGTCCATATCCCATACTTGCTACGGCGCTGTTATTAGCCATTCTGCTTCCCTTCTGGATAACATAAGCCTGATTGCCGACAACACAGCATGCTCCGTTGGATACTGCCGTAAGGCTGTTTTCTGGCAGTTTACTGCTCATATATCTTACAAATGCATATACATTGGCGGTGCTTCCGTTCTCCTCCCACTGTCTTGGCTGTACTACAGGATATTCCTTCTTCCACTTCTGTGTAGTTGCAAGCCACTCTTCACTATGTGACACTGGTGCCATCTTTACTGCCTCTTTTTCAAGCTTTGTAAGGAAATCTTTAGCATCTGCCCATACTGGCATCTCTACGTGTATAGTAGGCTTCTTTAACTCTGCCTTATCTATATCTACCATTATTACCTCGGCTGCCCTTGCCCATGTCTTCCAGTTATACCCTGTCTGTCTTATGGATATTCTTGTTCCGACAGCTAATATAAGATCTGCATTCTGGATAGCCCAGTTACCTGGTCTGTCCCCCATATTTCCAGCTCTTCCACAGTAAAGAGGACTGTCATCTTCTATAAGATCTACGGCATTCCAGTAAGTTACTATTGGGATATTAAGCTCTTCTGCAACCTTTCTGAACACCTCATAAGCTCCTGAAAGCCTTATGCCATAACCTGCATGGAACACTGGTCTTTTGGCATTCTTTATCTTTTCAAGAACTGTCTTTATAGTATCCATATCAACTTCTGGTGGAAGAAACTTATCATCTTCCGCTGGATCATATCCCCTAAGTTCTTCTGTTTCTATGTATCCACCCTGGAAGTTAACGGGAATATCTATCCATACAGGTCCAGGTCTTCCTGTTGTCGCAAGATGCCACGCCTTTTCAAGTGCATATCTTATATCCATAGGATCCTCTATCATGACTGCATACTTAGTCATGTTTGATACTGACTTTACTATGTCATATTCCTGGTCTCCCATAGCCCTTAACGGAGTTTCTGTATACTTAAGTGCATATCTTGAAGTTGTATCATAACGTACCTGGCCGCTTATTATAAACATAGGTATTGAATCAAGCCATCCACCTACTACTCCTGTAAGTGCATTAGTTCCACCTGGTCCTGTTGTCACACATACAGCTGCTATTCTGTTATCTATTCTTGCATAGGCTTCTGCTGCTATAGCACATGCCTGTTCGTGGTGGTTATAAGTTACCTTAAGATTCTCATTGTGTCCTAATGCATCATTAAGATGCATAGCACCACCACCTACTACTGAAAACACATCTGTAACACCATGCTTTACAAGAAAATCTGCTACATAATCCGCTAATCTTACTTTCATCTATCTTTCCTCTCTCGTATCAGCCCTTATATCATATATTAGAATCTCATATATGATATAAGGGCTGATTAATTACTGATTAACTGCTTCCTTTATAGTCTTAGCCATATAATCTATCATCTCATCTGTCATTCCTGGATATACTCCTACCCAGAATGTATCTCTCATGATTCTGTCTGTATTATCAAGATTTCCAACCACTCTGTAGCCTTCCTTTGTTGCTCTCATCTCATCAAAGCATGGATGCTTTATAAGATTTCCAGCAAAAAGGTTTCTTGTCTGTACTCCGTGGTTTTCGATATACTCTACAACTGCCTTTCTGTCTATTCCTTCCTTTACTGTGATAAGGAAACCAAACCAGCTTGGTCTTGAGTTATCACATGGTACTGGAAGTATTACCTTATCTTCGATATCTGCAAGTGCTGCTCTTAATCTGTCAAAGTTATGTCTTCTTCTTTCAACAAATGAAGGGAACTTCTCAAGCTGTGCACAGCCTACTGCTGTCTGCATATCTGTTGCCTTAAGGTTATATCCAAAGTGTGAATATACATACTTATGGTCATATCCTAATGGAAGTTCTCCATACTGCTTATCGAATCTGTGTCCGCAGAGGTTATCCTTTCCTGATGGGCATACGCAGTCACGTCCCCAGTCTCTGAATGAACGGATACACTTGTTAAGGAGTGCATTGTTTGTGTATACAGCACCACCTTCACCCATTGTCATATGATGTGGTGGATAGAAGCTGCTTGTTCCGATATCACCGATTGTACCTGTGAACTTTTCTTCACCATTGATTGTATACTTAGAACCAAGTGCATCACAGTTGTCCTCTACTAACCAGAGATTATGCTTATCACAGAATTCCTTTACTGCTGATAAGTCAAAAGGATTACCAAGTGTATGTGCTATCATGACTGCCTTTGTCTTATCTGAGTAAGCTTCTTCAAGCTTTGTTACATCGATGTTATACTGTGGAATAGTAACATCTACGAATACTGGAACAGCACCATACTGGATAGCTGGTGTTACTGTTGTTGGGAAGCCTGCTGCTACTGTTATTATCTCATCGCCTCTCTTTATTCTTCTGTCACCAAGAAGTGGTGATGTAAGTGCCATAAATGCGTTAAGATTAGCTGATGAACCTGAGTTTACCACTGATACATACTTTACATTAAGATATTCGCCAAGCTTCTTTTCAAACTCATCTGTATAACGTCCTGATGTAAGCCAGAACTCAAGTGCTGAGTCTACAAGATTCATCATTTCCTTGCTGTCATATACGCGGCTTGCATAAGGAATTCTGTCCCCTTCCTTATACTTTTTCTGGTTATGATACTTCTTGCAGTATTCATCAACAATCCCAAGAATTTCTTCTCTTGCTTCTAATTCGTTCTTGTTTTCAAACATACTTTTCTCCATTCTATATTTGTTATATTCCAAAATTTTTATATTTCCGCATTTTTATTTCTAAGATAATATATTGGGGTCAGGGGCAAAATAAATCTAAAAATATATCTTTTTTAGTTTAATCATTAAAAAATTCTTCAATTTCCTTATCAAGACATGCAACAACATCACCGCCTGCTGCATATACCTTTGACCACTCTACTGACTTCTCTATAGCCATATCGAAATTCCATCTTGGCTTCCAGCCAAATGTTGTCTTTAACTTAGAACAGTCAAGCTTAAGGAAATTAGCCTCGTGTGGACCTCCGTCATACTTGTTTATCCACTTAAGTCCTTCTCCCCACTTGTTACAGAATGTATCAACAAGTGTTCCTGTTGTTATACAGTCACTCTCATCCGGACCTACGTTATAAAAGCCTGCATACTTCTTATCTTCGTACTGCTTCATGGCTATCATAAGATAAGCTGCAAGTGGTTCTAAGACATGCTGGTATGGTCTTGTTGAATGTGGATTACGAACAACTATATCCTCTTTCTTTACAGCAGCCCTTACACAGTCCGGAACGATTCTGTCATTGGCAAAATCACCACCACCTATAACATTGCCAGCTCTTGCTGTTGATACTGCAACATCCATATCATTAAAAAATGAATTGATATAGCTGTGTGTTACAAGCTCTGAACATGACTTGCTGTTAGAATATGGGTCATATCCGTCCAGAGGCTCATTTTCCCTGTAGCCCCAAGCCCATTCGTTATTGTGGTATACCTTATCTGTTGTCACGTTAAGGAATGACTTTACACATGGGTTAAGCCTTACACATTCACATATATTCACTGTACCCATGACATTAGTCTCATATGTGTATACAGGATCTTTATAAGAATCCCTTACGATTGGCTGTGCTGCCAGGTGAAGCACTATTTCTGGCTGTGTTTCTTCAAACACCTTCTTTAAATGTTCAAGATCTCTTATGTCTCCTATTACTGAGTTTATGTTGTTCTCTACATCTGCCATAGAGAAAAGATTAGGTGTTGTAGGTGGTACAAGTGAATATCCTGTTACCTGGGCACCTGCCTTTACAAGTATCCTGCAGAGCCATGAACCCTTAAAACCTGTATGTCCTGTTACAAGGACTTTCTTTCCTTTATAAAAGCTTAAATCCATCTTTGTATATAACCTTTCTGCTTATCAACTATCTTAAAACATATAAATATTCATCTTATATAATTCTATATAATCTGCCACCTGTGAATTTACCACTTCTTCCAAGGAGCTGTTCCTGTGGCAAGATACTTCTCAAGCATATCCATCTCTCTTTTGTTATCCATGCACTGCCAGAAGCCCTTGTGCATGTATGACATAAGCTGTCCTTCTTTTGCAAGCTTTTCAAGTGGTTCCTTCTCAAAGACTGTATCATCACCTTCAATATAGTCAAATATTTCAGGATTTAACACCATATATCCGGCATTGATTGGAGCTCCATCCATGTGGCTCTTCTCTCTGAATGACTTAACTGCATTGTCACCACCGATATCAAGCACGCCCTTCTGCTGCTCTAACATAACTGCTGTAAGTGTAGCAATCTTGCCATGGTTCTTATGGAAATCTACAAGCTTTGATATATCAACATCACATACTCCATCTCCATAAGTCATAAGGAATGGTTCATCGCCTACATACTTCTGGATTCTCTTGATTCTTCCACCTGTCATAGTATTAAGTCCTGTATCAACTACAGTAACCTTCCATGGCTCACAGTGCTGCTCATGAACAATCATGTCATCTTTACCATTTGTAAAGTCAAATGTAATATCACTGTTATGAAGGAAATAATCAGCAAACCATTCTTTTATCACATACTGCTTATAACCTGCACATATGATAAATTCATCAAAACCATAGTATGAATATTCTTTCATAATATGCCAAAGTATTGGTTTACCACCTATCTCAATCATTGGCTTTGGCTTAAACTGGCTTTCCTCACTTATTCTTGTTCCAAATCCACCGGCTAATAATACTACTTTCATTTATTCCTCCGCATTATGTATAAAACTCTCATATATGATGTGAAGTCGTTTAAATGTTACTATCCCCCTTTGCCTCAAAAAATATGTTTTACTTATGACAATAACTAACAACATCTCATGTATGATGTTTAATAAATTAAATATTCATTAATATTCTATCATATATTAATGGTCTAATCTAGAAAATTATATGCACACAAAATATAATTGTCAAGTTGCTATACTAGTTATTAAAAAAAATACAATAAGCATGTTACTGTTTACATGTCAACAAATCCATATAACAATGATGGTGGGGTGGACAGATGAAATTAATTCTCTATCTGTCCACCATTATTACTTTATTATATTTACCTGAACCTATCTCCTCTTCTATAGCCAAACATTCTCATAACACTGCTGAATCTGAATTTCCTTCCTGAACAAAAGTCAGAATTGCCTGAATCACCATAGACTTTCCAATTGAATTTCCACCTGCAAACAATGTCAGATTGTTTAGTGTAATTTCTGAATCACGGGATACTTGAAAAGCAACTACTATCACTTTCAAAATATACCAAATCATCTCCCATTCTCTGCTCTCTCCCTCTGCCACCTTGCCTCATCACAATACACATCATACAATCTGTAATATATATCTGCTGCCTTAGTGTATCTTGTGCTTAAGTAATCTGCATTCTCTTTATATCTTTCTGCCATATTCTTTTCTTCTCTCCCCTGCGTAGGCGTATATATTCCACGACCATTATATATCGCATTTACATATTGATCTATCATATCTTCATCTGCATATTTTTCCAGCATCTCTCTTACAGCCTCACATGGATAATATCCATCTTCACCAGCTGGTGAATTTGCCAGAAGTCTTCCCATATGATAACTAAAGCTGTCTATCTGCCCGTTCTTTTTAAGCAGTTCCCTAAAATGTTCTATCCATTCTTTGATTTCTGTAGTATTCACTTTTCCACACTTTTCTGCTGGACAGAATTTTGCTTTTTCATATATATGATATACTGCTTCTATGTATCTGTTTTTCTCTTCATTCTCCTCTTTATTTTGCTCTTTTGGTAACATTTCAGCATTATCTGTTGTAGCAGCCTCTGATATTTTTTCATATTCTTCAATTTCTTTACTTTCCTTATTGCCTACATTCCCTTTCACTCTATACTTTTTAAACAGCAAAGATACAAGTTCTGCATAAGCCTCTGGTGATGCTTTCATACTCTTCTGAAATGCTTTCATATCATTCCACTCAAGTACACCTGAATATCTTATTTCTATAGAAGCAAGTACATTACATTTTTCATCATCATCTATATACTCATCCTGTAGGATTGAAAGTAGTTCCTTAAGGTAGTATGGCAGCTCTGATACGCTCTTTATATTTTCCATATCTTTTATTTCTATGAAATAGTCATATATCTGAGTTTTCGTAATATCCTTTTCTCTCACTGCACCATACAACATCATAAGATACACTTCAACAGTTCCATATTTCCTACATTCCTCAAGCGCCCATGTATATTTATCTGTCATATAGCCTTCTGCATTTTCCCAGAACATATGCTTGATGTGTTCTGGGGCATCATTAATCTTTGGTATATTTTTGCCCGAAAAGCATGATTCCAGTCTATATATCTGTACTATGAATTCATCATCAAGCTTTATTTTATCCTGCAATTTACTAATATGTGAATATATATCAACACCCTTAACGGCAAGTTCACGGCAGTAATCTATTGCCATCTGTTTTCTAAGTTCCTGTGCTTTATACAAGATCAACAGGATGTTTTCATCATAGACATCACTAAAATAGATGCCAAGCCAGCTCCCAAGTGTTGTCCACTTTTCTTTTGCACATATGGACGCGAGCCTGGCTATACTAAAGTTTTTTTGTCTGAATTCTTCAAGCTTAGTCTTTATGAGCTGCTCTGATGCTTTTTTATTTTCTTTTCTTCTGTCATCCTCACCATAAGGTACTGGATTAAGCAAAACACCATCATTTTCCTGTATAAATAGATATTCGTATTCATATTCTGGTTCTTCTGTATGTATTTCATCAAGAAGCTTCTCATACTGTTTTATGACATTTTCCGGAAGTGCCCATTCTGCAGTATTAAAGTATCTGTTTTTATATATTTTCTTTCTCAGATGATTTTTAATATATATTCTTTCTTCATCTGACATCTGTGTCACTTCATATAACATATTATCAATCAAACTGTCCTTGTTTATATCTGGTATATCTTCCGCTATATCAAGTAATGCCTCCCAGCGCTCCGGCTTAAAGTTTGCTTCTTTTATAAGAAGCTTCGTATACTGTTTCATCGTATCTTTTAAATCTGACAGTAAAACGCTTTCCGTTGTCACGTACTCTCTATAATGTGGCTTTATTATACTTCCTATTATACTGCTGCCTGACGGCAATGCTTTATATACGTGTTCCCATCCGTTTTTATCATATATAAGTGCCATCTTTGCTGCGCCAGCCTTTTCATCAACTGTTCTGAATGCTGACAGATTAATCCAGCTGCATATTGCTTTATGTATTATACTTTCTGGTGTATTTGATGTATATTTATATGACTTATCATCTATTCGAAGCAGCCATTCTAGTGCTCTCGCAGCATACTGTTTCTGTACAAGCATTGTTTCAACTCCAGACAGTATATCTATATATGCATTTCTTTCAAACAGGAAGTTATCACTCTGCCTGTCAAAAAGCTGCAACAATCCTGTAGACTTCTCCCATTCATTCTCTAATCTGTCAAGTACCATGGAAGGGGATAACTCACATAGTTCTCTAAAGTATCTTGATATGTATTTCCACTGTTGTTCTGTCTTTACATATCCAAGTATTTCAGAAACCATATCATCAAGAACCACCTGTGAATCTCCGTGGTCTTTATGAAGCACCTTTATTAACAGTGTATTTAACATTCCGCGTCTTATATTAGCTGACCAGAATAATTTTTCTCCTCTGTATCTTGCAGCAAAACGCTCTGCGTATGTATATGTAAATAATGTTTCTGACTCATTCAGCACATCTATGCTTGCCCTTGTAAACTTTCCCCATATGTCACTGTCTGTACATCTAAATATTCCCATGTATTCTGAACACTTGCCAGATAGTATTGTTTCTCACTTCCTTTTCCTATTATATAAACAAATGGTTCTTCTCCACCTGCATATTTTGTAATCTGCTCTATAAATTCTTCGTATTCACATCCACTAAGTTCCTCTATTACTGCCTTATCTCCGTCAGCATCTGTCCACTGACCTGCAAGCAGACATGTAGCTTTTACTTTTACGGACAATCCATCAATCCATTCTGGTTTCTTTAAAAATGCCCCATTAAATATTCTTCTTTTCATCGGAATATATAATCCATGTGTTTCACTTACAAGTTCATTTGCTTCATTAACTCCCATTCCTGCTCTGGTCAGTGCTCTGCGTATTGTCTCATATGTCCTTGGTCTTAACTCTATCTCGTTATCTGAAAATGATGGCACCTCGTCAGTAAACACAAATATATTAGTATTATTCTCTATTGATACTATTTCATCCGCATAGAACCATGGTATATATATATTTCCTGATTCTTTGACAGCCATTAATTTATCCCAGTCTTCCCTGCTCTTTACAACGAATATCGGTCGTTTCTCCCCTGATTTCCACAATTCATTTATTATGCAGTATACAGCCTCTTCCCTGCATCTTGCCCTCACACAGACTTTCTCATCATTCTTTAATTTATTGAATTTATTTATAAATTCATCATCATCTATGTCAAAGAAATCTATGCCTATCTTAGGATTCACCGTCTGCCTCTTTAACTGTAAATCCAAAGCATCTGTTGAATATATCGCCATCTGTTTAGCTGTATATACCGCCATCTGACTGCTTATCTTCTCCAGCTTCTGGTTAATCTGTTCCTCTGCCTGCTGCTGTTCTATTCTCCATTCACTCTGAAAATACCTGTCATATTTGTCCGGAGCAACCTGTGGCAGTTCATGCAATACTGCACCTAATATCCTGTTAGCATATAGACATGCCACCTCATGTGGTATCTCATATTCACTCATACAATCTGTAAGTCCTTTTATAAGTATTGCCTTAAAAGAATATCCCGAATCTTCACACAGTTTTCCAGCCAGTTCCTCAAGATTCTTATCTGACAAAACTGTCGCTATATCATCCATCATTCTGTCTGCACTGGATTCATATTTAATAAAGAAATCCCGGTTATCTGCAAGCAGCTTCTTAATGTCATTCTTATTTTTTATATTACTAACGAACCTCTTTCCTGCCTCTGTAAGATAATTAGTTGAATTAGTCTTTACGATGTCATCTATCAGTTTTTCCACCATATACATATTCCCTCCTTATATGCGTTGACCTATTGTTATTCTACTTTAAACCTACTCAATCTCCATCAATCTTTCATTGAGTAGGTCTTTTCTTCCCCTTCATTTTTATTATACACACATATTACAGGGTAAACACCTACTATGTTCTAACTTTGCTCTTAATTAGTGGATTTTTCAACTCATCCAGCTCCATTTCGTAGCAAAAAAGACCAACACATTATACGAATTATAACTAATTAGTGGGCTTTGCAAATCATGCCTTCTGCAGCCTTTGCGACACATTTTCCCATATATAAAGACGACAAAACCTGCCCCAATATTAAATTAAGTCCTTATAAAGATATCACTTTGACGATATCATTATAAGGACTTTCTATTATTGTTCCTTTATTAACACCTTTTTGCCTTGGAAAGCAAAACCATAATGTCTTATATGTTTTCTGTCTATACCTCTCGCTATCAGTTCAGCATCATACTGTCTTTCTTTAATCTGTTGCAATGCCGCCTCCGCAGTATCTTCAAGCGTACCTTCTGTGTCGATATCACATACCTTGAATTCCAGAATCATAGCATCTTTCTGCTTATCAATCTTAGGAATCACCATAACATCATATCTTCCATATCCGCTTTCTCTGTTTGATTTCACTTCGTAAGTATCATACAATTCAGACAATAATCCAAGGACTAAACCATGGTAAAAACGCTCAGGTTCACTGACTGATGAAGGATGCATACCTGAATCAAAATTACTTATTGTCGATAAAGCAACATCTTTCATGTATATATTCATTTCTTTTACATTCCCACTGATAAATGCTTTGACAAAGCTGTTATAATTAGTGATTTTGTCAGCAAACCATCCTGTAAACATACCTGTAAACATGCTGAGTGTTTCCATGTTAGTAACAGCAAGATGATACCATGGTTTACCCATCATGCCTCTGTATTCAACTTCGCATACTTTAAGATATCCACTGGCAACCATCAGACTCCAGACTGCATTCTCATCATTTTCAAGCTGGCTGAATACTATCTGCTCGTCAAAGCAAACGGTTATTTCTCCACCATTAAGGAGAGTTTCCATATCCATCTTCATGTCTATCGATGCCGACTGTATCAGTCTGCTTATCATACTATTAGAACTTGTAAGTGCCCAATACGGAATAAACTTCTGTTCTTTTAGATAATTCGTTATTGACCATGGATTATATATATCTTTGTGTCTGCCAAATGTGAAACCGTCATACCATTTCTTGACATTATCTTTCTGCTCACCCAGATTAAAACTGTCAAGTGCCGCATATACTTCCTGCTTTGTGAATCCGAAGCATGTACTGTATCTGTCAGATGTCGTTGTGACAACCACAAGATTATTCAGATCTGAAAATGCTGATTCTTTTGAAACTCTTGTAACACCTGTGAGCATAGCCCTCTCAAGATACGTATTGGTCTTAAATGCTGCATTAAAGAATCCTCTTATAAATGCTGTGAATTCATCCCAATAACCGTCAAGATAAGCCTCCTGCATAGGAGTATCATATTCATCTAATAATATTATGACTTTCTTTCCTGTTGTCTCTGCAAGTACAGAAGATAATATTTTTAATGAATTCTGAGCTGCAATATCATCCATTCCAACCTTAATTGTTGATAACAGCTGTCTCTGACTGTCCGTCAAAGCATCCTTATCAATCATTCTTTCATACTGTGAGTACATTTCCAATATTATGCTCTTAATCTTAGAAACTGCCTCGGCATAGCTTGTCTGCTTAACATCAGCAAAACTGAGATATATGACAGGGTAAGTTCCCTGTATATCTCTGTAACTGGAATCATCCCATATTGATAAGCCTTTGAACAAGTCTGATCTTCCAGCATATTTACTAGAGAAAAAACAATTAAGCATACTCATATTAAGCGTTTTGCCAAACCTGCGAGGGCGTATTATCAGAGTAACAACATCACCAGAATCCCACCATTCTTTAATGAGACTGCTTTTATCTATAAAAAAGTAATTGTTCTCTCTTATACTATCAAAGCCCTGATTACCTATGCTTATCACATTCCCCATGCCAGTCAATCCATTCCATTTATCAAAACTCATTCTCCCCAAAGAACTTCCGCTTTCTCTCAATCATCTCATCAATTCTCTCGACATAGCTTCTGACATCTTTGACATTCTCGATTCGCTCAATACGCACAGAATGGTTTTCATCACCTTCATTATGGAACACAACCTTAGTTGAAGCACCTGCGCCACACGCAATTATCGTCTGCTTTTCTTCCATAATAAGAATATTATATATACATTCAAGTCCCGGGACTGCATAGCCAACATTCTCAAAATTACCTGCCATATTCTTCTGGCGGTACATATAATAAGGCTGCATATTGAGATCTCTTGCTGTCTGCTCAGTCATCGCGATAATACTGTCTGTGTTCTTAATTGAAAGCTCTGTGTACTGCTGACGCAATATGTTAAGTCTTGAAGCCCTCTTGATTGCAAGTGAATGAACGGTAAGACTCTCCGGCCTCATCGCCTTAATTTCATTAAGTGTATGGTAAACCTCGTCTACACCCTCTCCCGGAAGTCCAAGAATCATATCCATGTTTATATTATCAAGTCCTGCTTCTCTTGCCATTGCATAAGCATTCTTAATATCTTCAACTGTATGCTTTCTTCCTATCAGGTCAAGTGTTTTCTGGTTCATTGTCTGCGGATTAATAGATATTCTTCCCACATTATGAGCTTTAAGAACCTTGAATTTATCCGGTGTCACGCTGTCCGGTCTGCCGGCTTCTACAGTAAGCTCGCGGCATGCACTCAAGTCAAATGCTTCTTCAACCACTGTCAGTACTTTATCTAACTGTGCTGCACTCAGAGTTGTAGGTGTTCCACCACCCATGTACACTGTATCCAGTCTTCTGCCTTTCATGGATTCAGCGACATATCTTATCTCCTTAATAAGTGCATCAACATAATTATCTACATAGTCTTTGTACGCACCAAGTGCATATGATGAAAATGAACAGTACAGGCATATACTAGGACAGAATGGAATTCCAATATACAGGCTGTAGCCTGTCTTATAATCCATATCCGTAAGTATATCTAACTCTTTCCTTGCTACTGTAAGTGCAAGGTCTGCCTTTTCCTCACTCGCATAATGCCTGTCCATAAAATGTTTCTTAATCTGTTCCTCTGTTGCACCTTCTTCAAGCATTGTATACGCAATCTTACTTGGCCTTACTCCTGTAAGATATCCCCACGGCAGCTTCTTGCCTGTCTTTTCTGAAAGCTTCTTATATAAGCTGTCCTTAAACACTTCATGGGCATTCTTCTTATCAAGCCCTGTGATATCAGGAACTTCTATTGAAAGAATCTCATCATTCTCTTCCGGCTTGGAATCTGCCTTAAGTGCCATAACCTCAGTTCTTGGATAAAATGAACGGACAAGCACAACCGCATCATCATAAAAAACATCATTATCAATCTTAATATATATCATCGTTGCTTCCTTTTCTCTTGCGGGCATCACATAAACGGATTGTTCTGCTTTTCATATCCAATCGTTGTGAACTCTCCATGTCCAGGATATACATCTGTATCATCAGGAAGCTTGCGGAGCTTGTCATGAAGAGATTCCATCATTGCAGCAGAGCTTGCTGTAGGGTAATCTGTTCTTCCGACTGAACCGGCAAAAAGTGTATCACCTGACATAAGTGTCTTGTCTGATTCGATATAATAGCATGTTCCGCCTGCTGTATGTCCCGGTGTATGGATTGCTTTTATCTTAAGTCCTGCAAGTTCAAGAATATCTCCATCATTATGAAGTACATCTGCTGTAACCCTAAGACTCATGCCGTATGCATTCGACAGGTTTCTTGCAGGTGAAGCAAGAAGCTTTTCCTCGTCACATGATGCATATACCTTAATTCCATAATGCTCACGCACCTCATTAGCCGCACCTATATGGTCAAAATGTCCATGTGTAAGAAGTATTGCCTGTGGCCTGCTTGCTGAACGCACAACCATATCATATATAGACTCTGGTGAATCTGCCGGGTCAACAATAATGCTCTCGTTGTTATCTAAGTTAATTATAAGATAGCAGTTAGTAGCTACCGGTCCCAATACTCTTGATTCTATCTTAATCATAATCTGCAAACCTTTCTTAGCCGGCAGTTCTTGTTATATCAGTAACTCCGTCTATCTTTCTTAATTTATCTATAATTCTGTTAAGCTCTTCCTTGCCATGAATATCAAAACCAACACTTATGGTAGCGAATTCTTTCTTATTAAGACGGCAGTTCATAGACTTTACATCAATCTCTGCTTCTGTGAACATCCTTGATATATCAACAATAAGACCTGTTCTGTTGTTGGCAAATATATTGATTTCAACCTCATAGGTATCGCCTGCTGTCTGTCCCTGCTCCCATTCAGCCTCTATAAGACGAGCACGCTCATTAGCCGGGAAGTTGATTATATTAACACAGTCTGTTCTGTGAATTGATATACCTCTTCCTCTTGTAACGAATCCGACAATCTCATCACCAGGTACCGGATTACAGCACTTTGAAAATCTCACAGCAACATCATGGATTCCCTTAACGACAATTCCACCTTTGCCTTCCTTCTTCTTTGCCTTTTCCTTAGACTCAGCGGCAACGATTTCCTCAAGCACATCTTTATCTGTAACTTCTGCCTTCTTGGTCTTTAAATGCTCCTCATTAAGCCTGTTTACTATCTGACTCTCTTTAAGTGCACCATGTCCAACGGCTGCAAGAATAGAATCCCAGTCTTTAAAGCCATATTTGTTAAGACATTTTTCAACATATTCAGGCTTGGTAATTTCAGAAAGAACAATTCCTTTAGTCTTACAATAGTTAGCAACCATTTCCTTGCCCTTAATGATATTATCTTCCTTTAATTCCTGCTTAAACCACTGATTAATCTTATTCTTTGCCTGTGTGCTCTTTACGATTGAAAGCCAGTCACGGCTTGGTCCTTTGGAATTCTGCGATGTTATAATCTCAATTCTGTCACCATTCTTAATAATATAATCAATATTAACAAGCTTTCCATTAACTCTTGCTCCTACCATCTTATTACCTACAGCACTGTGGATACTGTACGCAAAATCTATAGGGCATGAGCCTGCAGGAAGGTTCTTGACATCACCCGAAGGTGTAAAGCAGTATACGCTGTCTGAGAAAAGGTTAAGGTCATTCTTGATTGATGATAAGAATTCCTTGTTATCAGACATTTCCTTCTGCCATTCAAGAATCTGTCTTAACCAGCTAAGCTTTGCTTCCTCACTCTGATTGTCCTTCTCGCCAGTTTTTCCCTCTTTATATTTCCAGTGGGCTGCAATACCATACTCAGCAATCTTATGCATTTCGTAAGTTCTTATCTGTATCTCAAACGGCTGTCCGTTAGATGCAATAAGTGTTGTATGGAGCGACTGGTAATTATTAGGCTTAGGCATGGCGATATAATCCTTGAAACGTCCTGGAATAGGCTTATACATTTCGTGTATTACACCAAGTGCCGCATAACAGTCTTTTACTGTGTCAACCTTGATTCTTACTGCAAATATGTCATATATCTGGTCAAGCGTCTTATTCTGGTTGACCATTTTTCTGTAGATTGAGAAGAAATGCTTAACTCTTCCGTCTATCTCAGCCTCAATACCGGCATTGCTTATATGCATGCCGACTTCTTTAATTATGCTCTTTATAAATGCTTCCCTGCCTGGTCTGTTTAAGTTGACCTGTTCAACAAGATCATTATATACATCAGGCATAAGATATTTCATTGATAAATCATCAAGCTCTACCTTAATCTTGGAAATACCTAACCTATGGGCAATTGGGGCATATATTTCCATTGTCTCTCTTGATTTCTCAATCTGCTTTGCCGGTGACTGATACTGCATTGTACGCATATTATGAAGTCTGTCGGCAAGCTTTATAAGAATAACTCTTATATCCTTTGCCATTGCAAGAAACATTTTTCTAAGGTTTTCTGCCTGAACCTCAATCTTATCATGCTGGTAATTGAGCTGTGTCAGCTTTGTTACACCATCTACTAACAGTGCTACCTCATCACCAAATTCTTTTGCAACATCTTCACTTGTCATAACTGTATCTTCAACAACATCATGAAGAAGCCCTGCAATAATTGATTCCTTATCCAGCTCTAATTCAGCCAGAATAATTGCAACACATAAAGGGTGGATTATATAAGGCTCACCCGATTTTCTGAACTGTCCCTCATGTGCCTTTCTTGCGGTCTCGTATGCCTTCTCGATATCTGACAGATCTGTAGATGGATGGTATTTCTTTATAGCTGCAATAAGATCCTTATATAATTCCTCAGGACTTGTAAAATCTGCTGGTGTATCCACCGCTCTTTCAACCTGATTAGTTTTGTTATGGCTTGCGCCTGGTAACTCTATATTCTCTGGCATACGTGCCTCCATTCTCTGGTAATTGTCCAGCGTTATAGTTTTCTTAAGCCCATTATTTATACACTGGCATATGTTCTTTCCATAAATTCTCTTGTAGCCACTGCATTCTCAGGAACAGTATTTTCCAATGTACAGTGTACATATGGCTTATGCTCCTTAATCTTCTTTAACAGAAGTGGATAATTAAGACCTCCTCCGGTCACCGGATTACCCTTTCCTGTACCTGCTGCCACTGACTTAAGCTCACTGCCTTCAACAATATAATCCTTGCAGTGAACAACAGCAATATCCTTTAATAACATGTCAAATGCTTTCTCAATAATCTCATCCTGCTGTGCAAGATTATCAACACATAACAGGTTAACCGGGTCGAATATAATCTGAAGATTAGGTGAATCAATAGCGTCAAGCACCTTTCTTGCACGTTCGACAGTGTATACAATGTGCTTCCATACAGGCTCAATTGCTACAATGACGCCAAACTGTTCAGCATATTTAACTATTGGCCTTAAATTATCAATAAAGCACTGAAGTGCCTCCTCACTGTGATTAGCTGGCTCATACTTATACTCCTCATTAACCGCACCAGTCTCAGTACCAACAACTCCACAGCCAAGAATACTTGCAAATCTTATATGTGCCTTATACTTCTCAACAATCTCCTTATGCTTCTCAGGATTAGGATTGCAAAGGTTAAGATAACAGCCAAGTACTGCAACATCAACCTTATTCTCTGTACATAACTCTTTTATATACATGGCAAGTCCCGGTGTCATAGTCTCCACGCCCGGCTTAAACTCCTTAATAGACTTACTTAATGCTATATGCATACAGTGAAAACCCTGTGCATGTATATTAGGTATAAGCTCCTCTAATGGAGCGTATGCTACATCATGTGCTCTTATTCCGATTCTCATAAAAAACCACCTTTCCGTCAATTACAAACACTTTTGGAAGATTATACTATATATTACATAAAAAAACCAGTAAATATCTGCGACTTTTCCAAGCTGTGAGGGCGTTAATGCTGCTATATACAAAAAAAGCAGTGAGAGAAAGCCCGCCCTAACGAAGCGTGTTTGCTTTCTCTCACCGTAATAAACTATTAATACAGTTTTACATTATTAATTAATCCTGTATCTCCAAGTGCCTTATAATATGTAACAAGCGGTATAAAGCTCTGTGCAAATCCTTTCGTACTGTCACCAGAAACAATAACAGCATCATCTATAACCTTTTTAGAACCAACTCCTGCCCTGCCTGTGTTATTAATATTTGTTTCAAATGTTTTGAAACCATACTCAAGATATTTCTTATCACCTGTAAGTTCATAGGCAATTGCCAGTGATTCTAGAAGAAGTGTGTTATTTCCATTCCTTGAAAGTGAAGGAAGCTCTTTATAATAGAATAATCCATTATCAAGAGTACAATTCTCTACAATATCATCAATTGCTCTTATAAGCATCTCCTTAATATCTTCTCTTGGGAATACCCTGTAATATCTCATTACGCTTCCTGCAGCTACTGATATCATAAATCCTACTCTTATAAGAGTATTGTCTGTATATGGAGCAAGCCAGTTGCCATACTCCTCTTCCCATATCTTAAAGCTGTCAATAATCCACTCACACTTTGCAAGCCATTTTTCATCTCTTGTCTCCACATATAATGCAACAAGTGCACGTAATGCCCAGCCAGTTTCTCTCGCATTGGCTTCTCCCGGTTTTGCATACATTGGTGTATCCAGAAGTCTTAATATGTTATCACCTATACTTATAGCTGTCTCAAGACCTCTCTCATCACCTGTAAAATGATAATAATCAATTACTCCTTCAACCCATTCATGTGAGCATACCATTATTCCATTCTTACAATGACCTGCTGTATGCTCCCACTGTCCGCCTATTCTTAATGGATTCTTGCTGTAATGGCATACATCAACATCCATCTGATGCTTTGCTGAAACTATTAAATAGTCAAGGAATCTTCTGATTCCAGTTCTTGCATACATAAGAGCACATGAATGCGGATAATCATATTCATTATTACTCCATACAGGTTTTCCGCCGCCTCTTCCCTGTAAAGTATATCCCATATCAATAGAATCGCCCCAATTCAGCATGCCGTAGCATCTTGAATGATTATCAGCCCTTGCAATAAGTGCGATTTCAACTTCATTCACAAGATGTTCAGGGAATACATCCATACACACTTCTGCCTTCTTGAATTCCTCTGGTGCTATGCATGGTCTGTCAGGCATCTGGTATATTGTACTTCTGTTATCAAGTTCCCACATCTGCATATCCGGTTCATGGAAATGCATCAGGAATCTCTGTTCCTTTGCCATACCAGACTGCATAACAACATTTCCAATATCCTCTGGAACAAGCATAACAGCTACTCCGCCGTCATATGCCTTAACTGCCTTCGGATAATTCTGCTGTGCCTGATATACAGTTATACACAATCCATCATTTCCATCAGTATAATCTGCAAGAAATGTACCATAGAATACCTCTGCAAAATGTTCATTTGCTTCCTTTACAAGATATGCATCATCGATAATCTTATTAACCTGCACTCCATCTCTTCCAATATAGAAATCAGTCTTATAATTAGAGCTTCCAACAAGTGTTCTTACATTGGAAACAGGTGCTTTGCCAGATATCATCTCTAATTCCCCGGTTCCTCTTGTGTGATACACAGGTCCATTCTCTTTAGAATTATCCGTAAGTACATCTCCACATCCGGTAGAATCATTATCCATATTAATGTGCATATCAAACAAATCATCACTTGCAGTGATTGTCTCATCCGGTTTTGCATAAAATACCAGTGATTTGATATGAAGCTCATCATAAGTCGTATTAATAATTCTGTATGATACATCAATCCATGACTTAGCTGCATATGATGTAAGTGTTATCTCAAAATCAACTTTTTTATTATTAAGAATGTTACTTCCTTTAGCCCTGATTACACATTTTACAGGACCTGCATCTATAATCTTCCACTCCCCAATATTAATATCGTATTTTCCCATATCGTCTTTCAGATATGGTCCTTCAAAATTCTGAGCGGTATAATGTTTTCTTCCATCATCAAGTGTTTCAAATATATTCTGGGAATTATTCTTTACTGTAAATGTAACACAGCCTGTGTCAACACACAGTCCCTGCCCAGTCTGAGTAACAGATACTCCCTTTTCTTCACAGCTTCCATCAGACTCTTTTTCAAATTCAAGCACTGCGCCCTTATTAGCCGGAATATCAGCAAGAAAATCCACATACAGGTACCTTATGCTTCCATCTGCATGTTTCGATGTAACCTTTGGCTGAACCATACATTTTCTGCCATCCTGTGTAATAGCTATCCTGTCAGCAGTCTTTAACTCTCCTTCCTTAAAAGGAAGTGCTATGCCTGCCGGTTCCTGTAATCTGTCATACCTGTAAAGCTTGTCAAAATAAATTTTCATTATATGTACCCTCCATTGTTTGTCACAAGCAAATCTGCTATAATTGTACAACAGATTTAAATCATTTGCTATAGCCTTAATATAGCATTCATAATTCTGTAATTCATGTGATAAGATGTCATTATTAGCTAATAATACAGATTTATTGCAACTTTTAGAAAGAGGGTTTATATTATGCATTATGCCGAGATAAAAACCTGCGATATTGCTAACGGACCAGGGGTGCGTACATCTCTTTTTGTAAGTGGATGCACACACCGATGCAAAGGTTGTTTTAACGAAATTGCATGGGATTTTAATTATGGCAGGGACTTCACAGACGATACAATCAAAGAAATCATTGATTCCCTTGCCCCAGACTATGTTACAGGTCTCACACTTCTAGGAGGTGAACCATTTGAACACAGCAACCAGCAGGGACTCCTTCCATTACTGAGGGAAGTACGCAGAATATATCCTGACCTGAGTATATGGTGCTTTACAGGATATCTGTTTGAAGAAGATATTGTTGAAAAAATGTGCAATGAATGGAAAGAAACTAAAGAAATGCTTCAATACATTGACGTCATAGTTGACGGCAAATATGAAGAAGACAAGAAAGATATGATGCTTCAGTTCAAGGGTTCATCAAACCAGAGAACAATCCTTGTAAAAGAATCACTCGAATCAGGTAATGTCGTACTTCTGTACGATTAATAATAAAAAGGAGTTTACATAATGTCACAGAAAGTTAATATTAAGAAATTAAATCCTGACGCCTGTATCCCAACATACGGAACAGCGTTCTCAGCAGGAGCAGACCTCTACTCAGGCATGCCGGAAGCTGTAACAGTTATGCCAGGCACAACTGAATTCATCAAAACAGGAATAGCAATGGAGATACCAACAGGACTCGTAGGCCTCATCTATGCAAGAAGCGGAATGGCATGCAAAAAAGGTCTTGCCCCAGCCAACAAAGTAGGTGTAATAGATTCTGACTACAGAGGTGAAATCATAGTAGCCCTCCATAACCATTCAGATAAGCCTGTAACCATAGAACCAAAAGACAGAATCGCACAGATAGTCTTAGCACCATACATCACAGCAGACTTCAACGAAGTAGAAGAACTTGACGACACAGAAAGAGGCGAAGGCGGCTTCGGCTCAACAGGCACAAAGTAAAAAAATCCATCTTGCAAAATGCCGAAGGCATAAGCAGGATGGATTTCTTATCTCAATCGCACATCAACAGCCCGCCTTGCAACATGCCGAAGGCATAAGCAAGGCAAGACAGAATTAACGTAGATTGGAACCGGCAGCATATTATTGTGTGAGTCCGATTTAAGGCGCGAACCGTGTGGGAGTTATGCCGCTCTATACAAAAGAGCGGTGAGAGAAAACTCGTTCAAGCGAAGCGCGTTTGTTTTCTCTCACCGTAATAAACTCTGTATAGAGCGGCATTTACTCCCACTAGGTGCAGCCGCCATGAGGACTCGCACAATAATATGCTGCCGGTTCCCACACACAACCTAAATTCTTTCTTGCCTTACTTATACGCAATATTGGCATGATCAATAACATAATCCTGTGCCTTCTGCACAAGCATAGCCTTAACTACACTATCTTTTCCGAATTTCTCAACAAATGCATTCTCATCAGAATATCCATTGTCTCCTGCGAATTCATCAAGATCGCCCTTGTAATCATATTCTCTCATAGAGAACTTCTGATCTTTCACGATTGCTTCCATAATAAGCTGCTGTGCTGCTGACTTCTTAATGAAATCATCATATGACATTCCATATAACTGCTGGCAATACTCTTCCTTTGACTGGTTAGTAAAATCAGCATAGAATCCGACAGACTGGTCATATCTGTCTCGTAATGTACTGAGCAGTGTATCTGGATAACCACTTACCTTACATGTATCCTGAAGTGTTGAAAGAACCTGTTTCTGAATCTCATCATCAACCTTAGAATCGATTGTAGATGCTAATGAATCTTTAACAGAAGCTCTATATTCTTCGATTGTATCATATCCAAATGTTTCCTTAACATATGCATTAGTAAGCATTGGCACATTAGGCTGTGAAACCGTCTGCACGGTAAGCTCAAACACTACTTTAGTTCCTGCATATACGGTATTGCTATATGTTTCCGGCAAGTCGATTACCATAACCTTAGTCTCTCCAGCCTTCATTCCATAGAGTGCTTCATCAAGCTCTTCTATATCAAGTCCAAGTTTATCTTTGCCAAGTATCATTGTAACACCATCTGTATTAGACAGCCCTGTTGACTGTGAACCCGAACTTGTAGCAACATAAGTAACCAATATCTGATCCCCATCAACAGCACCTCTGCTGACTTCTGAATAAGTAGTATTATTCTCTATATCTTCAGCAATCTTATCATCAACAAGCTGATTCTCTATAGATGTTTTATCAACTGTTACAGCTATATCCTCATATTTCCCAAGCTGTACATAATCATTAACATTATAATCGTATTTTACTTCAATCTCTTTATTACATGCAGTTGCCATAAGCATTGTTGCTGATAATAAAACTATTGATGCTTTTCTTAAAAAACTTTTTCTCACAATAAACCTCCGCTCTTACTTCTTTATACAGAAGTAAAAAATTGACTTTCATACTATATCACATAAAAGAGATTTTATCCATATCTGTTCATATTAGTTCACAGAAATATCATACATTTTAAAAAGAAAAGACTGCCGCTTTCACGACAGCCTATTATCTCTGATATATAATATATAATCAATTATGCAAGCTTAGACTTAGCAACCTCTGCGAGCTTAGCAAATCCTTCTGCATCGTTAACAGCCATCTCAGATAATACCTTTCTGTTAAGATCGATATTAGCTAACTTAAGACCATACATGAACTTGCTGTATGAAAGTCCGTTAATTCTTGCAGCAGCATTGATTCTGGCAATCCATAACTGTCTGAACTGTCTCTTCTTCTGCTTTCTGCCCTTGTATGATTCTGTTAACGCTCTCATTACAGACTGCTTTGCAACTCTGTACTGCTTAGAACGTGCTCCTCTATATCCTTTAGCGAGCTTTAATACTCTGTTATGTTTCTTCTTTGCGTTCATACCGCCTTTAATTCTTGCCATTTTCTATATTCCTCCTTAAAATTCACACAACCTCATATTAGAGATAAGGCATAATCTTCTTCATTGTCTTTACATTTGTTGCATCTGTCATAGCTGCATGTCTTAAATTTCTCTTTCTCTTTGTTGTCTTCTTTGTAAGAATATGGCTCTTGTAAGCTTTCATTCTCTTTAACTTTCCTGTTCCAGTCATTTTAAAACGCTTAGCGGCTGCTTTTTTTGTTTTTACCTTTGGCATAATAATCCTCCTAAATGTTCTCTATAATTTCAATTTATTTTAACGTTTTTCAGTTAAAAACATCATCATGCTCCGGCCCTCGAGTTTTGGAGCTTTTTCAACAACTGCAATATCACTTAACTTCTCAGCAAATTCTTCCAAAATGTGCTTGCTGCTGTCGATATGTGCCATCTCACGTCCACGGAAACGAAGTGTTACTTTAACCTTGTTGCCTTTTTCAATGAACTTTCTGGCTGCGTTATTCTTCGTATTTAAATCATTCACATCAATATTCGGTGATAATCTGACTTCCTTGATTTCAATTGTTTTCTGTTTTTTCTTTGCTTCTTTTTCCTTGCGGGCCAGTTCATATCTGTACTTTCCGTAGTCGATAATTTTGCAAACCGGCGGTTTCGCTGTCGGAGCAATTTTCACAAGATCCAGACCTGCTTCCTGTGCTTTCAGGTACGCATCTCTGGCAGACATAATTCCAAGCTGTTCTCCGTTCTGACCGATCAGACGAATTTCTCTGTCTCTGATCTGCTCATTAATCATTAATTCGCTAATTGTAGTGCACCTCCATCATTATAAAAGACTGTGTTCCCGCTTTTGCGGTGTAACGAAATCAAACTCGGCTCACCGGACCGGATTTGACTGATAACGCAAGAAAAGTGGATAGACAGACTATCCACTTAACATTGTACATAAATCTCTACACAAAGAGAACTTAAGATCAATATTGGACCGTAGTCGCGTGTTTGCGCTAGGGTGAGAGTGGATACTCTACTTTCTTTTTCTCAGACTATTGCAGTATAGCACTCTCCCATCCTGTTGTCAATACTGATTTTCGCATTTTTTCGTATTTATCTCCCGCAGCCA
>OGGC01000801.1_pt1 | contig 24651 bp, 30 predicted proteins | sample 1571181 | NCBI WGS metagenome assembly OGGC01 (sample SAMEA2581930, study PRJEB24529) | metagenome | biome: Human gut stool | place: China | collected 2011 | reverse complement strand
TGCCTTCTTTGCCATAGCTTTTAATATCAAAAAGATGTGTGCAAAACTGAGAAAAACAGGAAAGGAGCTCATTACACTTACTAAATCTATATTTATTGGACTATTTATAACCCGATACAACGGGAATATAGCAACTTGTTACCAAATGAATGAGAAAAAAGCGGCGTAGACAAAAGAAAAGATAACAGGACTATAAATTATAGAAAAAGGTTGTGCCAACGTTTTGACACAACCTCTTTCGTTGTCTGGTTTTGTCCAGCTTTTCAGTGATCCGCCTGGGATTCTCTTAAGAGAGTTACCATGCTGATATTTAAAACTTTATATTTTTAGCTTCAAGCATATCCCATGATTTAACCCACTGATTTGCTACGTGCTTTTGCGGTAGTTTGCTCATGGAGAATACTAAAAACAAAGATAAACCATTTCTCCAAATATGCTACTATGTAATGCATAAAAAACGCAGCCTTTTATCAGGCTGCGTTAAAATAATCTCGCTCAAGATTATTTTAAGGATTCTGCTTGCAGAATAAGAATAAACTTGTGTGTGAAGTCATTTCGAGCGGGTTTATTCTATATTTTCAGGAGTATACCTCTTGACATATTTTAGCATTTAACTCTTTTTCTAAATTAATCTTATCCCATTTTGTAAACCAATATTTCTGATTCTTTTGAAAACCTATGATGTCAGTTTGAATTGCATCATCCAGGATACCGTACAAAGATAGTAGATTTTTCTTATATGCACTTACTATATAAGGGCATGACAACAAATCAAATAGCAAAATTGTAAGTTCTGCACTCCTCCTTCGCTTTGCTTCATCTATATTTTCTATTTTTAATGTTGTGTATAAAAGCAATGCTTCTTTTATACGCTGATATTGAATGTCATTACCAACATAATAAAATAATACTAATATAGAAAAACAGTTTAAGTGATTCTTAAATAAAAAATCACTTGTTATTTTGTTTTTTACACAATTAAAATAATCACAAAGTACAGGTTCTGGAAGTTGATATTCTTTTCCAAGCTCTTTTAAGACAATCAATAGATACAACGTTTCTACTTGCACATGTTCAACACATTTGTTCTTTTCTAAAATTAATCGAATTTCATCTTGAATCTTTTTCAAAACTAAATCACGATTAACACTTCGGAATCTCAAAACCTTTGATTTTTTAAAATTATGAGTTCCTTTATAGTAGTTGATTATAGTTGTGAGTATTACTGTCAATTTAATCGTAGAATTTACTTTGGGGTAAACCGTATAAAGAAAGAAGATGAAATCTAAAATATTGAGAATAAACATTGTTAGCCTTTTTTCTAAGTTGTATTTTTTTCGACATTCTTTTTCATCAAATTTCCCTTCTTTTTCCAACTCAGCATATTGCTTATACTTCAAATCAAACTTCTTGAAAATTCCTTCTATCTTTCTAGAAATAACAGCCAATGTGTAATTGAGTACATCTTTGTATTCAACTTCTGTTTCTTTGAGAATAGTTTTAAATTTTGCTGATAGTTTATTGGGATTAAGGTAAATCGTAAATTTATCAGCAATTCTTTCGAATGGATTCTCTTCTTCGCTACCTTCTTCTAATTCTTCATCTTCTTTTTCTGCTTCATCTATCTTAAATTTTATATTATCATCGATTAAGTCAACTATTTTCAACTTCGCCATAGTTAACTCGGTGATAATAGGCTTACTGTACGATTTAGTCTTCGATTCACTAATCCACATCTTAAACTCACGAAGTTCCAGTTTGAAAGATTTTAGAATTTCATCTTTAACATTATCATCATTATAAAATAAGAAATAGTCATCAACATAACGATAACACTCGTAATCTCTTCTAAGTACTAGCCCCTGTTTTAAAAGGTAGTCCTCAACCTTCTTATCTACCTGTTGTAAGATCAGTTCTGCGAATATCCTTGAAAATTCAGGACCAATCAAAATACCATTAGTTTCTCCATAATTTATGTTTTGCATGAACTCATCAAATTTTCCAGCAAAGGTACTTTCAGATAATGGGATATTATCTTTCACCATTTCCTTATTTAATAAGCCCCAAGGAAGAGAATGTGTATAGATACTATCGAAACATTTGGAAATATCAAAACGTATTAATTTATCATATTTCTTTTCAGCTCTCTGGTAACGGTAGTCTTCATAAAAACGAAAAATATTTGTATATTTCTTATAGGTGAAAAAAGTCTTTAAATGCTCATATTCATTTATATTTACTTCTATACTATCATCTTTCAATCCTGATTTTTGCTTGTGTAACTTGTCATTAAAGAAGATGTATTTTGCAACATCTGATGGTCGTCTAATAGAAAAACGACTAATATTGCAATAATACAATATCAATTCTTTGTACTTCTCATAAAATTCAATAATGTCAATCTGATTTTTAGGATGAATAACTGCTAACTCTCGAAATTCTTTCTCTTTATGGGTAATCTTGTATATAAATGGTATCCTCCGCCGATTCTTATTCAAATCAAAACAACTATTTTGAATAGGTTCATTTGGTTTACAACCAAATAGTAGTTTGATTATGTGAAGTAAAGTGTCTCTTTTCTTTTCTGTTAATCCTTTTTTATTATCATTCCAATAAATTTTATTATCTCGAATCTCTATTTCATAAGAAACCAAGAATCGATAAAAATAACGGTTTGAAAAAATAATAGGAATTTCAAATGGAAGGACATCGGATAAAACAACTCTTTCTTTTTTGTATTTTAATCGTATTTTTCTTTTATATCGTTTCATCAGCCCAAATTTTTTTCAAGGTTTTCAACTCTTTAATTTTAAATTTATGGAATCTCTTTTCTTCGAAGCCTTTTTGGAATGAAAAACTTTGCTTGATTTGATTTCTAAGTTTTTCAATATCAAAAAGTAATTCTGCATAAGGTAGTAAGTTGCTATACACCATTCTTGTTAAGAACCCATCTAAAGATTTCAAATCTTTTAAGCCATCTTTTTTCTCTTTATCAAGTAAACTGTTTGAGAAATAAACGCCAACCTTAACGCCATTTTTACTATTGATTAGGTTAGTATTCCCTGTAAGCATTCTTAGACAGTCAAATAATATTTTTCGTGCTCTACGTTCGTCATACTTACTTTCTTTATTATATGTATCAAATGATAATTTGATACGTGATTTATATTTGTCAATCTTGTTGTCTGACAAATTTACAGATAATCGATAGTCAATAGGGTTTTCATCTGCTTTAAGTTTAATCCCCAGTGTATTAAACTTATATCCAAGATAGTTTATACTACTATTAAAACCCTCGATTTTGTTAAGCATATCGACTAATTGTGTTTTAGCATCTGTCTCAGGTTTTAATTCCAATCCCGAACTTGTTATAATTTTATTGACTTTCTCAAAATAGTTTGTACCGCTACTCTTTGTGTTTGGAGTAAAGATGATAAATATATCATCAACATATCGGGCGTAGAAGGTTACATTTTCAAGTGATTTGATTTTATTATCAATATCACGCATATAAAGTTCTGCAAGATATGCGCTTATTCCGATACCTCTTGGTACTCCTTTTTTTGCTTCAAATTCTCTTGGGTCTTTTTTAGCCTCATATTCTTCAATAATTCCTGCAATAAATTTCTTTGACTGATAATTCAGTAATGTATTTTGTTCTATCTTTTCTAATAGTCCTACTTGTGGAATGCTCTCATAAAAACTTTTAATATCAGTTCTAATTATGTATTTTGGAAAATTATCGCTTAACAATAGTTTAATTTGCTTTAGAATGCTGTACCTGTCTGCTTGTTTTACTTTAAAAGTCTTTCTGATATTATATTGCAGTTGTTTAATGGCATAAAACACTTCTATACTATCCCCTAATTGATATACAGGTTTTCCATCGCGTTCTTCAACGTTTATAGTAAATCTGAAGCTGTCATTATTTACATTTGCACTAATTTCCTTAACCTGCTCATAAAGAACATCGTCTTTCTTTTTCTTGCACTCTTTTATTTTGCTGTTTTTTTCATCCTTAATTGATTGATACTCTTCCTTTGTAATTGTACCATCTTTTCGCTCTCTTGATTTCTCCTTAATTTCAGCCTTTAAAGATTTGATTTCCTTTATCAAATCAATATATTTTGCAGGGAACATCTCTTTTTTGAGATTTCCTTTGCGATTCTCAATATGAAATATGTTCCGAAAATTCTCGGCAGAGAATGACTGGTCAAGCATAATAACAAATTATTTTTTTGTTGAAACAAGCAAATCTTTCACATCCACATTCAACACTTTGGCAATAGCAAATAATGTTTCAAGTGATGGTTACGATACGTTTGCACACCAACGGGAAATAGTTGCTTCATTCTTCTCCAAAGTTTCTGCAAACCATTTGCTTGTTCTCTTCCTCTCCACAAGTACTACTTTCAATCTGTTTAATTCCATTTGTTAAATCATTGATGTATTTTGCAAAGGTATTGATTTAAGTTGAACTTTCTAACATTTGCTATCTTTTTAGTTTCCAATAGACAAAAGCTTGTACGCGGCAGCTGGATTGACGGAAGTTATTCTCATGCCTCGGTTATCTTCACAGGCTTCCGTCTCTCCAAATGGCTGGGAAGCTATGAGAAGGAAATTACTTTTGGGATATTAACTTTCTTTGAAACTTCTAACACTATGGCTCATTCCTTTGATGAACCGAATAACAGGGATAGGCAATACTAAGAGTTTTGCATTATCATCCATTGAACAAATATCATCGATAAGCATTGCTGTTGTTATTATTGCTAAGCGTGTCAATGGGTCTGTGTATTCTTTGGTTAATGTTTTTCCTCTAATTTTTTCAAATTCTTCTATTGCATAGTAATTGGAATGTGTATGAATTGATGTGTACTTATAAGTATTAATAAATGCTCTTGTATTGAACACATGATTAATTAATGCTGTAATACTCAACGGATTTATCTCTTCGTTAGAAAAAAGAAACCTCCAACGGTAATGTTTCTTTGATGGATTATATATCTTATTTAGTTGATTTCCATCAATAGATTTATAAAACTTACATGATTCAAATTCCAATATTGTATTATTGAGAGTAAGTTTATCATTTTCTATTATGGTTTTTGCCTCTCCAAAATCATCTTGATTTATAATGAATCGACTTTTCTCCGTTAAACCGTCTATTTTCCATAATAGAAAACGAAATTCCTTTTCCTCACAACTGGATGGCTCAACAAAAAGATGATTGAAAGTTGCATACGTTTCCATTATCGCTCTAAAAGTTGTGTTTACTGTGAATAAATCATAACCATTCATTCTAACTTGCTCTCCTGATTTGCGATGTTCTATTATACCACTTGACAGATGAAAAAATGATGAAGAATGAATTGCAAATTTGTCTATCAAAAGACTTGAATAGCTCATCCATCCTTCTTTAGATGTTTTCTTTAGTTCCGTATAAACATCTGTTAGAGTACTTCTTAATAAATAATCGTATAACTCTAATGGGTTTTCCATAAAAAGAGTTTCCACTAATTTCGCAGGGTTGATATTCTTGTAATCCATGACATATTGTATTTAAGAACAAAGATACATAGATACGTTCGCAACCTTTTTACGTACCTGAAGTTATTTATGAGATTTTTCGTTTTCTCTTCTTCATCTTGGGGGATTTCGGTAACTGTTGTTCATTAGTTAGATTGGAATCTGCCGTTAATGGAAGTCTGGGAAAAAAGAAGATAAGCCGCTGGTATTTGTTTGTTGGTGTATTGATTGATTTACCGATATACTGATTTACTGTTGTATTGAAGTATCTACAACCGCTTTCAAATTTATTTTCGAGGGGGAAAACATGCCTCTAAAGCTCAAATTCAATCAGAATTTCAAGCGGGTAGGATAAAAATGGCTATATTTGTACATTATGAAGAATTATAATATAAAATCCTTGTAATTTTCTCTACTAAAGAAAGAAGATATTAATCATGTTAACTGATAAAGATTTAGAATTAAGTAATATTAAAGGCATATCAGAGGTTTTCAATCAGCGCATATATAAATACGTTGGATATGAGGATGCGATAAAATATGTACTAATTGATAAAAACACATTGAAATTTTCTTCTCCAAATGATTTTAATGACCCTTTTGATTGCTATGAAGGTTTTGTAAACTTTTCTAATGTACCACCCTCTGCGACACTCGATGATACAGCAAAAAGATTGTTGGATAGGTCCATTGTAAAGGAAGCTTCTTCAAGGACAAAACAAGTTCTAAATGACAGGAGAACAAGATTAAATTTCTTTAAAGAACAAAAGAAAGATTATAGAGTTTCTTGCTTCTCTAAGGTTTATGATGAAGTATTAATGTGGTCGCATTATGCAAATAAACATACAGGAGTCTGTATTGGTTTTGAATTTCCGATAGAACCATTGCCAAAAGATTTCATAGTTTTTCCTGTGGTTTATAAGGACAGTGTACAGCCTTTTGATGTTTATGCTAATCCTTTTAGAATAATTCTACACTGGATTATTACTAAATCTCATCATTGGAAATACGAGAAAGAAGTGAGGGCTATAATAAAGAATGATTCGAGAAAATTGTTAAATGATGGTAATAATTACTACTATGTAATCGAAAAAGATTGGATAAAAGAAATTGTTTTTGGATGTAAAGTAAGTGACAAAGTTGTAGAAAAAACAATAAAGCTGATACGAAAGAACGGATTCAAAAATATACTGATAAAAAGGATGTTTATTAATCCTGATAATTTTTCGCTTGAAGAAAATATCATTGCAGATATTCAGAACTATAAAAACAAAGTGAAGTGAGATATGTGGCTCATGCCACCTAAACTGCCAAAGGTTATTCTTGGACAATCGGTTATTCTCGCGGGGCTTCCGCCCTTCAAAATGGGAAGGAAGCCATGAATGGGAAATAGCCGAAGTTGGACGGGAGATAACTTTTGATACGATATAAATCTAATTTTTATATCAACTTAATCTTGGTCTTCGTTTCTTCTTTTTTGGGGGGTTCAATGACTGTTGTTCATCAATTGGGTTGACATCCGTGGCCGATGGAAGTATGGAAAACAAAGAAGATAAGCTGCTTTCATTGATTTGTTGGTGTATTGGTTTATTTACTGACGTACTGATTTGCTGTTGTATTGAAATATCTGAAAACGCTTTTATATTTTCATCTGTTTGTACATCAGCAATCTCTTTCTTTTCATAAACAAAATCTTGTTTGGGTTCTTTCAGTTCCCGTTCCTGCATCCGTAGCTTATCCGTAACACTGCCGTTCTTCATAGTGGTGTAGTACTCGAACGTTTCGGATAGTTGCCGATTGTAGCCGAATAACTTATCAAAGCCCTTTTCTGCATTTTCAAACAAGGTTATACGGTCAAAACCGCCTGTAATTACGCCTTTCTTGGTGTTACGGTGGTTGGTTAGCGGGCTTATCTTGATTTTGTTCGATTGGTCTTTACGGCTTACAATCAAATGACAGTGCATGTTCTGGCAGTTGTCGGAACGGTCGCGGTTGAAATGGATTTTGCCGTAAAACTTGATATCTTCTGCCGACAATCCTTTGTTGAAATTTTTGGCGTATTCGGGAATGAATACTTCACGGATATACCGCTTCATGGCTTCGGCTTGTTCCCGTTCGGTGTTTCCCATTGCTTGCAGTTCCTTTTCTGACGGGCTGATGTGGATAGCATAAAACTTGGCATCGGTTTTTAAGAGTTGTCCAATATTTCCGTCAATGCTTTTAATTACTTGGGATTTGTAGACATTATCATCCGTAAGGTTGAAAAAACCTTCGGTGTAGATTCCCTGTTCCATCCGTTGCATATCTTCATGCTCACAATAATTTGCCAATTGTCGGCTACTATCTGCATTGTTATATGTTCCGTTGGACGGTGGCGGGAAATCTATATTCATGGCTGTTATTCGTTTATCAGATTCGTTATTTCGGCTTTCAGGTTCTCTTTGCGCTTACCATCCATTACTCCACAACTCGCCAAATCCGCATAAAGACTAATCAACTTCAACAATTTTGTATTATCTCTTTTTTGTACTTGGGATAGCGTACCGATTTGTTTACCCTGACCGTTTATTACATTGGCATGCTCAGTAAATTTGTTGCTTAGCCTTTGAAGTACGGCGTTGTATTTCTCTTGGTTCTTCTCCAACTGTGATAAAACAAGTGTTTCCAGAGCCTTCACTATTCCATCGAAGCGCAAAGCAATAGAATTTGTTACCCGTATCATGGGATTCAGTTGTTCTTCCTCATAGTGACGGATGAAGCGGATAATATCATCCTGTCTCTTATTTATTTTCGCCAGTTCCGATTTTACGGATTCAGGTGCTTCGGATGGATTGATATGTGCCTTATCTATATACCTGAACGCCAACTTTACAACTTCACTCTTTTTCAATAAATAGCGTTTGCATATCTTCTCTACCAAAGCAGCCGTTTCTTTGTCTATGGAAATGGTAGTGAATATCGTTTTTCGACTATTGTTTGACATGGTAATTACTTTTTTATAGAAATATGAATAAATAAATTCCTGATAATAAGCATTGTAAAGAAAATGCTTATTACAGGTGTCATTACAGCGTGTTCTTGTAACACGCTAAAGCCGAAGGCTTTGCCCCGCAGGGCAAGAGGGAAGAACAGGACTTGTCCAGTTCCCTCTTGCTCAATTTAGCGAAACGAGCCGAGCCATAAGGCGAGGTGATTTCTGCTAAATTGGGTGTGAAGATACTTCGTTAGGTGGTAATATTATCCGCCTTGTTTTGCATCGTTTTGCTTATCAAGCTGATTTTCCTTTTTGAACCGTTCGTAGGACTTACAATCAGCATTTTCTTGAACAAATATCCGAATGTCGGATGCTCGATAGTAAGTCTTATGGCTAATCATAAAGTAGGGAAGTTTACCACTTGCCCTATATCGTTGGAGTGTTCGGAAAGATACTTTCAATAGAAACGCTAAGTCTTGATTATCCAACAATTTGTCGTTGGGATCTAATACAGTGTCGGTATTGATTAGGGATTGTAGATTTTGCCCTATCTCGTTGAGTTTCTTCGATAGTTTCTCCATCCACTTATCAAAGTTTTCGTTGTCTATATACATTTTTCTTCATTTTTTAGTTGAACATTAATATTTTCAATCGATTGATGAAGCAAAGTTCGGCAAATGGATGCAAATAAGTTAGGGGTGTACCACTGGTACACCCCCATAAATAGTTGCTATATAACTGATTTACAAATACCCTTTATTCTTACTTTCTTCTTGAATAACTTTTCGTAGCATATCCAGGAACTCGGTTACTTTGGCTGGTTTGCGCTTAATAACACTTTCATGCTTCTTATGAATATCCCCCAGTTTGATATTAAAGAGGTACTCAAATGCTCTTCCGATTTCTGTGAGTGGTGACACTACCCCAGTATGGGTAACTACTCTTTTAGATAGAAACATTCCACTAACTAGTTCCATGATTTCAATAAGATAGGTTTCGTCTGTTAAATAGAGTGGTGAGGGTGGAAAGCTGTTTTTGGGAATAAGGAATGGGCTTGGGTACTGGATTTTCAGATTGAACAGTTCTAATTCTGCATTGATTATAGCCAATGTTTTTTGTAAGAACAGTTTTTTAAGCGCATTTTCCCCCCTGCCCGTAGAGAGGTACTGTTTCCAGTGAAGCTATCTCAATGCGGGTAGCTACAAGAATCCGGTAAATAGTTGAGTAATCATTTTCATTACTCATAGTTCTAACTTGGTGGATAAATTCGCCATAAGCATTTTGCATTTCTTCGTTAGTAATTTCCTGTGAGGTTTCGTTTAAAAGTCCGAATATCCTCGTTTGTAATAAATCGTTCATCGGCATAAATATTTAAGTGAATAAATCTGATTGTATTTAGCTAACGCCTTATTTCTCAAATGAGGTAGGGATAATACGATTTAGCCACAAGCTTAATTATGCTTATAAACTTCTGTTGATACAAATATAGTGGCGGTTATAACGGGGATGTTGTAAAAAAGCGACTTTTAGTATTCTATATGAATAACTTTCACTTCATGCCCTGCAGGAGAGCTCAAAAATGCATAAGGGCTGTTTCCTGAAAGCCTCTTTACTTCTTTGGATAAATGTGACGCATCGTAATATCCTGCTTCAACGGCAATAGACAATAGGTTATCGAAAGGATTACAATTTCTTAGTATCTCAATAGCATTCCAAAATTTCACAATCTGACTATATTCTTTAGGAGAATACCCGGTGTATATTCTAAATTTACGTGCAAAATGCCTTTGACACAAGCATATATCAAATGAAAGTTGTTTTATTGGAGTAATACCTTTACTTTGCATAATGCGGCTAACAGCTAAGACTATTTGCCTGTCACAACTTCTATTAGAATGAATTAATTGTCTTACAAGACGCTCTTCAATAGCATCTAATCTTTGCTTTGTATCAACTTTCTCACATAACATTTCGGCAAAAGAATGCTCAAATATAGTTGGTAAATCACTCGTGCATAATTTCTTATTCACTAGCTCATTCAGAGGCAATTCTATAAACTGAGAAAGTCCACAAGGGCGAAAACGAACGCCCAAGATATGTATGTTTTCGGTATGCGCAACTAATTCAGTATAAGTATTCATAGGACCAACAAAGTACGAGCAGTGCGAACACATAGGCATTGACTGATCTAGATAATCAACAACATTTCCTAACGTGAAAATAATATCTGCACACCCATGTGGCGGAATATGGAATTTTATTCCACATTCTGTTTTTCCCTCATATTCCCAATATCTGTCTATATATGGGGATAGTAAATTGCATGGCTGGTACTCTTTGTACATGATGCAAAGATAATCATTACCACATATACTTATGTAAAATATAAAAAAATAGAGAATGTTGAATTATAACTTTGTATGCTTCCAGTTATGATAGAGTAGAAAATATAGAGATAAAATCAGCAGTCCTGAAAAATAGATATGCTCAGATGCCCAGAGTAACACTAAATTTGGTATATAGCTTACGACTGTAGTTATATAACTAATATATATAAACAATGAGACGACAGCTATACGTAATGATGATAATGTATTACCTGTCCCCGATACGGCACAGAACCATACAAATGTGGGTACGGCAATTAAATAGGACGAAAGCATTACTAACAAAGGTGGAATTGAATAGGTTATTAGTCCTATATTGTTGGTAAAAGTTCTCAGTACTAAATTAGGATATATAGCTATAAATAAAGCCACTGGGAGTACAAAGAGATAGCACAATAGAATCGATTTCCGGCAAAGTTTCATCACTTTGTCAGATTTTCCCTCTCCAATTAGATTGCTTACCAAAGAACTGTTTACAGAAGCAAAGGCCTGAACAAACATAAATAAAAAAGAGGATATGTTGCGAACTATGTTTGTGGTAGCCAATGAACGTTCGCCTAAATGCTCCACTGTGAGAAAAAATACAAACCAGCCACCAAAAACTAATCCATGCTGAATCATCATCCAAATAGAAATGTCTAAAACCTTTTTTAATATACTCCTGTTTACGTTCAATGATTGAAACAAACAGTATTTCTGATCATCAATTTGTAATCTGGTATATACTAGAAAGAAAATAACAGCTACTGCTTCCGAGATAGACGATGCAATCGCTGCACCAGCTATTCCAAGAGCAGGAAATCCTAATTTTCCAAATATTAGAATATAGTTTAGTATTATATTTGTTAGTACCATCACGATAGAGTTAATGGTAAGAATCTTTGTATTGACAGTTCCAATAAAAAAAGCTCTGAACATTACGATAATGAACGAAAAAAAGAATCCATAAATACGCCAGTTCAAATAACTTATTGTTGCCAGATAAACTTGCTCTGAATCTATCAAAAATCTCAATACGACAGGAGAATACAGATAAGACAATGTAAATAGCAATGTTGCAACTAATAGCAAGAAGATAGTTCCTTGTGTAAACACCTCACCTGTTCGAGAATATTGTCTACTTCCATTGTAACGGGCGATTAATATTTGCGCTCCTATACTAAATCCAAAACCTATCATATAGATTATCATATAATATGTTCCTGCTAAAGCGGAAGCTGCCAATTCCGTTTCTCCAACTCTTCCTAAATAAGCAGTATCAGTAAAACCTATTAGATATTCCACTAATAGGCTGACTAAAACGGGAATAGTAATCTTGCAAATGTGTTTATAGGATATTTGCATCTTTGTTTTTTGAAGGCAAAGATAGCTTTCGTGAAAATCATTGAATTGTATAAATTCGACTTTGATTTACACGTTTCCCCAAATAACAATTTCGACTACAAAAAATGAAAATTATTCACCATTACGAAATATAATATATTAAAAAGATGCTTTTACTTAATGACTTTATAACTCAAACGTGTATAAGAGTTCATTAGTGTTTCTGCCTTTTCCAACTGTAACACTCCTAGTTTATACAAGTCGGCAGATGTTCTGATGGATTCCCCATCAATAAGAGTAGGCGTATCACTCCCTCCCACAAGAATAGGAGCCACAATAATATCAACGTAATCAAATAATTTTTCTCGAAGAAACATTCCATTCAAAGTACCACCTGTCTGTATCGTAATTCTATTGCATCCGAATTTCTGATAGAGATCTTCCATCATCTTATGTAAGTCCAGATTCTCATAATACAAAATATGCAAATTATCTGCATTTATTGAGAAAGCTGGATGTTCACTATTTGATGTTACAAGAACAAAGTTTTTAGAATACTGGACAAAGTATTCAATTCCATGCAAAGTCAGATGATTATTATCTAAAAGAACAAAACTGACCATTGATCGTTTTGTTGGTAAAGGGCATTGATTCACACCCACTTTTTCCTGAACACGACCAGAATTAAGTGACCAAAGGTCAGTGGTTTTCTCTATTTCGTAATATTGGTATAACCCTTCCTTCACACCATTAATACGAGGAAAGTCCCTGTCAACATCCAATTCATCTACGGCACCTGTACTGATTTTACCATCAACAGACATCAACATAAAGAGGGTGGTAATTGGTTTTATTTTTTTAATATTGTTCATTTTATAATATATTCAGGAATTTGCCATCTTTTACATATTCGTTGTCAATCCAGTAGGTAGACGATTCCGGAGTGAATTTCAAGACATAATATTCCGGGTCTTCCATTCCTCCGGGAAAATGGGACAGCATCCAGTCACTCCACAGAGAGCGTTTTATAGCTTCCTCCGTTTTCATCTTTGAGTTTTACCATTGCCATCGACGAGGGTAGCCATTCTCGTCGATAGATGCTACTGCAATCACCTCGGCTGTTACAACGATCTGTGCTGCTTTTTCTGCAATATTCATAGTCGTTGATATTTAATATTTATTCCGTTTCGGATGCTTCCCAAACGCCCGTTTTATTCATTCGATAGCTTTTTTCTATCATTTTCGGAGAGTAAGCATCCAAAGCATAGAGAATTTCACGGCAGAATTCCAATGCAGAAAATCTGTTGGCAGTTACGATGTTACCTTCTCTTACTGCAGGGCTGTCGATATAGCGGCACTCACCTTTATAACCTACTCCGGCAAATGCTTTGATATACTCCAATGTGTTACTGGTGTGGTTTACTTCATTGAGAAAGCCGTGCATTCCAAGAAAAACGGAAGCATTGCAGATGCCCGCAACCAGTTTTTTATTCAGAGCGGCATCTTTTACTAATGGGACTATCAGGTCTGCTTCTGGGGTAAACCAACTCATACCTCCAATTAATACGATTCCGGCATAATCGGCGGGAATATCATCGATGCTGTAATCGGGCAATACCGTGAACCCACCGCATGACACAACGGGAGCTTTTGTCACCGACACTGTTTTAACCACGTATTTACTCTCGATATCAGGTCCACAGCCGTAATTTAGTTAGGGAGCAATGTACGCTCCTTCCCAATCGGCAAAGTCTTTGAGTAGGACAAATAGAATCTCTTGTTTCATTATTCGTTGTATTTTAGATGAGTTATTTTAATCATTTATACCATGTTTATACGGGCAGACATTTCGGCATTGCCAGCAACGAAGTTCCAATACACCTTTTACGGTAATATAGCATACCTTCCGGCATCCTTTTTGACTAAAATTGTTTTCGTCAGCGAGTGCTCCCGAAGGACAAAGATCGACGCATAGGTTGCAGTTGTTGCAAACCTGGTATGTCGCCAACGGATCGGGCTCTAATTCCAACGAGGTTACTACTGCCGTGAACCAAAGCAGATTCCCGTACTTATCATTGGTAAGCAGGTTGTTGCGAGCTATAACTCCAAGCCCGGCAAGTTCGGCAGCATGTTTAAGGGACACACGCGAGCGGAAATGTCCATCTACGAATTTACCGCTGAGCGAGACTATCGACACGGCTTTGTGTTTGAGTCCTTTGAGTTCGGCTGCTACATCCGCAGCAACCTTATCCATCTTTTTAACTGCCTCATTGCGTATATCCGTATATGTTCGTATATCCTGTTCGAGAATATCTTTGGGTAAAACCATTCCAAGAGAGATGACCGACTTAGCCGTTGGCATAACATCGGTTGGGTGATATCCCTTCGGAGCATTTACAAACCGCTCGACCGAGGCAACTCCCACCAAATAAGCTCCAAACGAGCGACATAACTTTTTGATCTCTTTATTTGTCATTTTTTCAAGTGTTATTAGTCAACATTCTGTTACTTTTTATACCTTCGCTCGCCAGTCACTTCCGAAACAATGCCCTAGTTCCTCCAAATAATTCTTTATTATCCATTCTTTTAGCAGTTGTATTATATCAAATAATCCCCAGTGCTATTGCGATAAAACTAGGACCATTGATTACCCCATGTAGAAATACTCCTGTCCATGTGTTCTGTGTCTTTTGTACCACATAAGGCTCTATATACAATAGCGGTAATAACATAACAAATAGTTGCCAACCAAACGCTATATGAAAAATTGCCCAACCAGTGCCATGTAATATCCACGTTTTGTCTTCGAAAGTCTTTTCTTGCCGAGGTAACAACACACCTCTCCAAAAGAACTCTTCGCCTCCGATATTGAGCAACCAATATGGCAACCATGCAAGCAATAGCCAATATCTTCCCGGTGAAAGCGGATCCAAAGTCATAAACGACGGAGTATGGTTGAAATCCGAAAAAAGGACTTGCATCGCAATCATAATTCCACTTGTCAAGAGTCCGATTACCACCAACGCCAGAAGTGAATAACGCCAATCTCTACGAGTCATAGGTCTGAATCGTAGTCGCTCCACAAAGGTCTCTTTTGTGAATTTGCCCCCTTCTTTGCGAAGCATCATCACGCCGGCAATAATAAGTGGAGTGAAAACTCCAAGCCCTCCGCAAATAAACCAAAAGATAATGGACTCCAATCCGGTAACTTCCGAAAGAAACGGAATGTATAAGTGGGTCATCACCCCCAAAAGCATGGCTGCCGATACGAATATCAGTGTCGATGGCATTAATCTCAATGGTTTCATTTGTATTCTATTGCTTATTATTTACAAAATTTCTTATTTTCAATCGACAGAATGTTCGGCAAAGAATAATCCTTTCCGATTCAAATCCAATTTCTTCATTTGGAGAATAATACAAGTCTCTTCGAAAGGAACGATAATTAAGAATGGTAATATAAACCATAGGAAAGAGAAGCTACCCATAAAAATATAAATAAAAGGAATACAGTATATTAATAAGCCTACAATTTTATTCCCGATAGTATGAATTGCACCAAGTTGATAGTACTTGCGATACATAATCCCGATATTAGCTCCACGAAGTAAGGCTACAGGCATCAAGAATGGTATAAAGTCGGCTAATGCATTAAAATCCCATAAACAAAGCATAATGATTACTACCGTATACATAATAAGATCTGCAAGAGAGTCTAGTTTTGCTCCCCTAGTACTTTGCAGGTTCATTCTACGTGCTACATAACCATCAAGTATATCACTAAGTCCACATAAGGAATAGAGTATCATAAATCCATAGTAGTTACTTACAAATAGCAATAGACCCAATGACAGTGGAATTCTAATTAGACTTAGTATATTAGGAATATATCTCATGCAAATGTAATTTTTATCAAAGCTGGTTCTCATATAGTCAACCTCTGTAGCTACTTCGTTATTTGTCCCATACTCTACAACTCTATTTCATAAATACGTGATTGCTCTTCCCATGGATGATAACCATCTCCAATATATCGAAAACCATACTTCTCGTAATATCCAACATGAGTGGTGCTCAGATATAAACTCCTGAATCCAAATTTCCGAGCATCCTCTTTGGCTTTTTCTATAAGTATTTGCGCATAGTTATTACCCCTATGATTTTCGTCAATAAATAAGGCGCAGAGCCACGGATATAAATCCATTCGGCTGATAAAGTCATTGGTAATAAGTCCCGCACATCCGATAAATTCGCCCTCTTTTTCCAGGACGTACCACTGAGGCAGTGGATGTAGAGCATCTACACAATGGCTTATACAATCGCTATATAGAATTGGCACCATTTTGTTCCAACATTGCTGTAAATACGCTATAATTTGTTGGGTGTATTGAGATTGTTCTCTTACTGATATTATATTCATAATGTTGTCTATTATATGTTCCTTTTTCTATTTGCAGCAATTATAACTAATGCTTGCGGCAAAAACAGCCAAAAACCGGAAATCGGTTCTATGATACATCCAACCACAGCAAATGCCAAAATACAATACCCCAAAACCAGAGGTGCGGGTTTCTGCTCTTTTTTGATATAGCATTGGAGTGTTAGCCCCCAAAGAATAAGTATAATCCCACATACTAAAAACCAAAGGGAGAAAGCACGGCTGTAACTGTCATCTGTGGAGTTTATTAATCCATCTTTTATCATGTCCGTAAAGTCCTCTTTCCCAAGTAATAGTGCATATACTGTGTGGATTACTCCTGTTATAACAAGGAATGTCCCACTGTATTTCCAAAGTTTTATATTTTCATTCATTGTCATAGATAATATTTTATTAATGTGCTTTTATAGTCTTTATTACTTTCTCTTTTTCTTATAGTTCTGATGGAGTTGTGTTTGCCAAATTTTTAGCTTCTTTTACGAAATGGGAAAAGTCGGTATATCCCAATTCGTCGTATAAATCATAACTACCATTTGCACGATAGTTCTTCAATGCAGTTTTAAAGCGTAAAGCTTTAAAGCATTGTTTGGGTGATATACCTAATACTTCTTTGAAATATCTATTGAGTGTAGGATTTGACACCCCAACTTCCTTACTTACTGTGTTCAATTTGTAATTACGGTTATTATTGATATAGTAAATTGCTTTTATTACAGTATTGAGTTTGAAATCAGAACTAAGGATTTTCATATTACTTAAAAGCCAATTCTCTACAAACTGAACTCGCTCGGCAAAAGAGCTTTGCAATTTTAGTTCGTCTATTACTTTTTGATTTAGATACTTTTGCAGAGACAAATGATTATCCACCAAAGTTGAAATATCTTTAGATAAACAGGAGTACAAAACTCCCGGCTTGAATTTTATTGAAAATTCATGGGTTCCGGGAGCGTGTATTACAGTGATCGCTTCTGTTAAGCTACCAGATATCTTATCACCCGATGTATCAATTATACCATGTTCACGATGTACTTTGGATGTCTGACTACTATCGGAGATATAAATTGAAACTAAGATATTAGCATTGGGCAAAGCCACAAGTGAAAACGGATTTATAGAATTGTTAGGAGTACATATTTCAAAATAATACTCTACAATATCCTTTAATTCAAAACAAGGATATTTAATCTCTACTTGTTCTTCATCTTCAAATATGACTTTACTCTTTACCATGTTTATTTAGTTAGGTGATATAATACCTGAATGCCAAGCCCGAATGTCATCATTCGCTCTTTTTTGTTGGTTAGAAGCTGTTGCGTCCAGTCGAGCAATCCACCGTCAGCAATTTCAATAGTATTGCCGCCGATCACTATTTGCTGCTTTATTCTGAAACCATGATAATAGTTATTATCATGTTCCGGTGCTATAACCAAGACCTCAAGATTACTCTTTTCCCGGACATACGATATTGTTTCCGTTATAAGCGAGCTTTGGCTGTCATAGCCTTTGCATGGAATAATCTCATAATATATTTTCTCCACACCGTAACTTTTACATATTTCATACGATGTAGTTAAATGTTTTAATAGTTCTTCTTTCTCAAAATTAAAGCTACCAGTATCTCTACCACATGAAATAAGGGCGAGAACAGTAAAATGAGGAGTGAAATTAGGATTATTAAATACCTGTGTCCTTATTACCCGTGAAATGTTGCTGTAATTATAGGTTTTGTTATCTAATTCTCCTTTTTTCTTTAACGATGCGTAATGTAATGCTATTGCATTCGTCGGGTCTGCCTGTACTTCTGTGTTTCTTAAAGAAGTAAGGACTTTTTTCTGATCTACTGTTGCTATAACACTACTTGTCCCAAACTGAGCGACCGGGGATAGTTCTATGGGTTCAAATCCTCTACCTGCTATTAATTTATAGCACCGTAATTCATTTTCTTTATATTCTAAAACATCTTCTAATAAGGCGGGCTTAACAAGCTTGTTACCCTCATATTTACTTAGTAAAGACGAGGGAGTTACCTGTTGAACACGCTTGTTGAAAACGTCCAGTAAAACAGTGTTCAGTTCCGATCCGCTTAATTCATCGGACAACACTTTAACTATATCCTGTAAATCTAATTTACTAATAATGTGATCGCCTATATCTTTTTTCATTTTTTCCTAATACTATATAAATGTTCATCAACTATTTGTCCCTCTTTTATAACCGAGGACTTAATAATGGCTTCCTTTTCAAAACCTGTTTTTATTTTGTAATCGTATCATTTTAATGTACTTATTGTTTTTTGCAAAGGTAATCTCATATGTCATATTAATAAGTGTAAAAATGAATCAATCTGCTAATTTTTTTAATAGCCTAATCATTAATCAAATTTGTTCTAATAGTTAATCCTGAATTTTATCTTTTAGTTCTTTTTTTAATTCTGATGGAATATCATTCCAATGTAAGTTTAATAGAGCTCCTTCTAAAGAATAGAGATAATAGCACACAGGTATAGTCTTTTCAGGATGTTGTTCACGTATCTTTATAAAAGCTTTGACAGATGTTGTTTCTGCAAGATCGGCTAAAGTGAATATACCAATTTCATTAAGGTATTTCTCGATAGTTGCACCTATGTTCTTTGCATTTCTTAAATTGTTGTCTATTTTTGATTTCATTTTTACTATGGATTACGTAATATATATCTTCTTTCTACAAATTCGGTAATATTTTATCATTTCGGCAATACTTATTCTACAATGATTCAATAGATCGCTTTAAACATCTAATCGGTACCCAACCTTTCTTGGTTGAATTTTCTTTTCGACACCATAACCAACCATTTAGGCATCTTGAGCCGATTACTATCTCGTCTTGATTTACTGGTAACTCATAAGCAGAATAGTCTTCTAATGCAATGGCTATTTGCCGTTCATTCGGTAAGGTCTCACATACGTTCAAAATTTGTATAGGTACCCAACCTGTCATTCCATTGCCCGCTATGCACCAAACCCAATTTACCCATTCTAGATCAGTTTCTTTTATAGCTAAATTGACTACAACTTTTTCATCTTTCTTTAATATAATAAGATTTTCATAGCTTTCAACCCATTTGCACACAACAATATATTTATCTAAATATTTCATTATCTTGTTATTAAGTTGTTTTCAATAGTTACTTTTATATTTTTAGCGATTTATTAAATCGCTGGTTATATTTAACTTCATCTTTACTGGTTATTACATAAAGTATTGACAGTTGCTTTATGCTATGTAATTCCATGCCGCGAAGTTAAAACATAGAGTTTTTCAAAAATAGGAAAAATCGGACATTTTATTCAGCAGCGATCTTTGAGGGCGTTTTACCGTAAAATAATTTAAACTCTTTTATGAAATGAGTTTGGTCATAGTAACCAAAATCATAATATGATTTTTCGGATTTTATTAATTTAACTGAAGGGTCAATCTTTAAAAGATTTTGAAAACGAACAATTCGGCAAAAAAACTTGGCTGTATCTCCTATGTAAAAATTAAAAAGTCGTTGTAAATGACGACTACTTATTCCATCATTCAAATCTTTCTCAATAATAATCGATCCTTTGCTTTTTAAAATAGTTTCTAATGCACAGAAAAATCTATTATCAAAAGGTTTATCTATTTTATTAATGTGCTTAATAAAATAGATATTGAGTTCATCGCACAAATCCTGAAGGCATAAGCATCTATCTTTCGATTGTTGAATTACATTGTATATACAAGGTTGCACGGTATTTAAACGTTCGTAATGGTTGCTTAATTCTGACGCATCTATATTAAATAGTGACGGAAATATACCCGGAAGAAACCGTATCCCGAAATAATTGAATTCTTTATCAATGCCAATCTTCACAAAAGAATTGCAGTACCCCATTATATATGTTTCATCATAATTTGTACAATTAAAAACGATATCAATACACCCATCAGCAACTACACGATAATTGTATATATCATCTAGTGGCTTAATAGTCTTTAGATTCCAATAACAATAAATAAAGTCTTGTAGTTGTGCGTCAGGTGGCAACTCAATATATGAGACCTCGCCATTAGTTCCTATTACTGCTGGCTGTACTGGAGTGTACAGGCTTCTTATGTTGTATTCCAATTTCAAATTACGAGTGCTAACTTAGATTATTACTTTATCAACTTTATATATCGGCTATCTCTCACTATGAATCAAAAGCTGACATAGCTTTAAAATATTCGGTGTGGAAATCTATGCATTCCTTTACTTTATTTGTATGGAATGTAATTGAAAGGTCTTTGAACTTCATGCTGACTACATTTATAAATTGTTGCAATATAGTAAAATTTGGAGTGTGCCATGGTATTTATCATGAAGATTTAAGTGTTATTTGGGAAACTATCTCGTAGAGACAGTAGTGGTTTTATTATGCCATCCTTGGACAGTTTTGAAAACGGCTCCTGATTCTTCTTTCATTTGCCGATGAAAGTTAGATCAACACGTTTTATAAACCTTTTAAAATTGAACGTATGGAAGTAGTAACCATTGAAAAGAGAACCTTTTCGTATGTCTGCGAACGGTTCACTGAGTTTGCCAAACGGATAGAAAGTTTGTGCAGCACTCATACCCAGAAAGTAGAAAACTGGCTGGATAGTCAGGAAGTATGCCTGTTGTTAGGATTTAGTAAACGAACGCTGCAATATTATAGAAGTAGTGGACGGCTGGCTTATTCTCAAATCGGCAGCAAGATTTATTATAAGTCTTCCGATATTGAAAGAATTATTGCGGACAGTGAAATACAAAATCAATCACCCAAACAAATTATGCCTTATGAGAAGAACTAAAGAAGATTATCCATCCTTCAATCTGTTTTCCATTGTCGGCACATGGGAAAGCGTTAATCTGAATCCTACGGTTATCATCTATCGGAACGGTAAAGAATATCTCCTTTCTATTGTATATGTATCGGAAACCACCAAGCAGGCTTCACCCGCTACTTATGAGATACAGCAAGATGGTAGCCAGTATTTTATCGCCACTGCATCCAAACGGCTCTCTGTAGATTATGACCCGGCAAAAGATGTACTTAGCATCTCATCATTGGGTGACTATCTGCGCAACTAGCCTGCTATCTAGCGATCTTGAAATCAATATTTCAATAAAACAATCTTTCAATCATGGAACTAATAAATAAAGATACCCCACAAATCAAAGAATTTATTTCTTCGCTCGATTCGATGCTGGACGGCATTGAATCTATTGTCAAACACTACAAGCCCCACCTAAACGGGGAACGCTTTCTTTCTAATAATGAGGTTTCCAAGAAACTGAATGTCAGTCTACGAACCTTGCAGGAGTGGCGAGATACGGGGCTAATCCCCTTTATCCAGATAAAAGGTAAAATCATCTATCGTCAAAGCGATATTGATAAGCTGCTCCAAAAGCATTACTTTGAAAGTTGGAAAGAATAACCTGCTAGCCCCGAGAACATTTTTTTTCGGAATTTAATTTGAATCATTGACTTTACCAGTGAAGTATTTAGTCTGTGTAAGTTTTTAGATGAAAATACGCTCGAATGAAATGAGAGGAAGATTTTCATCTAAACCGAAGGCTCGGACTTGAACGGGCTAAATACGGAACTTACCTTTGTCAATGTTTTATATTATATTCTGGAAAAATTTTAATATATTGCCTTTGACTTTTATTTATCTTCATTTTGAACGTATCTGGTTCAATTTGGCATATTGATATTTTAGTCCTTTATAATAATAACGTAATCAATATAGTCACCTGGGAAATCAGAAATCTGTTCATTAGGCCTTCTGTTATATGCTTTAAATCCGACTCCTTCATACATTTGTTGTGCAGGAAACAACCCAACATTTGTTGTTACTATTATCCTATTTACATCATTTAGAACAATTCTTCTATAAGCTTCTTGGAGTTGTATTTTCCCATATCCATTATTTTTATATTTTGATACAATACAATTATGGCCAATTTCAATATAATCAGGAATATTCCTAGGATCCCATGAAATCATTCCTATTGCTTCATTATTTAATGTTGTGATAAAACCATATTTGTCTGCAATTTGCAAATTGTCAAAAAAGAAATTATCAAATTCTTTCCAGTCTGAACTCCAACGTTGAGCACATCTATAATCAAATGAATATGCATCTGCCAGCAATTCAAATATTGTTCCTCTATTAAATTCACTTACTTTATTAAATTCAATATTCATTTATTATTTCTCTATATTCAGCTTCATGACACAAAGATAATGTGTGAACCTTAATAGCCCAAAGTATTATAGTGAAATCAAAAGACTATTTTTAATCTGAATCGAAAGTTTGGATTAGGAAGGCTAAATACATAACTTACCTTCAGCGATATTCCACATTGAGTTCTGGAAAATTTATGATAAAAGAAAAGGATTGAGAAAATGAAATTCATTCTTCCCAATCCTTTTCTATATTGACTACTAACTTTATTATATAGCCAGTTCCGATAAACAGTTATTTACTTTCTGCATATCTTTTAGAATATTCTGATCTAGTACCCGTGCGTAGTGTTTCGTTACGCTAGTATCTGCATGACCTAACATCTTGGCTACATTTTCCATACTTACGCCATTCGCAAGGCATACGGAAGTGGCATAGGAGTGTCGGGCTGAATGTGTGCACAGATTTTTCTGTAACCCGCATACATCGGCAATCTCTTTCAGGTAGCTGTTCATGCGCTGATTGCTCAATACAGGCAATAGTTTTCCGGTACATTCTGCCACATTTTTATACTTTTCAAGTATTGAAGCTGCCACAGGTAGCACAGGAATGTTACACATGATTTTTGTCTTTTGGCGGTTCTTCCTTATCCAAAGTTCCCCTTTATTGTCTTTTACCAAGTGTTCAGGTGATAAGTCTTTCACATCGCTAAACGCCAAACCTGTAAAAACGCAAAAAATGAAAACATCCCGTACCTGTTCTACTCGCTTAATCGTGAACTCTTTGGCAAGAATGATTTTAATCTCGTCCATTGTCAGAAATTCAGGATCGGTTTCTTCCAGTTTGAAACGGTAGTAAGCAAATGGATCTTTCTTTATCCAGTCGTTTTCCAAAGCAATGCGGATAATCTTCTTCAAGTTCTTTAGTCGGGTGATAGCAGAGTTCTGCGCACAACCCTTTTCAATCTTCAAAAAAGCATCGAACTTAGAAATGAAGTTGGCTTCCAAGTTGTTCAGAGCAATATCCGATAGCTGGTATTCTTTCTTAATGAATTCTTCCAAATATCGGGTAGTGGTTTCATACCGTTGAACAGTCTTACTAACGAAATCTTTGCCGATTAACTTGCGGCTTTGTTCGTTATGCTCCCTGAATACCTGCAATAGCGTTTTGCTATCTTCGTCCACACCATAAAACAACTTTCTCACAAGATCAACGGTGATAACTTTGCCGGAAGTTTCCAGTTCTCTATAAATTTGGTGTATGTGTGAACGTGTGATTTCTAAGTAGTGGTTCAGTTCCACCGACATACGGTCTTTGCCTTTTGAATTTTCTTTTGCCTGATTCCATAGGTTTACAGGACAGCTTCTTTTGATAGAAATATCTACCATACAGCCATTTACGGTGATTCTCATGCACACGGGTGCTTCCCCGTTCTTTAATAATTTGCCTTTCTTGATGAAGAACAATACAGAAAATGATTTTCGAGCCATTTTACATCGTTTTTAAAGTTACAAAACTATGTATTCTCTTACAAAGTAAGTTTATGCAAAAGACTATGAATCAGTGAGAAAGGTGCAAATTCGTGGGACTTTTTCCGACTAAATTTTAGTCCCACGATTTATCCACCGATAATATGCTTGAAACAGCTATTTTCTGCTACCTGCCAGAAAAAAGAAATCCCCGATAATGCTTGATTATCAGGGATTTGCTTGATTCTTCTTGTTGTTTCAGTGATCCGCCTGGGGCTCGAACCCAGGACCCCAACATTAAAAGTGTTGTGCTCT
>OGGC01000792.1_pt1 | contig 24811 bp, 21 predicted proteins | sample 1571181 | NCBI WGS metagenome assembly OGGC01 (sample SAMEA2581930, study PRJEB24529) | metagenome | biome: Human gut stool | place: China | collected 2011 | reverse complement strand
TCAGTCTCACTCATTTCAGTATCATTCTCTTTAGTCTTATTACATCGTGATTTTGAAGGGTCTTGACTTGCGTTTTTGAAGCCTCCAGAATCGTGAAAATCACGATTCTGGAATATTGATTTTGACGATTCTGCTGAAAAGTTCTTCACATACACCAAACTTGGCTTTCCCAGACCTCTGCGTTTTCGTTCAATCAGACCAAACTTTTCGAGTTCCCGGAGCAGCTTGGTCGCTTTGTTGTCTGCGCAACACAATGCCCTCTTGACATCCTCTATCGTGAAGATGATGAACACCCGGTTCTGCCCGTCCAGCCAGCCGTTTTTCACGGACAGGCTCATGCGGTCGAGCAGGATACCGTACAGTGTTTTGGCATCGGTTGACAAGTTCTGGAACCGTGACTCCTGAAACAGAGCTTTCGGGATGCGGTAGAATGAGAAAAGTTCTCCGGCTTGTCCATAGAAGTAATCAAGGGTCATGCGACAGTACTGTGAAACGGTGGCGGTACGATGTTGACATTGTAGGAAGCCTCCTCGCAATAGATTTGTGGAAAATAAAAAGCGCAATTCCGATTTTGAAAATCAAAATTGACTTTCGGTGAACCGTAAGCATTGGTGTACAACGTTTTTACGATGAAAAGACAAAATAGCTTGACGCAAGGATTTGTAAAGTTATAATAATTATAGGATTTCAAAAACTTCATAAGCGAGAGGAAAGTCAGAATGCCATTAACTCGTTTAATTATCAAAAATTACAAATCAATTAAAAATTGTGATATATCATTAGAAAAATTAAATGTCCTTATTGGCGAAAATGGATCCGGAAAAACAACGATTCTTGATGCTATAAATTACTTCTACAAAAATCTTACGTATTCAGCAGCTAGTGATAATGTCTTTGATGAAAACAATCGCTATAGTAATGAACTGAAAATTTCCTTAGTCTACGATTTTTCGCAGTTTGTCAAAATTTCAAAATCAAATTCCGATGTGACTCCAGATTTTTTGGAAGATAAGTCTGGCGAAAAAAGTAGATATGCGGGATATTACAAAGCAATAATAGCCATGGCATCCGCCACAAAGGACATGAAGCTTCAAATCGAGTTATCTCAAGTTAAAGGACACACGATACGATGGAATTACTCATATGAAGATCGTTTGATTTTAAAAAGTTTATTTCCAATTTTCTATGTGGATGTTCGCAATCTTGACATAACAGAGTGGGGATACATTTGGGATGTCTTAGCAGAACTCGGAAAGGTTTCTAATGCGGAGCGTGAAACGATAAAGGCTAAAATAAATGATGATTTATTGAATGAAAGCCACGAAATGTCTCAAAAATTGAATGAAATAATAAATGTATTCAACGCAGCCGGTGTAAGTGTTAAACCATCAACTTCAAAGGAATTTGCTAAAATTCTAACTAAGACATTCTTTTCAGGAGAGTCCATATACCAAAAAGGAAAACGTCTCAATTATTACTCCGCTGGAACAAATTCAGTAAAATATATCGAATTATTGATTAAATCAATTGAGGCAATATCTAAAACAAAATTGAAAGAACCCATTGTGCTATTTGATGAACCGGAGATAAGTCTTCATACAAACTATTTGGATGAATTGGCAGAATCATTCATATGTGTTGATTCACGTTTGAGCCTTTTCATTTCCACGCATTCTCCTCGCTTGATAAAAAACATCATCGCTAGTTCTGAATCGGCAGCAATATACAATATCAAACTGGTTGATGGGTATTCACATATTTATAGGATGAAAAAGTTTTCTCAGTATAGCCCAGTGTCAAAATATCGAGTAGAAGATGACCATATCAATTCTTATTTTTCACGATGTATTCTATTTGTGGAAGGCGAAACAGAACTGGAACTGTTTTCAAATCCCTATATAAAGATGCTTTTCCCGAAATTTAGAAGTGTTGACGTATTCAAGGCCATGAGTGATACGCCTATACTAAATATTATGAATCCTCAGTTATCAAAATCTCAAACGCCATATGTTTGCTTGATTGATATCGATAAAGCAATATCATACGATGAAAAGTTGAATTCTTTTTCATTGAAAAAAGAGTATTTTCCAGATAACGATAAAGAAAAATTCCGTTTTCGGAACAAGCATGAACTAGAGCCTTATCTTTACTATCAGCGAAAACGTATTAACGAAATGCAAAAGAAGCTACGCATTCACTATTGTTTTCCTTTTTATAGCTGCAATGATTCAAATTACAATGATTTCATTTTATCAGTTCGTGAGTATTTGCTGCGATATAATGTTTTTTCGTTTTCTACAACGGTAGAAGGTGCCCTGATTAATAAGAACACAATTCAGTTTTCTCTGGATTTTTTGCAACGGCAGAAAAAAGAAACTGAATATAATGATTTTCTAACATATTTTAATAGACTTTCTCGGAATGATCAAATAAATTTATTAAGGCTTGTGTTTAACGGAAAAAGCGACCTTCTTAAATCTTGGAGAAATATAAAAAGAAATTTAACGCAAGACATGTCGGACATTGAATTGTCTATTGAAAAAAATATAATTGGGAAAAAGACATCTGGCTGGGTGTCCAATTATTTAGACGAATTTTTTAAGTCGATTATCCCTATAGACGGTACTTTTTCTGAAAAGGAAGCTCGTAAATTTTTAGAGGACGAAAACAACCTTAAGAAAGTTCAGACTGCATTTAAAGAAAAATTTCCCGAATTGTACTCGCTTCTTGAGAATTTGTGTGGTATAATTCAAGAGTGAACAGTTGAGTAGTATATAAGTAGCAATGCTTGAGCAATCAAGGCCTTGATGTCAGTGTAGCAAACTGAATTCCAAGGAACTAAGGTCACTAAATGGCTATGCCCGCTGCCGGTGTGCGGCGTGATCATTCCTCCATGTGCTGTGTAAAGCACGCGCTTCGCGATTTGTTAGGAAAGTACTTATATACTGCTCTCTGTTTCTTTTTATTGGAGAAAAATGCTATGTTTACTACAGAGTCATTCTGTAATTTAGTTTGGGGTACGTCTTATTTAAAAGTTCTAAGAAAAATTTCTAAAGAAGATTATAATGAGTTTGAAATTCCCAAAAAGGGCGGAACCCGCACAATCAACTATCTAGATAGACAATCAAGTCTGTGGAAGCTTCAACGAGAGCTACTTAATAAATATCTAGTTAAGCAAGACCTTCCCATCTGTGTTAAAGGCTTTAAAAAAGGTGAAAATTACAAATCTTTTTTATCAGAGCATATTGGCGCAGAGTTTTTCCTAAGAATTGATATTGCGAATTTCTTTCCGTCCATTAAAATTTCTTCCATCAAAAGAGAACTCTCATTAATTATTCGGTGTGATAATGATGCTGAGGAGGAAAAGCTGCTTGATTTAATTGGAGAAATCGTCACCTTGGATGGAAGATTGCCTCAAGGAGCCTCTACATCCCCTGTGATTTCTAACCTTGTTATGGCGAGAATAGATCAAAGAATCACAAAATACTGTCAAGTTTTTAATGTGCAGTATACGAGGTATGCAGATGATTTACTGTTTTCAAGCAACACATTTGATTTCGAAAATAAGAAATGGTTTCTGAAAAAGATAAAATATATTTTGAAATCGCAGGAGCTATCGCTCAATTATTCAAAAATTCGGTATGGACACAAAGAAATCATTTTAAATGGCTACGTTATTTCAAATAATGAAATTCGTTTATCGCGGAATCGCTTATTTGACATTCGCCAAATTGTCAAGTTTACGAAAGAAAATGTTCCACTGATAAGAAGCATTGGATTAGATGAATTTCTTTCAAAGGCCAATAAACTACCTTTAAAGCATCGAAATCTAAAGGAGTATCCATTTAAAAGCATTTTTCAATTTAGCCAGTACCTATGTGGTTATCGGGCCTATTTGATCTCAATGGTTGATACAAATTGTTTGCAAACGTCTTTTCAAAAGGAGCTGCAACGTCTAATTCGCAAAATTGAAGCGCAAATTTTGCTTTTGGAACAAGCATTACCTATAAGAAACAGTAATTAAATTAGGCATTGCTGTCACAATAGCCTCTCCAAAGGGGATACAGAAGTGATTTCTTCGATTTTAACGTTTTTACATCGAATATTGTTCATCCTCGCACCTTTGTGTGGGGGTGCGTGAGTGCGTGGTTCGGGAGAGCGCTTGCATGGCATGCAAGAGGTCACCGGTTCGATCCCGGTATTCTCCACCAGAAGGAAAAAGCACTACACAGAAACGTGTGGTGTTTTTTTGTTGTTGCCAAACGAGTGAGGGCTTAGCTCACCCAGAAGAGCGCCGTGCATGGACTGCAAGAGGGTCACCGTGATCAGAATCGGCCCGGTATTCTCCACCAAAAAGCACTGTACTTCGTTTGAAGTGCGGTGCTTTTCTTTTTATATAGACGCAGAAAAAGGCGGGAGCTTCCCACAAAAGGGAAAGTCACCGCCTTTGATGATCATCGGATGAGCCAGCCGTAATCCTGTCTGCAATCTACCACATGATCCGCATAAACCGTATGATCTACGATCTGGAAGATAAGCATATAGCGTTTTTCAAACAAGATGAATCGGTAAGCATTTTTAGGAATGTATTCGCCTTTGAGCCATGGGCAGCGCTGCGGCATCTGCTCCAAAGACTTTGCAGCCTTTTCAAATTCGACTGTAAGCCGCTCTGCTGCCGCAGGGCTGACATGTGCCAGAAATGCGGCGTGGGACACCAGCATCTGAGCAGCCCGTGCTGACACGATCACGTGGTATTTATTTTGCTGTGCCATGCCCTGTGGCCTCCTTGACCGCACTGCGCATCATGGAAGTGACCTCGTCGATCGAATAGCCCTCGCTTCCACGCATCCGGTCCTCTTCCACGGAAAGCAGCTCTTCACGGAGCTTCAGCATTTTTTCACGGCGGTTGTAGGTTTCGATGTCCATGACGACCAAGTCACCCTCGCCGTTCTTGGTGAGAAAAATCGGCTCGGCGGTTTCTCTGCACAGATCGGCGATCTCGTTGTAGTTCTGACGAATCGCTGCAGATGGACGGATATTCATAAAAGCACCTCCTGCTCCTGAACGATCTATAATAGTAAAATTCTAATTATATTATATCCATATTGTGCAATGAAGTCAATGCGAACAGCTGTCACTTCGTTCTCCAGTTCCACCACTTTGCCAGCATTACGATCATAGCAGCCACGAAAACACACAAAAAATTTCTGCCCACTGCCGCAGCCTGCGTGAAACGGGCTGTTTTGTGCGCGAATGGCAGACCACGGAAGGCGGAACTTGTGCTATAATAGAATAAAAAATAGGGAAGCAGAAGGAACAGGGGGGTGCAGCTATGAACCTGCGGACGGCGATCGTGGAAGACCGCAAGCCGGATGCCGAACGGTTGGAACAGCTGCTGAAAAAGGCATTTGAAAATGAGAACATATCCTGCAGCTGTTTTGCCAGCGGAGATGAATTTTTGCGGGCCGGCTGGCGCGAAGGGTATCAGGTAGTGTTTCTGGACATCTGCATGGAGGGCACCAATGGCATTGAGACGGCGCGGCGGCTGCGTGCGGCCGACCCGGACCTGCTGATCGTGTTTGTGACATCCTCGCCGGAGTACGTGTGGGATGCCTTTCCGGTACATCCATTCGATTATCTGCTCAAGCCTTATAAGGAAGAAAAGTTTGAGCAGCTGGCAGGGGAGCTGCGGCGGGTGCTGTGCCGCCAGCAGCCGGAGCTGGAGGTGCGCATTGCCCGGCAGATCGTGCGGCTGCCGCTGACCAAGATCTACTATGCTACGGCACAGAACCATTATGTGCGTGTGGTCACGGATGACGGCGAGTGCCGGGCCACGGCAAATTTTGCACAGGTGCAGGAACAGCTTCAGACCCAGCCGGAATTTCTGGTGTGCAACCGCGGCGTGATCATCAACATGTCCAAGGTGCTGCGGTTTGAGGGCGACTGCATTGAAATGCTGGATGGGACCCATCTGCCGGTGCGGCAGAAGGACAAAAACAGCCTGCTCGCCCAATTTACGCAGTACCAGTTCCGTGGGATGCAGCGGGAATTCTGATCTGGAAAGGAGAGCGCTTGTGAATTTTGCATTGTTTGGACGTTTTTTTCTGGAATTTGCAATGATGTATCCGGCAGAATATCTCTGCCTTGCCTCGCTGCAGGAGCACTTGCGTGCACCGCGTAAAACCTATGCCATCGGTGCGTCGGCGATCACACTGATGGGTCTGGCTGGCGCAGCGGTGTGCTGCATGCTGGACATGGAAACGAACTTCCTGCTCATCCCGCTGCTCATCATCAGCTTCTGGCTGCTGCGCTGGCGCACCGACCGGGAAGTATCGATCAGCCAGACCATGTTTCTGTTCTCGGTGTCGGCAGTGATGATGTCTGTGTGCACCCTGCTTGCCGTTGTGCTGAACGCGGAAGCTGAGCTGGACAATGCACAGCCGGTGTTTCTGCCCAGCACCTCGGTCATCTGCCTGACCCTCGCGGTGATACTCAGCACCATCTTCCGCTTTACGGCAGTGCGCTGGAGCCGGTGGCTGCTGCAGAAGTACCACGGAGAAGCCTTCTGGGAGTCGGCATGGCCGCTGCCGGCACTGTACGCGGCGTTTCTGGTGTTCTGTATGCCGAAGGAGATCGGCATCATCCTGATGAACCGCATCCGCATCATCGCGGTGCTGGCAGTGAGCATCTCGCTGCTGGGCATCTTTCTGCTGCTGTACGAGATGTACCGCGTGGCAAAGGAGTATGCCCGCAGCTCCCAGCTGGACCGCGAAAACCAGCTGCTGGCCGTGGAGTCCCGCCGCTATATGGAGCTGCGCAGCTATCTGGAACAGACCCGCCACCTGCGGCACGATTTCCGCCAGCACCTGCATGTGATCTCCGGCCTGACCGAGGCCGGGCAGCTGGATGAACTGAAAAGCTACCTGAGCCAGTACGAGAGCGAACTCAGCGATGCCAGACCCACCCTGTGCGCCAACGCTGCGGTGGATGCGCTTGCCGGCCACTACGACTACGAGGCCCGGAAACAGGGCATCCAGATCGAATGGAAGCTGGAACTGCCCAAGCTTCTGCCCCTGCCGGAAGCCGACCTGTGCACCATTCTTGGCAACCTGCTGGAAAATGCGCTCCATGCCAGCCAGAAGCTGCCGCCGGAAGAACGGCAGATCAAGGTGCTGGCCCGGATGCTCAGCCCGGCCATGATGGGCCTGATGGTGGAGAACCGCTACGATGGCGTGCTGAAAAAGCAGGGCGGCGTTCTGCGCTCCACCAAGCATGACGGACAGGGCATCGGCCTTGTTTCCGTCGAAACTGCCGTGCACAGGTATCACGGCAATCTGACGGTGGAAACGGGCGGCAACGTTTTCCGGGCCAATGTGCTGCTGAACCTGTAAAATATTCCTGCCCCAAGGCACCGGCTTTTTTGCACAAGCCGGTGCCTTTTGGTTGCACTTTTCCCGGGAGATCATTATACTTATTTATAAAAGAAAAGGCAGCAGAAAGCAAAACCGGCTGTTTCTTAAACTTTCCTAAGAAATCTTTCGTAGAAACTAAAACGTTCTGCTGGTATACTAAAATCGAATGACGGTACAAGGGGGAAGTGTGAATATGGCAGAACAGACGATCCTGATCGTGGAGGACGACCCGGATATCCGGGACGGTGTGCGCATCCTGCTGGCAGGCGAGGGCTACCACATTCTGGAGGCAGAGAACGGCCTGCGGGCATTGGAGCTGTTCGACCCGGAGGTGGATCTGGTCATTCTGGATATCATGATGCCGGGCATGAGCGGTCTGCACGTGTGCGAAGAGCTGCGCAAGACCTCGGCGGTGCCCATTTTGTTCCTTACCGCAAAATCGCAGGAGTCGGACAAGCTGCTGGGCCTGACGGCGGGAGGCGACGACTATCTGGCAAAGCCGTTCTCCTTTGCGGAGCTGAGCGCGCGGGTCAAGGCGCTGCTGCGCCGGTACTGCGTGTATCAGGGCAAGGATCAGGTGCATCACAAGCCGCACAACACCACGCTGGAGCTGCACGGTGTGCGCCTTGCACTGGACTGCAACCGTGTGTGGGTGGACGAGCGGGAAGTGGACCTGACCGAGACGGAATACAAAATTCTGCGGCTGCTCATGCAGAACCCGCAGCGCATCTTTTCCATTCAGGTCATTTATGAGACGGTGTGGAACGAGCCGTACTACTATGTTTCCAACGGCACAGTGATGGTGCATATCCGCAACCTGCGTATGAAGGTGGAGGACGACCCGCAGAAGCCCACCCGCATCTGCACTGTGTGGGGCAAGGGCTACCGCTTTGTTTCCGGAGAGGAAGGCGGTCTATGAAAAAGCAGAACGGCCTTGCAAAGCAGTTTATGGGCATGATCGTACTGGCGGCGCTGGAAAGCGTGCTGCTGCTGACAGTATCGCAGGTGGTGCTTGCCAAGGGACTGCGCTTCTGGTTCAGCCGCACGGAGGTGCAGCAGCATGCCACCCAGAAACAGGTGCAGGAGCTGCAGAGCTATGTGACGGAACATCATCTTGCCAGCACGGATGTAAAGGAACTGACGGATTGGAGCCATAAGCGGCGTTATACCCTGCTGGAACTCTACCGGGGCCAGACGATGATCTACTCTTCGTTTGCACCCAAAGACGGGATGATCTCGTTTTTGCCGCAGAACGGCACATCGGATCAGAACCCGGGGGTCCTGGTGGATAAGACCGGCGTTTACGATTGGCTGCCCTGCTACACGCTCACCTTTGCAGACGGTGAGGTGAGCGCGATGCTCTACTACAACGGCTTCAATACCTATTACGGCACCGGGTGCGAAATTTTGCTTTCCCTGTGCATTTTATGGTGGTTTCCGGGCTTTTTCCTTCTGAACAGCCGTATAAGATCGTGCGGTACGTGGTGCAGCTCAGTGAGGAGATCCAGGCCATGGAGGGCGGCGACCTCGACCACCCCATTACCATCCGCGGCAGCGATGAGATCACCACGCTGGCCTCCTGTCTGGACTCCATGCGGGTGACTTTGCGCCAGCAGCAGGAAGAGGAAGCACAGGCCGCTGCCAAGGTAAAGAATCTCATCACCGAGATGTCGCACGATCTGCGCACGCCGCTGACCACTCTGCTGCTGTATACAGAGATCTTGCAGTATCATAAGTACGAGACACCGGAACAGGCCGACAATTACCTGAACAAGATCGACGCGAAGGCCCGGCAGATCAAGCAGCTTTCGGATAACCTGTTTGAATATGCCCTTGTCACGCGGGATACGGTGGCCGTGCTGGACCCGCCGGCACATTTTTCCACTGTGTTTGAAGAGCCACTCACGGAAATGGTGGAAACGCTGCAGCAGCGCGGGTTTGCCTGCGCACTGGAACTGGGCGAGGAGGACGTGCTGCTCTTGGTCAGCGGGCAGTACGTGCGCCGCATTCTGGATAACATCACCTCGAATCTGGTCAAGTATGCCGACCCCTGCAGTGATATCCTTGTGCGCTTTGTGCAGGAAGAAGACAGGGCGGGCCTGTGCTTTGAGAACCGCGTCCTGCCGGTGCCCGCCTCCTCGGAGAGCACCAAGGTGGGACTGCCCAGCATTGAAACAATGATGGAAAAGATGCAGGGCATCTGTCGTATTGAACAGCCTGAAGGCATTTTCCGCATGACACTGCTGTTCCAGACCGTCAAAGAATGAAAAAGCAGAGAAGGCTTCCCGCTGAGGGAGGCCTTCTCTGCTTTTTCACACATTGTTGACTTCTCTTAAGTCATCTTAAGACTTTTTTGCCCAAAATCCTAAGAATCATCCTGTATACTTCCAGATATTGGCGGAGAAGATCCCGCCGCATGCAATACAGGAGGGGCGATACGATGCTGCGAAAGAAAAACAGTGAACCGGCACAGCAGCCGGATGCCCAGCAGGAACTGCTGGACTTTGAGAACCCGGCGGTGCAGCCGGGCAAAAAAGACCCGAAACAGTTTTTGAAGCGCAACTGGAAAAAGATCACTGCGGTGGTCTGCGTGGCGGCGGTGGCCGCTGCGGTGCTGCTGCCCAAAAACAGCAAAAAGGCTGTGCAGGCCAGCACCCAGTACATGGAGGCCGCACTGGAACGGCGGGACATCACCAACACCTTCAGCGGTTCCGGAACCATTTCCGCAGCTAACACCTATACGGTCAAGTCGCTGGTGAAGGGCACTGTGCTCACCGCAGATTTTGAGGTGGGCGATACCATCGAGAAGGGTACCGTGCTGTACACCATCGACAGTTCAGACGTTGCCACCAGTGTGGAAAAGGCCCAGCTTGCGCTGGAGCAGGCACAGCGCAGCTACGACGATACAGCCGATGCCCAGTACATCCGCAGCGTCATTGGCGGCACAGTGGCTTCCATCAAAGTCAAGGCCGGTGACTACGTGACCGCCGGGCAGGAGATCGCCACCGTGCGGGACGATTCCAGCCTGCTGCTCACGCTGGAATTCCCGGCAGCGGATGCTTCGGGGTTTGCCGTGGGTCAGGCTGCGGAGGTCATACTCAACGGTACCTTTGAGACCCTTTCCGGCACGGTGCAGGCCGTGGCCGGCACCGATACCATCAGCAGCGGCAATCTGCTGGTGCGCACCGTGACCATTGCCGTGAAGAATAATGGCAGCCTGACCACCGCACAGGCCGCATCCGCCATCATCAACGGTGTCAGCGCGCTGGCTTCGGCCCGGTTCGATTATCAGCACCAGCAGACCGTCACAGCCACCACCAGCGGCACGGTGGCTGCTGTGTGCGTCAAGGAAGGCACTGCCATTGAGGCCAACACGGCCATCGTGCAGCTTTCCGGCACCGAGCTGAGCAGGCAGGTACAGTCCGCTGCCGATAGCCTGCTCAACGCGCAGCTTTCCATGAGCGATACCCAAAAGCAGATGGAAAACTACACCATTACCTCGCCCATCAGCGGCACCGTGATCCAGAAGAATGTCAAGGCTGGTGACACTGTGGGCACCGATACTACAGCCAGCGAGACGCTGTGCACCATCTACGACCTGAGCTATCTGGAAATGACGCTGAATGTGGACGAACTGGAAATCCTCTCCATCAAGGAGGGTCAGACCGTCACCATTACGGCAGATGCCATTTCTGACCGTACCTTTACCGGCGTGGTCACCAGTGTTTCAGCTGCAGGAACCACCACCGGCGGCACCACTACCTACCCGGTGACCATCCGCATCGATGACACCGGCGACCTGCTGCCCGGCATGAACGCCACGGCCGAGATCGAGGTGAGCAGTGCGTCCAACGCCCTTGCCGTTCCCAACGGTTCCGTGGTGCGCGGCAATTATGTGCTGGTCACCAAGGATTCGCCCAGTGCTGCCAATGCCGTGCAGGATATGACCGCACCGGACGGCTATGTGTACGTCAAGATCACCACCGGCACCAGCGATGATGATTACATTGAGGTGGCCAGCGGCCTGCAGGAGGGCGACACCATCGCCTACGATGCCGACGCGGCTGAAAAGCAGAACGCCAGCGACAGTATGGAATTCATGGTGGGCCCGGGCGGCAGCGGCGGGCCCGGCAGAGGAAACGGAGGCCCCGGCGGCGGAGGCCCGGGAGGCGGCTTCTGATGAGTGCCCTTATTGAATTTGATCATGTGTGCAAGTATTACCAGATGGGCGATACCCTTGTAAAGGCTGCAGATCACATTTCGATGCAGATCAACAAGGGCGAGTTCGTGGCCATCGTGGGCCAGTCCGGCTCCGGCAAATCCACCTGCATGAACATCATCGGCTGTCTGGATGGGCCTACGGTGGGCAGAATGAGCCGCGACGAGTTGGCCGAGATCCGCAACGAGCTGTTGGGCTTCATCTTTCAGCAGTACAACCTGCTGCCCAAACTCAGCCTGATCGAAAACGTGGGGGTCCCGCTGGTGTATGCCGGAGTGCCGCGCGGAGAGCGCCGCCGCCGTGCCGCCGCCGCACTGGAGCGGGTGGGCCTTGGCGATAAGCTCCGGAATAAGCCCAACCAGCTTTCCGGCGGTCAGCAGCAGCGTGTTTCCATCGCGCGGGCACTGGCAGGCCGTCCGGCTGTCATTCTGGCCGACGAGCCTACCGGCGCACTGGACAGCCACACCGGCCGTGAAGTGCTGGGCATGCTGCAGGACCTGCACCGGCAGGGCAACACCGTGGTGCTTATCACCCACGACAACTCCATTGCCGTGCAGGCCCAGCGCATCATCCGGCTGGAGGACGGCCATGTGGTGTACGACGGCGATGCCCACGCACCCGAAGCCGTGGTGCAGCCCAATTATGCACCCAAGGCAGAACAGGAGGAGAGTGCATCATGATCTATGAGACCTTCCGTGAAGCCATCCAGAACATCTGGAGCAATAAGTTCCGCACCTTCCTCACCATGCTGGGCATTATCATCGGCGTGACGGCGGTCATCGTTATCGTGGGCCTTGGCAACGGCATGACCCAGAGCATCCAGTCCAGCTTTTCAGATCTCGGCACCAACATCATCAGCGTGCAGGTCATGGGTTACGGTTCCCGCTCTGTGAAAGTGGAGGATGTTTACAGCCTCGTGGATGCCCACCCGGATCTGTTCGAGGCGGTGTCGCCTACGGCCAGCATCAACGGGACCGTGAAGGTGGGTACCACCAGCTACAGCAATACCAGCGTCAAGGGCGTGAGCGAGAGCTATCTTGGAATGAGCGGCTGCACCGTCCGCGTCGGGCGCGGCATCAACTACGTGGATCTGACTGACAACAAGAAGATCTGCGTAGTGGGCGATTACATCAGCCGTGTGGCCTATGGCGGTAATGCCGTGGGCCAGACCATCAAAATCGGAGCGGAGAAATATACCATTGTGGGCGTACTGGAAGCCAAGGTGACAGACACCTCGGATCAGGAGGGCAGCAGCGATGATATCGTTCTGCTGCCCTACACCACGGCGCTGCGTGTTTCCCAAACCAGCACCGCCAGCTCCTACGCCGTCACTGTGACCGGTGAGGACAACATTTCCGAAGCGAAGACCGCACTGGAAGACGGCCTGCAGGAGCTGCTCAGCTCCGATAAGGGCTACATGGTCACCAGCATGAGCGAAATGCTGGATATGATGACCTCCATGGTGAACATGGTCGTCACTATCCTCACAGCCATTGCGGCCATCTCGCTGCTGGTGGGCGGCATCGGCATCATGAACATCATGATGGTGTCCGTCACCGAGCGCACCCGCGAGATCGGCATTCGCAAGGCGCTGGGTGCCAAGGAACGGGTCATTCTGGGCCTGTTCGTCACCGAAGCTGCCACCACCTCGGCGCTGGGCGGCATACTGGGCATCGGTCTGGGCTATCTGCTCTCGGCACTGGCAAACAAGATCCTGCCGCTGGTCATGTCCGATATGGAAATGACCGTGGCACCGTCTCTCAGCTCGGTGGCCGTGGCCTTTGGCATCTCGGTGGGCATCGGCGTGCTGTTCGGCTACCTGCCCGCAAAGCGCGCGGCACGGCTCAACCCCATCGAAGCGCTGCGTTACGATTAAGGAGGCAACTATGAAAAAACGATTCCTCGCACTGCTGCTGTCGGTGTGCATCGGCGTGTCCATGCTGGTGCTGCCCGCATCGGCAGCTGGCTCCAACACGGCGGTGCAGACGGCGGTAACGCTGGGCGCTTTCTCCACCGAGGAAGCTGCCGGGCTGAGCACGCCGCTCACCCGTGGGCAGCTGGCAAAGCTGCTGGTGGCCTTTTCCGCCTACCACGATAACGCCAATACGCAGGGCAGCATCGGCACTCTGTATACTGATGTGAACGGCAGCAGCGCTTATGCGCCCTATATCCGCATTGCAGTGCAGCAGGGCTGGATGAGCGGCTATACCGATGGCTCCTTCCGCCCGAATCAGACCGTGACGCTGGAAGAAGCCTGCACCGCCGCTCTGACCCTGCTGGGCTATGATGTGACGACCCTGACCGGCGGCTTCCCCGCAGCACAGCTGAACAAGGCAAACGCCATCGGACTGCGTGCAAATCTGAGCCGCACCCAGGGTCAGGCCATGACCATGGAAGACGGAGCCATCCTGCTGTACAACGCCCTCACCGCAAACACGGCCAGCGGCAGTGTGTACGGTACCACCCTTGGCTTTACGGTGACGAATGGTCAGGTGGATGTTTCGTCCATCCTGCTCAGCAATCTGGAAGGCCCCTTTGCGGCATCGGAAGGCGAAAGCCTGCCCTTTGAGCCGGAGGCCGTTTACTGCAACGACAGCGTGAGCACCAACGCCCAGCTGTCCGCTTATGATGTGTACTATTATAATGCCAGTGCAAAGACCGTGTGGGTCTACACCCGCAAGGCGGCAGGCCGCATCACGGCGGTGTCGCCCAGCGCCAGCGCACCCACATCTGTTACCGTGGCTGGCACCAGCTACACCATTGCAAGCTCCTCGGCAGCAGCCCAGCTGTCCAGCCTGAACGGCGGCGGCGTGGGTCAGGTAGTCACCCTGCTGCTGGGCATGAACAACGAAGCCGTTGCCGTGCTGACCGGTGATGCCGCAGACGAAGTGTTCTACGGCGTAGTGCAGACGGCCACCCGCAGCCTTGTGGAAGAAAACGGCGCGGACGTGCAGCAGAAGGTGGAAGTGAAGTGCACCGACGGCATCACCCGCACAGTGAGCGTGGCCAAGGACCTGAACTACCCGGCCGGCTGGATGGTGAAAATCACCGTGAACGCCGACGGCGAGCAGGTGGATGCCATTGGTAAAAAGGGCACTTCCGGTACGATCAATGCAGACGGTACCGCTCTGGGCGAAACAGCCCTTGCGGACGGCGTGGAAATTCTGGATACGACTTCGGAGGGTGTGGCTGGGACGGTAAGTCCCAGCCGCCTATCGGGGGTAACACTTTCGGATGCCGATGTGCGCTACTATACCACCAATGAGAACGGTCAGATCGATCGCCTGATCCTGAACGATGTCACGGGTGATCTGTGGACTTACGGCGTGCTGGACGACGTGAAAAACCTCATCAATAATGTCACCTCTTCCAGCAGCACCACATCCACCGGCACGACGACCGGTACCACCACAAGCACCTCTTCCAGCACCGATGCAGCTTCCATCGCAGGCGATGTGGCCGAGATCGTGCTGCCCAGCACCGGCGACCTTTTGTGGGGCCTTGTGGACGGAAGCATCGGCAGCAGTGTGTGGGAAAGCGTGACCGGCAGCACCGACAAGCTGGCAAGCTATCTGCTCAAGTTGGGCGCAGCTAACACCAGCGGCGGTCTGAGCACTGTGCTCAACTATCTGGGAAGCGGTGCAGATTACGTGTGCTACGTGAACGGCAAGCAGACGACATACAAGACCAGCACCAAGTACCCGGTGCTGGCGGGCGGCATTGCTGTGGGCATCAGCACTTCCGGCAAGGTCAAGTCCATGCGGCAGCTGATGCCTGCCGTGATCGACAAGGTGGGCGCGGCCTCGGTGATGAGCAGCGGCAAGAAGTACGAGACTGCCGACGATATGCAGGTGTATCTGTGGTATAAGGGTACCTACTATCCCACCACCCTTTCGCAGGTGAACGGCGAGGACTACACCCTCATTGGCTGGTTTGATAATGACGGCCGCGCAGCAGGCAGCAAGATCCGCGTGCTGATCGCGGTCAGGAAAAACTGAATCCGGCCCGGCCCTCCCCCGACGGGAGGGCTTTTTGCTGTCCGCACGACGCATACGGTCAAGTTGAAAAATGAATAAAATTTGCACATGGAATGATATGTTTTTAGGCTGAATGAGCAAAGAATCGAAAGAAGCCCCATAATCATATTGACATAATGGGTAATGGGGTGTAAACTACGTGCATCGGGTCGAGCAAATCCGAAAATTGAGATCATTCAGGGAGGAAACGGCTATGATGTGTTGTTGCGCAATGTGTTGTTGTACCGCAAACGCTTCCCGGACCGGCCGCCCTGCAGTATGGTATGCCGTGTGAGCATATCTGCATATTCTGTGTGGGAACACGCAGAAGGATCTGTCGCTGATCGCCTGGGAGCTTACTTGAAGAGGGAGCTTCCGGGCGTTTTGTTTTGACCCGCAAATCAGGATACAAGGGAGGAATCCGGCAATGGACTGGAATGCGATCCAGCAATATTTGCCGCTCTACCAGAAGGCCGCTGTACTTACCGTGCGGCTGGGCGTTGCAGGCATCATTTTTGCCATCATCATTGGCCTTGCCTGCGCAGTGATCCAGTATGACAAGGTGCCCGTTCTGCGGCAGATCGTGGGTGTTTACATCCAGTTGTCCCGCAACACACCGCTGCTGGTGCAGCTGTTCTTCATTTATTATGGCCTGCCCAAGGTGGGCATCCGCACCAATGCCGAGATTTGCGGCATTGCCGGTCTGGCGTTTCTGGGCGGTAGCTACATGGCCGAAGCGTTCCGCAGCGGTCTGGAAGCCATTGAGCCCATCCAGACTGAGAGTGCCTACAGCCTTGGCATGAACCGCTGGCAGACCATGCGCTACATCATTCTGCCGCAGGCCATGTCCACCAGTATGCCGGCTTTTATGGCAAATGTGATCTTCCTGCTCAAGGAGACCAGCGTGTTCAGCGCCATCAGCCTGATGGATCTGATGTTCACGGCAAAGGATCTCATCGGCATGTATTCCAAGACCATCGAATGTCTGTTCCTGCTGGTGGTGTTCTACCTTATCATTCTGCTGCCGGTGTCCATTGTGGGCAGCCTGATCGAAAGGAGGCTGCGCTATGCTGGATTTGGGTCTTGATGTCCTGTTCAAGGGCAAAAACATGGCCCGCCTGCTGGGCGGCCTTGGCATTGCACTCAAGATCAGCGCCGTCTCGGTGATCATCAGCCTGCCGCTGGGCATCCTGCTGGGCGTGCTCATGACCTCCCGCAACCCCGTTATCAAGGCGATTCTGCGGCTGTATCTGGAGTTCGTCCGCATCATGCCGCAGATGGTGCTGCTGTTCCTCGTTTACTTCGGCACCACCCGTGCCTTTGGGTGGAACCTTTCCGGCGAGATGGCATCCATCATCGTGTTTGTGCTGTGGGGCACCGCAGAAATGAGCGACCTTGTGCGCGGTGCGCTGATCGCCATTCCGAAGCACCAGTATGAGAGTGCCGAGGCCCTTGGCATGAGCCGGGCGCAGACTTATTGGTACATCATCATTCCGCAGACGGTGCGCCGCCTGATCCCGCTGTCCATCAACCTGATTACCCGCATAATCAAGACCACCAGCCTTGTGCTGATGATCGGTGTTGTGGAAGTGATCAAGGTAGCACAGCAGATCATCGAGGCCAACCGCACCGCCAGCCCCAACGCAGCGTTTGGCATTTATCTCACGGTTTTCGTGTTATATTTCTTCGTATGCTGGCCCATCAGTCTGCTGGCATCCTATCTCGAAAAGAAATGGAAGTGACCGTACATGGCAGAACCTATTTTGACTGTTGAACATCTGATCAAGGCCTATGGCGAGACCCCCGTGCTGGATGATATCAGCTTTGCCGTCAAGCCCGGCGAGGTCATCGTGGTAGTCGGCCCTTCGGGCTGCGGAAAAAGCACGCTGCTGCGCTGCCTGAACGGTCTGGAACCCACCCAGAGCGGCCGGGTGCGGCTGGGCAATGAGACCGTTGCCTACGGCGGTAAAAATCTGACCCAGCTGCGCCAGCGCATCGGCATGGTGTTCCAGAGCTACGAGCTGTTCCCGCACATGACGGTGCTGGACAATGTGCTTCTGGCACCCACCAAGGTGCAGAAGCGCCCCAAAGCGGAAGTGCAGCAGGAGGCCGAAGCTCTGCTGGACCGCGTGGGACTGCTTGCCAAGAAAAACAGCTACCCGCGTGAGCTTTCCGGCGGACAGAAGCAGCGCGTCGCCATCGTGCGCGCACTGTGTATGCACCCGGAGATCCTTCTGTTTGATGAAGTGACCGCTGCCCTTGATCCGGAAATGGTGCGCGAGGTGCTGGACGTTATGCTGGACCTTGCCAAGCAGGGCAAGACCATGATCATCGTCACCCACGAAATGCAGTTTGCCCGCGCCATTGCCAACCGCGTCATCTTTCTGGATGGCGGCAAGATCGTGGAAGAAGCTGCACCGGCCGAGTTCTTTGACCGGCCCAAGACCGAGCGCGCGCAGCGCTTCCTGCGCACCTTCACGTTTGATGCTGTGAAATGAGTCACAGATCAAGATAAAGACTGCGGGGGTTCCGCAGCCAATGGGAAAGATTTTGTAAAGGAGAATCCATTATGAAACGGTCTAAAATTTCTCGTCGTTCCTTCCTGCTGGGTCTGGGCGCAGCATCCGCTGCTGCCGTTCTGACCGCATGCGGCGGCTCTTCTTCTGCTTCCACCGCAACTGCAGCATCTGGCAGCGCAGCATCCGGCAGCAGCGTGGTCTACCGCACGCTGGATCAGATCAAGGAGTCCGGCACCATCAACATCGGTGTCTTCTCCGACAAGAACCCGTTCGGCTACGTGGATGAGAACGGCGAGTATCAGGGCTATGATGTCTACTTTGCCCGCCGTCTGGGCGAGGATCTGGGCGTAGAGATCAACTTTGTTTCTACCGAGGCTGCCAACCGTATCGAGTATCTGCAGACCGGCAAGGTGGATGTGATCTTGGCAAACTTCACCGTGACCCCCGAGCGCGCAGAGGAAGTGGATTTCGCTCTGCCGTACATGAACGTTGCACTGGGCGTCATTTCTCCGGACAGCAACGTTATCACCACTCTGGACAACTGGAACGCTGACGATCAGATGATCGTCATTTCCGGCACCACTGCTGAGACCTACCTGACCAAGGAGTACCCCAATATTCCGCTGCAGAAGTACGATTCCTATGCAACGGCCAAGAATGCACTGGAGAACGGCAACGGCGTGGCATGGGCCAACGATAACACCGAGGTCATTGCATTTGCAAAGCAGAACACCGGCTACACGGTCGGCATTCCCTCTCTGGGCAGTCAGGACACCATTGCTCCCGCTGTGAGCCAGGGCAACACCACCGTTCTAGATTGGCTGAACGAGGAGATCAAGACTCTGGGCGAGGAGAACTTCTTCCACAAGGACTATGAGGAGACTCTGGTGGATACCTACGGCACCGACTTCGAGGACGAGCTGGTGGTCGAGGGCGGCGAGACCGCTGCCAGCGAGGCAGCAGCTTCTGAGGCTGCTGCTTCCGAAGTAGCTTCCAGCGCAGCCGCACAGTAAATAAAAACACCGAGCGGGCAGGAGAGGGCTGAACCTTTCCTGCCCGTTTTTGCATTGCACCATCTGCCGGAACGTGCTATACTGAAACAAAACAACTCTTGTCCGAAAAAATTGAAAAAGAGAGGATGTTCCCAATGAAACGTGCCTATACGAACGGGATCCTGCTGGATGGCACCGAGCAGATGCAGCCGGCAGCGCACAAAATCCTACTGACCGAGGATGATAAGATCATTGCCATTGTCGATGAGGGCGTGGATCTGGACGGTTATGAGGTCATCGATCTGCACGGAGGCTATCTGTGCCCGGGCCTGATCAACCTGCATGTGCATCTGGCAGGCAACGGCAAGCCCAGCGCAAAGCCGCGGGATAATGCTGCGCTGGTGCGCAAAATTCTGAGCAATGGCCTGACCCGTGCGGTGGCCTACAGGCTGGTATGCAGCTACGCGAAGCTGGAACTGCTGGGTGGCGTGACTACCATCCGCACCGTGGGCGGCATTGCAGATTTTGACACCCGCTGCCGTGATGATGCCGCTGCAGGCAGACTGCTGGCACCGCGCATCCTTGCTGCCAACGAAGGCATTTCGGTGCCGGGCGGACATATGGCAGGCTCGGTGGCAGTTGCGGCCCATAACAATGCCGAAGCATTGGCTCAGCTCAAAAAGGCCAGCGGACAGAAGGTGGATCTTGTCAAGCTGATGATCACCGGCGGCGTGCTGGATGCCACCGAAAAGGGAACCCCCGGCGAGCTGAAAATGAAGCCGGAAATGGTCAAAGCCGTCTGCGACGAGGCCCACAAGCTGGGCTATACCGTGGCGGCACACACCGAGTCGCCAGAAGGCGTAAAGGTGGCGCTGGAAAACGGCGTGGATTCCATTGAGCACGGCGCAAAGATGGATGATGAGACCATCCGGCTTTACAAGGAGCGGGGAGCCTTTGTGTGCACCACCATCTCCCCGGCGCTGCCCTACGCACTGTTTGATACGGCGGTTTCCGGTGCTTCGGAAAGGGACCAGTATAACGGCAAGATCGTGTTTGACGGCGTGGTGGAAAGCGCAAAGACCGCCCTTGCCAACGGCATCCCGGTGGGATTAGGCAATGATGTGGGCTGCCCCTACATCACCCAGTATGATTTCTGGCGGGAGCTGTGCTACTTCCACAAATACTGCGGTGTAAGCAACCAGTTCGCCCTCTACACGGCCACCCTGCGCAATGCTCAGCTGGCCGGAGTAGGAGACGTGACCGGTTCCATTGAGCCGGGCAAGAGCGCAGATTTTATTGTGACGAAGCACAACCCACTGGACGACCTGCGTGCGCTGCAGCATCTGGAACTGGTGGTCTGCCGCGGCCATGTGATCAAAAAGCCGAACCCCAAGCGGAACAAAACGGTGGATGCCCTGCTGGACCCGTACCTCGAATAATACTGAAAAAGCAAGGAGAGACGATCGGTCTTTCCTTGCTTTTTCGTTCACATGCCTGCCATCACGGCCATGATGCTTTGCCAGCTCTTGTTGCGGGCAGCGGGCACAGTGGTGCGGCGGCGTGCGGGTGCAGAGCCGGAAGAGACCGTATTCATGGCGGTCATCGGCACCGACGGATGAAAGAATACGGCTGTATCACCGGCCAGCCAATGGACGGCAAGGCGGGCTGCCTGCGGGTCGGCCTGCAGGGTGCGGCGCTCAGCACCGGCCAGATGATCCGCCAGCCAGTAGAGGATGGCACCCAGCGGCAGGCTGGGCAGAACATCCTGACTCCAGTAGGTCCAGCGGGCACCGGCCCCTACAAAACTCTCCACGGTAATAACGGCACCGGTGCGGGCGTTCTGCGGGATGCTGCCCTGATAATTGATACCGGCGCACTGGCGAAGCTCGGCGGTGATGCGCTGGGTGCGGGGCATATCCAGCCTGTCCTCACGGCAGTAGGCGCGGAAATCGGTCTCGTCGATTAGGCCGTCGGCGCTGGAAGGGAAGCGGCCCACCAGCTGGCCATCGGCGTTGTGGCACAGCTGCCAGCCCTTGCGGAACAGCTGGAAGTTCAGGCAGCGGCGACCCATGGTGGAGTAGCACAGAATGGAGGTGCTCTCACCGGGCAGCTGCTTCAGCTCCAGGCAGGCATCGTTGCCGCAGGTGTCCTGCAGCTTTACCGTTAACAGCAGCTGCGCACCGGGGTGCTGAGCTGACATAGCGTTGTGCATGGCATCAAAATAACGGTTGGCATCCATGATCGGTTCCCTCCTGAAACTATAACACAGCAGTTCGTTGTATAACGGGTGGGCACTGCGCCAAACGACCCGGTGCACAGCAGGCGGCTTACGCAGGAATGTTTTATTGACTGAACATAGTATAGCATACTTTGCAACAAAAAACAACTATAAGTTTGCAGAAAAACAAAATATTTCCGCGCATCCTGCAACAGTGACCCGAAACATGGTTGTTACAAGAGTGAATCAGTTGTGTCCTGTATCAAAAACAGCCCACAGACGGCAAGGCCAAAGCCTCCCATCTGTGGGCTGTTCTGGTAAAATATGATTCAATCGCCCAGTTCACGGATCTCGTTCTGGATCAGCCGCCCGGCCGCGCGGGCCAGTTGGTCCATGCCGCGGATACGGGCCATGTTTTTGCCGTAGATCTGTGCAGCGGCACCGGCAGAGCTGTCCTCACCCATGAACACAGCCGACACCCGGATGCCCATGCGCTGCAGCGCACGCACCTGCGCGGCAGTGTCAGCCACACCGGCAGCGTCCTCGTAACCGCAGCCCAGCGGGTTTTCTGCACTGGGCGGGATGCGGCGGCTGTCGTTGGGCGAAGCGTCCGTCAGCACGATGAGCAGATGCCGCGTCGCAGGACCGGGCGCAAACCGCAAAAGGTCGCCTGCGGCCCGCAGGGCAAGGCCGTCACGGTTCCAGCCGGAAGCAAAATATCGGTTGATGTTCTGCAGGTTTTTGTCTGCAAAGCCTTTGAGCACACGCAGTACGGTGTAGCCCCGCAGGCTGCTGAAGCTGGACACCCGCACCGGGATACCGCAGGCCGCAAGGCTCTGGGCCAAAATGGACCCTTGAGCCGCGATCACTTCCTGACAGTGCAGGCGGGAAGCGGATGCGTCCAATAAAAGGTCTACCGTAAAAGAGGGCTGGTTCTCTTCCTCGGCACACAAAAACACCTGGTCATCGTTCAAAAGTGGTGCGCGCCAGATGCGCCCAGCGTTCAGGTTGCCACTGCGGGCAACACGGGCGTTGGGCTGCTGGTGCACAAGGATGCAGTTGCGGATCTGCTCGGTAAGCCGCAGCACCACACTGCGGTGCAGTTCCCGATTTTTGGCGTAATAAGCGCGGTTGCGGTCAGCCTGCAGTTCAGCCTGCTCAGCCAGATGTTTTGCTTCCGGGGTGGGGGCCTGTTCCGGACTGGGCACACCGGCACTGAACCACAAATGGCACCCCAGATGGTCGCCCACACAAAGCTCCTGCTCAGCCTTGCGCAGCCGTTCCGGCGGGTAGAGGGAGCGGCCGAAGCAGCTTTCGATGTAGGCTCTGTCCTGCGCGGCATTCTGCTTCAGGGTGATGTGGGCCCGGCGCTTGTCCACCGCCAGTCCGCCGCCCACGGCATCCACGGAGCTTGAGTGCTCCACGGTCACGCGGTCGGTCTTGATCATCTGGGTGGGCATGGCTTTGGTGGCAAGCTTTGCCAGCAGGCCGTCCAGATGCAGATGCAAAGCTGCTCTCTGGTGCACAGTGCCGTCGAACAGGTTGAATTTTGCGTAGATCGATAAAATTTCGGATTTCAGCTGTTCCGCTGCCGGCGCTTTTTCCGGGGAAAGAGCCGCAGCAAGGCCGGACTCATAAGGGGTCATCACCGGGTCGGCACGGCCCAGCACACGCCGCCAGCGTGCAGCCTGCATGGTGTACACCAGCTGATTTTTTGCCATCCACTCCTGCCGCGAAAGCTTGTACTGGATGGCAAAGAAATAATCTGCATGGGCATGGCGCAGTGCTTCCAGCACCGGGCGGCGGGGCAGCTCCAGCCGATAGGCTGCATTTTCCAGATACAGCCATGTCATGTCGTCCAGCATCGTCTGCCGCAGATCACCGTCCCATGCGTCAAAGACGCTGCGGATCAGCGCGTCACCGTAATATTTGTGGATGAGGCCCACGACCGTGTTCATGTAAAAATCGGTGGTGCCGTCGGTATAGCGGGCCAGAAACAGCGGCTCAAAGCCATAGGCTCCTGCAGCAGCCCAGACCTGATTGGCCGCACGCCGCTCCTGCGCGGTGTAACTCTGGGCGTCCATCAGCCAAAGAGCTTGGCGGCATCCAGCTTGGCCGGAATGCGCGCTGCGATCACATCACGGATCAGGCCCTGCTCATAGGAGTCAAAGGCCTTGTTGGTGATGCCCATATCCAGTGCCGCGCCTGCCGGGATGCCGCGCCGGATCAGCCGCAGGGCATCCAGCATACCGCGCAGATCCAGCGCCTTGGTGGAAATTTCCGCACTGTCGCACTTTTTCTGCAGGTCAAGGAACAACAGTGCAAACTGGCGCACATACTTGGAAGCAAGATCGGGGAACTGCGTCCGCAGCAGCTTTTCCAGATCGTCCTGCGTAATGGTGGGCATCTGGATGACCACGAAACGGGAGGTGAGTGCCTCGTTCAGCTCACGGGTGCCGGCATAACCGTAGTTCATGGTGGCAATAAAGCGGGTCTCCTCCGCCAGCGGGATGCGGTCGTAGCCGGGCACATCGATGGCACGGCGGAAGTCCAGCACCGCGTGCAGCACGGCCAGCGCTTCGTTTTTGGCCATGTTGATCTCATCCAGCACACCAAAGCCGCCGCACTGGGCGCAGCGGTATACCGGGCCGGGCCGGAACACCACCTGACCGTCCGCAAAAGTGTCCATGCCGATGAGGGATGCTGCATCCATGTTCACATGGAAGGAGATGTCCCACGCAGGACGGCCAAAGGCGGCGGCAAGGTTTTCGGCCAGCACGTTTTTGCCGGTGGCTTTTCCGCCTGCCAGCAGCAGGTTTTCGCCGCAGAGCAGCGCCGCCAGCGCCTGCTCCCACACCTGTTTGCCGTAGTAGGTAAAGGCAGGGGAAGGGATGCGCGGGCGCAGTGCGTCCGGCAGGGCATGGGCAGCGCGGTACTGCTGGACTGCTTCCAGCAGAGCGGGGTCTACCCCTTCCTGCTGCAGAGTTTCAAGGAAATCAGACATTTGTACAAACACCTCGATTTTGCCGGTTGTCTGGCACAAACCGGCTGTTCAGCTTTATCATAGCACAATCGTGGGGATTTGTGTAGGGGGCACGTGGCGAAAAAATGGCAAAGAGAGGCGGCCCCAAACAGGGACCGCCTCTCTTCATGAAGAAAGAAGAAATGGAAAAACGCTTAAGTTGTGCTGGAAAACCGCGCTGGATCAGGCGTTATCCAGGCCAGCCATCTGCTTGACGGCCTTCATGGCGAAGGTCAGGGTGCGGCCCATGGCCACACCAGCCATCAGGCAGGGGTAGTTGTTGGCAAAGAAGCTGCCGGACATATCACCGGTGATATACAGGCCCTCCATGGGCTGGTTGTTGTTGTCCAGCGCCTGACCCTTTTCGTTGATGGCAATGCCCTGCTCGGTGGTCAGCAGAGAGGCACCCAGCC
>OGGC01000789.1_pt1 | contig 24823 bp, 20 predicted proteins | sample 1571181 | NCBI WGS metagenome assembly OGGC01 (sample SAMEA2581930, study PRJEB24529) | metagenome | biome: Human gut stool | place: China | collected 2011 | reverse complement strand
AGAACCGCGCCACGGACGGCGCGTTTCGACGGTTTCGTCAAGCATAGAAGCGCAAAAAGCATAATCCGTACAGTATCTTAGCGGCAAAGCGTAGCGAAAGCAAAGCATATGCGTGTGCCCCAGCGGTGCCGTGGCTTGCAGCCCGTATAATTGCCATAAACCCTTGACGATTGCAAAACCGAAAAGTATAATAGAATAGCTAATGAATTCAATATTTTAATATAGATGGAGGAAACCAAATGGCACTGAGCAAAAAGCCGGTCAACGGCATGAAGGATATATTACCTGCAGAGATGGAAATCCGTGATTATGTGACAAGTGTGATCAAGGATACATACAGAAGCTTCGGATTTACACCGATAGAGACACCATGCATGGAGAATATAGCAAATCTCACAAGCAAGCAGGGCGGAGAAAATGAGAAGCTGATCTTCAAGGTAATGAAGAGAGGCGAGAAGCTGAATCTGGAGACAGCAAAGGAAGAGTCGGATGTAGTAGACTTTGGAATGCGCTATGACCTTACAGTGCCACTTTCAAGATATTATTCAAACAATGCCAACAACCTGCCATCGCCGTTTAAGGCACTTCAGATGGGCAGTGTGTGGAGAGCAGACAGACCTCAGAGAGGCCGCTACAGACAGTTTACACAGTGTGATATAGATATACTCGGAGAGCCAAGCAATCTGGCAGAGATAGAGCTGATTACAGCAACCACTACCACAATCGGCAGACTCGGCTTCGAGAACTTTGAGATAAGAATCAACGAGAGAAGAATCCTAAAGGCAATGGCTGCTTACAGTGGTTTCGCTGAGGAGGACTACGACAGCGTATTTATCACTCTCGATAAGATGGACAAGATAGGAGTGGACGGCGTTGCAAGTGAGCTTGCACAGGATGGCTATCCACAGGAAAATATTGACAAATATCTTGATTTGTTCAAGCTTTTGGAGCAGACAAGGGATGTCACTGAGGGTGTAAATTTACTTTCAGAAAAGCTTGGAGAATATTTAGATGAAGAAGTGGTTACAAATATGACAGAGATAGCTACTGCTGTTAATGCCACAAAGGGAGCAAAGTTTGAGCTCGTATTTGACCCTACACTTGTTCGTGGAATGAGCTACTACACAGGAACTATTTTTGAGATATCAATGCCTGAGCTTGGCGCAGCCTGTGGCGGTGGCGGACGATATGACAAGATGATTGGAAAGTTTACCGGAAATGATGTACCGGCCTGTGGTTTTTCAATCGGTTTTGAGAGAATTATCCTGCTTCTCATGGAGAGCGGCTTCAAGATTCCTGAGAGTCCAAAGAAGGTGGCTTATCTGGTTGAGAAGAAATATCCGGCAGACAAGCTTGTTGATGTCATGAACCAGGCAAAAGACGCAAGAGCAAACGGACAGCAGGTGCTTGTCGTGCGCATGAATAAGAACAAGAAATTCCAGAAGGAGCAGCTTATGAAAGAGGGCTACGAGGAGTTTGTTGAGTTCTTCAACAGATAGGAATCTGATAAGCAGCAGATTAGCTGTGTAGCAGCGGTACCAGACAGTTATTAGAATAAATATATAGTAGAATATAAGGAGTGTAAAATGGCAGAATCAATGCAGGGCTTACATAGAAGCCATAGATGTACAGAGGTATCAAATGCCAATATCGGTGAGAAGGTCACCGTGATGGGCTGGGTACAGAAGAGAAGAAATTTAGGAAGTCTCATTTTCGTAGATTTAAGAGACAGAAGCGGAATACTTCAGATTGTGTTCGGTGAGGAAAATGTAGGTGCAGAGGGCTTTGAAAAGGCAGGCACCTTAAGAAGTGAGTTCGTCATCGCAGTTGAGGGAACTGTCCAGAAGAGAACAGCCGCTGTCAATGAGAATCTAAAGACAGGTGATATAGAGGTTATTGCTACATCAATCAGAGTGCTTTCAGAGGCACAGACACCTCCGTTCCAGATTGAGGAGAATTCAAAGACCAGCGAGGACATCAGACTTAAATACCGTTATCTGGATCTTCGCCGCCCTGATATCCAGAGAAATCTTATGCTCAGAAGCAATGTGCTTCGCGTGATGCGTGACTTTATGGCAAACGAGGGCTTTTTGGAGATAGAGACACCAATCCTTTGCAAGTCTACACCGGAGGGTGCCAGAGATTATCTCGTGCCAAGCCGTATACACCACGGACATTTTTATGCGCTTCCTCAGTCACCACAGCTCTTTAAGCAGCTTCTGATGGCTTCAGGATATGACAGATATTTCCAGATTGCACGATGCTTCCGTGACGAGGATCTGCGTGCAGACAGACAGCCTGAGTTTACACAGGCCGATATGGAGCTTTCGTTCGTAGATATCGATGATGTAATCGAGGTAAATGAGAGACTCTTAAAGCACCTTTTCAAAGAGGTTATCAATGTGGATGTTGAGATTCCGTTTAAGCGTATGCCTTGGCAGGAGGCTATGGACAGATTTGGCTCTGACAAGCCTGATACACGTTTTGGCATGGAGCTTTGCGATGTTTCGGATGTGGTAAAGGACTGTGGCTTTGGAGTATTCACAGGAGCTCTTGAAAACGGTGGCTCTGTCCGCGGTATCAATGTAGAGGGACAGGCAAAGATGCCTCGTAAGAAAATTGACAAGCTTGTAGAGCATGCAAAGGGCTGTGGAGCAAAGGGACTTGCTTATCTGTGCATCAATGAGGATGGCACATACAAGTCATCATTTGCAAAGTTTATGACAGAAGCTGAGCTTGATGCACTTGTTGCAAAGATGAACGGAAAGCCGGGAGATTTACTCCTTTTCGCAGCCGACAAGAATAAAATTGTATGGAATGTACTTGGAGCGCTTCGTCTCATGCTTGGAGCTGAGCTTGGACTGATTGATGAGAACAAGTACAATTTCCTCTGGGTAACAGAGTTCCCACTCCTTGAGTGGTCTGATGAGGAAAACCGATTTATGGCAATGCATCATCCTTTCACCATGCCTATGGAGGAGGACTGGGACAAGATAGACTCAGATCCGGGCGCAGTTCGTGCAAAGGCATATGATATAGTACTCAATGGTACAGAGCTCGGTGGAGGCTCAGTGCGTATCCATCAGGATGACATCCAGGAGAAGATGTTTGAGGTGCTTGGCTTCACAAAGGAGCGTGCGCATGAGCAGTTTGGATTCCTGCTTGATGCATTCTCATATGGTGTACCGCCACACGCAGGACTTGCCTTTGGTGTTGACCGTATCTGCATGCATATGCTACATACAGACAATATCAAGGAGGTTATTGCATTCCCTAAGGTAAAGGACGCTTCGGACCTCATGTCAGAGGCACCCGGAACTGTAGATCCAAAGCAGCTTGAGGAGCTTGGAATAGCTATAGCTGCAGAGGAAGATGAGGAATAACACTATAATATGAATTTGAAAAAAAATATTTTCAATGCGATTACCATAATACTGCTCGCCGCACTTATTGCGGGGGCAGTATTGCTTAATAACAGAATAAAAAAGCTTGAGACACAGATGTCATACACCTCAGACAACACATCAGTGATACTTTCAGATGTGCAGACCATGCAGGATGATATCAAGTCAACTCTTGAGGAGGAGGCCAGCCTCATAACAGACTGGGATATTTCCTTAAAAAGTGCAGACTTTACCGATAAGACATACACAGTCTCTGTCTCGGTGGTGCCAAAGGAGTACACAGAGGATACAAAAACCAGTGTATTTTTCGGTACAAACGAGATACCGCTCGAGCTAAACGGCATAAAGTATACGGGCGAGGCCACACTTCCACTGTCTGAGGACTATGCAGGCAATGTGACATTTCTGTTTGTTGATGGAAATAAGAGAAGCACAGAGGTGCTCGATGAGTTTGAAGGTGTGACATCAGTGTTCAAAAACGTAGCATCCGGCATACTTTCTGATAAACCAACCTTTGACAATGGCAGCATAAAGCTTGGCACAGATGTAGATGTAGCAGTTATGGGAAATGATTACTTTGACTTTAACAGTGTGCAGCTCGTGGTGGCAAGCTCAGATACAGAGCTAAAGACCTACGATATCAGACAGCTGTTGGCAGAAAACGGCACAGACAGTGCAGACTCTGCAGACACAGACTCCATCACATCAGCCTTAAGCCGGAAGGATGATGCCAAAAAAGATGGCTCAAAGAATAACACGGAAAATGATACCTCTGATGCCTCAAAAGAGGACGACGGTAAGCTCCATAGCCTCGAAGGCACAGTCAAAATCGAAGACTTAATCCCTGTCACAGCTGCAAGCAATATCAAAATATATGTCAAAGCAGTATCGGCACAGGGCTACACCTTCACATATGACCTGTTCGATGGTACCGTAAATCAGGACATCACAGACTTTGAAACCACAGCCGACATATCCGGCGGCGACTACACAGTAACCGACCCGGCCGGCAGCAAATATGAACCGTAAAATATGATATAAGCGTAATTATTTAAAATCAGTTTTTCTTGTGTTTTCAAGGCGGCTCAGAATATTTATTTATAAACAATATATAACTACTAAATAAAGCTCATTTCGCATCTGAGAAATGAGCTTTAAATTTAAGAAGAAAAAAGTGCCGGACAAAATTTCACGCCAGTGAAATAAGTCCGGCACTGCCAGAATGCAAGGTAGCAAAGCGCCTCGCTCATAAACCTGAATTAGCCGGAGAGTACACGGTGTGTTCCGAAGAAAAATGTGAACTGCCGCGGAGTTCCATAAAGTAAAAAAGAAAGAAAATGTAAATAAAACCGTAATCTGTCCGGACAAATAACCGCGGCTGACTTCACATTTTTCTGAGGAATATACTGCGTGCTATGCCGGCAGCTTCACAACCTAAAAAGCGAGGCGCCCACCACACCTATCATATGATGAGCTGCGCCTCACCCTTCTTTTTTGCTGAGCGGCAGCGTAAATATAAACTCCGTTCCCACACCCTCAGTACTTATCACATTTATATTCTCACCATGCGCCTGCACGATTTCTTTAACTATAGACAGGCCAAGTCCTGTACCGCGCTTATCCTTTCCGCGTGACAAATCACTCTTGTAGAAGCGCTCCCAGATTTTTGAAAGGCTGTCCTTCGGTATACCGATACCGTGATCCTTTACAGATATAAACACCTTTTCATTTCTGATACTCGTCTCAATCTTGATACTCGAATCATTATTTGAAAACTTCACAGCGTTGTCAATCAGGTTGTAAAGAACCTGCTGGATTTTGACCATATCACCGCGCACGAAAAGCTCTTTTCCGGTGAGCACCAGGTCAAAGCTTAAGCCCTTTTCACTGCATTTACCCTCGAAGGTGAGGATTGTCGTGCGGATCATCGTATTGATGTCAAAATCAGCAATATCCAGGTGTATGCCGTGATGACCGAACTGGTTCAGATCAATAAGACTCTTGGTGAGCTTATTAAGCCTCTCGGTCTCAAAAAGTATGATATTTAAATATTTATCCTGCATCTCAACAGGGATGGTTCCGTCCAGCATAGCCTCCACGTAGCCCTTTATCGAGGTAAGAGGGGAGCGGAAGTCGTGTGACACGTTGGAAACAAACTTGCGCTGATCCTCCTCAAGCGTATCCAGCTCCGTTGCCATGTAGTTTAGTGTGTTTGCCAGATAGCCGATTTCGTCATTGGAATGTACATCAATCTGGGCAGTGAAATCGCCCTTTGCATACTTCTTTGCGGTCTTTGTGATTCGTGTGATTGGCCGGTAAATGGAGCGGCTCATCATGACAAGCATAATAAATGCCACTGCAAAAATGAGCGCTACAGTGTAAAATGAGATATTCATAAAACCGTTTACACCTGCCGTGATATGGCTCATTGTCTTGTGAATGACTATGTAGCCGATATTCTGGTACGAGACATTTACCGGGGAAAATACGGATAGCATCTTATGCTTGAAGGAGCCGTAAAAATCTCCAATCATATAGTTGTTGCTGCCAAAATCGGTGACATCAAAGCCATTTATCACTACAGGCTTAGAACTGTCATTTTGGGTATCAATGCCTATTGTCGGATCATCTGAGTCCATGAGCAGCTCACCGTCAGGGCTGACCACCCATACCTTGGCATCCATATAGTCGGCTACGATTTTCATGTGATTCTGGAAATCGCTAAGCGACATGGATGAGCCAAAGTATTCGGCGGCGTAATCACCTGCAATGATGGATGCTTCCCTGTAGAGATTGGAAGCCTCCTGTTTTTCGATATAGTCTGTGGTGAGATGCTGTGTAAAGGTGCATATAATGAAAAAAGCGATGACACCGTAAATCAGGTAGCTGATTAACAGCTTAGAGTAGATGGTATGCTTCATTATTATTTTACCTCAAACTTGTATCCGATACCCCAGACAGTAGCGATGCGCCAGGTCGGCTTGTCCTTGATTTTTTCGCGCAGACGCTTCACATGTACATCGACAGTGCGGGTGTCACCGACATATTCATAGCCCCATATGTTGTCCAGAAGCTGCTCCCTTGTAAACACCTGATTTGGAGATGAGGCAAGAAAATATAAAAGCTCAAGCTCCTTTGGCGGCATATCAATCTGCTGTCCGTCATAAGTGACAGAGTAGTTGGACAGATTTACAATAAGCCCCGGGTACTCCACACACTTGATATCTACGGAAGCATAGGCCTCCGGCTTTGCAGGCTGGAAGCGTCTGAGCACGGCCTTGACTCTTGCCACAAGCTCCTTTGAGTCAAAGGGCTTGAGTATATAGTCGTCGGCGCCAAGCTCCAGGCCTAAAACCTTGTCAAATACCTCGCCCTTTGCGGAGAGCATGATAATCGGCACATCGGACTTTGCACGTATCTCACGGCATACCTGATAGCCGTCTATGCCCGGAAGCATGAGGTCCAAAAGAAGCATGTTTGGCTTGTAGTGCTCAAATGCGATAAGCGCCTGCTCACCGTCATTTACGATTTTGGTGTCATAGCATTCCTTGGTAAGATATAGAGATATAAGCTCTGCTATATTGTTGTCGTCGTCTACTATCAGTATTTTCTGTTTAACAGCCATTTCTAATCTCCTTCTTAAAAATTATTTATATTCTGTAAAAGTAAATTGTCGTTATTTAAAGGTTGCGATGGTTACTCCGGCATCGCCCTCACCAAACTCACCGAGATGATATTCCGCAATAGTTTTTGTCCTTTTCAGGAGCCCATGCACAGCCTTTCGCAGTGCACCGGTGCCTTTTCCGTGGACAATGCGCACAGATGAAAGATGAGCGATATATGCATCGTCTAAGTATTTATCTAAGAGAGCAAGTGCCTCATCCGTAGTCTTTCCTATCAGGTTGATTTCTGATGAAACTGACATCGATTTACTCATCTTTATCTTGCTTCCGCTGCCGCCGTACTTCTTGGCAGGAGAGATATCATCGTTTAATAGCACGAGGTCATTAATATTAACCAGCGAGCGCAGTATACCCATCTGCACATACAAATCGCCCTTGGCATTTGGCAGAGTGTGGACAGTTCCCTTCAGATTGAGGGAGAGCACAAGCACAGAATCACCGATGCGCAGCTTCTTAGGCGCCTTGTGATTTGCCTTGGCAGTGTTTTTCCTGATGTCTGACAGCTTCTTTTCCTTGTCATTCATCTTGTCACGAAGGGCAGAGCGCTCCTTCTCCATCTGGCTCATAGGAGCCTGCCCCTGTCCGTATTTGTTGAAATTGCGGATGGTTTTGTCGGCAAGTTCCTTTGCATCCTGCAGTATCTTGTAGGCTTCCTCATTTGCTTCGCGTAAAATCTTGTCTTTGCTCTTGTCTATGCGCTCATTTTTCTCTTCGAGCTGTTTCTTGAGCTTTTCAATCTCAGCCTTGTAGCTGTTGATTTCAAGCTGTTCCTTTTCGATAGTCTGTCGCTGTGACTCGAGGCTTGCAATCAGATCCTCAAAATCAAGATCGTTATCATTAATTCTGCTTTTTGCATCCTCTATGATGCTTTCATCAAGACCAAGCTTTGATGAGATTGCAAAAGCGTTACTCTTTCCCGGAATACCGATTAACAGGCGGTAGGTAGGGCTTAGGGTCTCAACGTTGAACTCACAGCAGGCATTTTCCACACCGTCTGTGGAAAGTGCATATACCTTAAGCTCACTGTAATGCGTGGTGGCCATGGTGATGGCACCATACTGGTGCAGCCTGTTTAAAATTGAGATGGCAAGCGCCGCACCCTCTGTCGGGTCGGTTCCCGAGCATAGCTCATCGAACAGGCAAAGGCTTCTGTCATCGGCTTTTTCAAGAATTTTTACGATATTGGTCATGTGAGACGAGAAGGTACTGAGACTTTGCTCAATACTCTGCTCATCGCCTATATCCGCAAAGACATCCTCAAAGATGGCGAGCTTTGACCTGTCAGCCGCAGGAATGTGAAGACCCGCCTGACCCATGAGAGTCAAGAGTCCGACAGTCTTAAGTGAAACCGTCTTACCGCCAGTGTTTGGACCGGTGATGATGAGCTGCTTATAGTCCTCGCCGAGCCGAACATCTATAGGGACCACCTTTTTAGCATCCAAAAGCGGATGACGGCCCTTTCTGATATTGATATGCCCCTCGGTGTTGAACTCCGGTGCCACACCGTTATATGATTTAGCCAGATTTGCCTTTGCAAAAATGAAGTCAAGCTCTGAAAGAACCTCATAGTCCTGCTCCAAAGCAGCTGCATTCATGGCAACCTTGTCGCTGAGAGCCGCAAGGATTTTTTCAATTTCCTCCTGCTCCTTTATGAAAAGCTCCTTGAGCTCGTTATTCAAATTGACGACAGCCATTGGCTCAATAAAAAGAGTAGAGCCTGTGGAGGACTGGTCATGCATCATGCCGGGTACATTGCCCTTTGCCTCAGCCTTTACAGGCAGACAATATCTGCCGTCGCGCATGGTCACAACAGCATCCTGCAGATAGGTTCTTGTTGTGCTGTTGTTCATGAGCTTGGTGAGCTGCGCATGGATTCTGTCGTTCATGCCGCGTATGCCCTTTCTTATCTTAAAAAGCTCAGGACTTGCATCATCGGCAATCTCTTCCTCAGATAAAATGCACCTCTTAATCTCATCGCAGAGCGCAGAAACCGGTTCAATCCCTGCAAACAGACTGGAGAGTGAATCCTGCTTCTCATTGTCCATGCCGCTTCTGCCATAAGCCTTAACACGCTTTGCAACCTCTAACAGACTGCAGATGCGAAGAAGCTCGGTCGTATTCAGCGCCCCACCGATATCAAGCCTCTTTAGAGAAGCATGCACATTGTGTATGCCCACGAAGGACACTCCGCTGTCCTTGTACAGGCGGCTTAGTGCATCGGCAGTGGTGGTCTGCAGATGTCTGATTTCGTATAAATCGGTGACCGGCTCAAGAGAAAGACACCTTTTCTTTGTCTCATCACATGCTGCGTAGCTGCTTAGCATGGTGAGGATTTTGTTATATTCCAATGTTTTGTAAACTTTTTTATTCATTTCTATATCCTTATATTTCGGTAGTTGAATATTAAATTCATATTTACTGTATAGCTTATCATATTATAGCTGAAAATCTTCAAAAAAACCATAATAAATATGTATTAAATGATAATTACAAGATGATAACATAAAGTTTAATACATAACAAACCAGTTTGTTAAACGAGCCAAAAAGTAAGGGCTTGCGACATGTATCCGCCGGACTGCTGCACTGCTCCCAACGGTGCTACGCTGCGTGACTAAGATTCTGTATGGATTATGCATTTACTTTTTCTATACATGACGAAACCGTCGCTACTCGCCTTCCATGGCTCGATAGCTCCTTGCCCCGGCATCCATGCCGTGGCATTTCTGTGTTATGAGCATAATCCTACAGTATCTAAGCCACTGCGCTATTCGCACTGTTGGGAGCAGTGCAGCAGTCCGGCGGGTACATGCCGCAAGCCCGTACTCAAAGAAAAAATATGGTTGCAACGCAATATAATTCAGAATATAATGTAAGTTAGTAACTAAAGACATCTAATCAGGGTAACAATATGGAGCAATTTATCAGAGAAAAGATAAAGGATAAACCGCTGAATAAAAAAAGACTTGCAAAAAAAGCAGGCACAGCAGCACTCTGCGGAGTGGCATTTGCAGTGGCTGCAAGCATTGTTTTTGCTATATTTCTGCCGGTAATCAGCAGACAATCAAAAAAAGCTTCAGATGGGAAAAATAATAATGATGTGCAGACAGCCACACAGCAGTCAGGCATAGATGACAGCAGTGATGCATATAGTGAAAATGGTACACAAAGCGCAGAGCCCGGCACTTCTTCGGAGTCATCCTCGCAGACATACCAGCCTACACTGGCAGATTATCAGGCAGTGCAGAGCCAGCTATACAGAGTGGGAGCTTTGGCAACGAAATTTGTAGTAGGAGTCACGGGTGTGACAGATGCCACTGATATTTTCAACAATTCCTATGAGACCGAGGGTCAGGGTGTGGGAGTGATACTGAAGGACAATGGAAAGCAGCTAATCATTCTGACAGAGAAAGATGTAGTGGATAAGGCGGATAAGCTTAGTGTGACCTTTGTAAACGACATGATGGCTGATGCTGCGCTGGTCAAGTATGACAGCAATACAGGTATAGCAATCATTTCCGTGGATAAGTCACTTCTGGACGACGCCACAATAAGGGCTATAGCGGTTGCGGAGCTTGGTAATTCAAATATTGTTTCAAGAGGAGCATCTGTCATTGCACTTGAGGCAAACTATGCCATTCTCACAGGTCTTGTAACGTCAACAACCAACGAGCTGTCGGCGCAGGACAACAATTACTCGGTGCTCACCACAGATATCGCAAGCAACAAGTTACAGAGCGGTATACTGATTAATACAGATGGTCAGGTCATAGGGCTTTCGCTGCAGGATTTCAATCCGGCGGAGGAAAACAATACGCTCACGGCTGTCAGCATAAGCGACCTGTCGCCGGTCATTGAAAAGCTCGAGAGCGGCGCAGATGTGCCGTACATAGGCATCACCTGTACTACAGTTACAGAAAAAATAGCAAACAGATATAACATCCCAAAGGGTGTTTATATAAAGCAGGTTACCATGGATTCACCGGCATTTGTCGCAGGGCTTCAAAGCGGTGATGTGATAGTGGCGGTAAGCGATAAGGATGTATCGAATGTGTCTGCGTACAACACACAGCTTATGCAGCAAAAGCCGGAGGATACCTGCAATCTGAAAGTAAAGAGAAAAGGAAGCAACGGCTACACGGAGATTACCTGTCAGGTGAAAATCGGTGTGATGAATTAGCCGAAATTAGGAGGATATATGAAGTATATTTCAACTCTCCGCGAGGGAGAGAGAATCAATGAGATTTTTTTATGCAAGAGCAAGCAGACAGCCATGACCAAAAGCGGAAAGCCTTATGACAATGTTATCCTGCAGGATAAGACAGGCACGCTGGATGCCAAGATATGGGATGTGGGCTCAGTAGGCATTGAGGAATTTGATGCAATGGATTACATAGCCATAACCGGTGATATCACAAGCTTTCAGGGCAATTTGCAGTGTTCCATAAAGCGTGCGAGAAAGGTGAACGAGGGAGAATATGACCCTGCGGATTATCTGCCGGTCAGCGATAAGGATGTCGAGGTCATGTATAAGGAACTCATGGGCTTTATCGGCTCTGTAAAGAATCAGTACCTGTCACAGCTCTTACATAGTTTTTTTGATAATAAGGAGTTTGAGCGCCGTTTCAAGTTCCATTCAGCCGCAAAGAGCGTGCACCACGGTTTTGTAGGAGGTCTTTTGGAGCATACACTCGGTGTGACGAAGAACTGTGATTATTTTGCAAAAATGTATCCGGTTTTAAACCGTGATCTGCTTCTTACGGCAGCTATTTTCCATGATATCGGAAAATTAAAGGAGCTTTCTACTTTCCCGGAGAATGACTATACAGATGCAGGCCAGCTCCTCGGACATATCATGATTGGTGCAGAGTGGGTAGGCGATGCGATTAAGAGCATCGACGGCTTCCCGGTAGTGCTCGCAAACGAGCTGAAGCACTGCATACTTGCCCACCACGGCGAGCTTGAGTTTGGCTCTCCGAAAAAGCCGGCACTTGTCGAGGCACTTGCACTTAGCTTTGCCGACAACATAGATGCCAAGATGGAGACATTCAGGGAGCTACTTGTAAATGTGCCTGAAAACGATACAAAGTGGCAGGGCTACAACAGATTTATGGAGACAAATTTCCGCAGAACAAGTGTGTAAAAAGCGGACAATATTAAATATAGCTACGGTGTGATTTTTGGTGTGAAAGCTTGCGCCGGATACAAACATTATAAAGAGTAATTATATATAAATAAAGAAGAGAAAAGCATGAAAAAAAATGACATATTTGAACTTGAAATAACAGATATGGGAACAGATGGTGAGGGTATCGGACATTATGATGGCATGACCTTTTTCGTAAAGGATGCACTGATTGGTGACGTCATAACAGCCCGCGCAACAAAATTAAAGAAAAACTATGGCTACGCAAGAGTGGAAGAGATTAAGACCCCTTCCACTTTTCGCGTTGAGCCGCAATGTGAGCTGCACAAGAGGTGTGGCGGCTGCCAGATACAGGCGCTCTCCTATGAAAAGCAGCTTGAATTTAAAAATAATAAGGTGCGCAACAATCTCATGCGTATAGGTGGATTTTCCGAGGCAAAGCTGGACAGTAAAATGCAGCCGTCTGTTGGCGCAGACAATCCATACCGCTACCGTAACAAGGCACAGTTTCCGGTGGGATATGACAGGGATGGCAATATAGTGACAGGCTTTTATGCATCGCGAAGCCACAATATCATCCCGGTCGAGGACTGCAGGCTTGGGGTGCCGCAAAACAAAGAGATACTGGATATCATAAAGGAATGGATGAATGAGTGCGGCATCACACCGTATGACGAGAACACACACACAGGGCTCGTGCGCCATGTGCTTATCAGATATGGATTTACATCAAAGCAGATTATGGTGTGCCTTGTGATAAATGGGGACAGTCTTGAAGCAAAACGCCGAGCCGGGAATGCAGCAGATTCACTGTGCGAAAGACTATCAAAAATCGATGGAATGACTTCCATTTCCTACAATATCAACAAGGAAAACACAAATGTCATCCTTGGCAAAAAGACGGTCTGCATATGGGGAAGACCATATATTGAGGACACCATCCATCTGCTTTCTTACCCTGATTTCACACCACAGGGGACAGGTATCACGTATCAGATTTCGCCACAGTCGTTCTATCAGGTAAATCCGAAGCAGACAGAAAAGCTCTACAGCACGGCACTTGCATTTGCCGGGCTCACAGGAAATGAAAATGTCTGGGATCTCTACTGTGGTATCGGTACCATATCGCTCTTTTTGTCACAGAAGGCAAAGCAGGTGTACGGAGTGGAAATAGTGCCTCAGGCAATCGAGGATGCAAAAAACAACGCAAAGCTCAATGGCATCACAAACGCGCAGTTTTTCGTGGGAAAAGCTGAGGAGGTGCTGCCACAGTTCTATGCAGATGCAAAGAAAAATATAACTAAAGGGATTGAAGCTATCAAGCCAGAAGTACCTGCAGAAAAAGACACAGATGAAGCAGATATGCTTCGCCCGGATGTGATAGTCGTTGATCCACCAAGAAAGGGCTGCGATGAGAAGTGTCTGGACACAATGCTTGCGATGTCACCGGAGAGGATTGTTTATGTAAGCTGCGATTCGGCAACATTGGCAAGGGATTTGAAGATACTTTGCGAGGAGAAGTATGAGCTCATAAAGTGGCAGGCATTTGACCAGTTTAGTCATACTGGGCATGTGGAGACGGTGTGCCTTTTGTCCCGACTTCATTAAGCAAAACATCATGTGAATGTGAGACTGGATATGGATGAGATGGATTTGACAGCGCGGACCGAAGCGGAGCGTAGACAGGCTACATACGAGAAGATTAAAAAATACGTGGCAGAGCACAATGATGGGATGAAAGTATCGAATCTGTATATTGCACAGGTTAAGGCTAAGTATGGAATTATAGAGCGTGAGAATTACAATAAAGCAAAGTCAGATGACGCAAGACAGCCTAAGTGTCCGAAGGAGAAGGAAGAGGCTAAGGCAGAAGCGTTGAGTTTTTAAGATGATTTAGTTTAGGAGTATGACGATATGAGGGTTTTATTAGGAACAACAAATCCATCAAAGGTAAAAAGATTTTCGGATTTGTTAAAAGGGTATGGTATTGAATTTATTACTTTAAGAGATATCGAAGTTATAGAAGAACCTGAGGAAATGGGGAATACACCAGAAGAAAATGCTATTATGAAGGCAGAGTTTTATGGACAATACTTTGATGTTGTTATTTGTAATGATTCTGGATTATATTTTGAAGAACTGGATTTTGAGGATTGGCGTCAGCCGGGACTAAATATTAGAACACCTATGAATATGGATAGACTGTCAGATGAAGAGATGATTGATTACTATTCAAAACTTATTACAGGGCTTGGAGGTAAAGTCACAGCATATTACCTAGATGGAATTGCAGTTTATAATCAAGGAGTAATTTCATCGTTTATGGACAATATGGCAGCTCAAAAAAACGGATCATTCTATATGATTGATAAAGCTTCATCAAAAAGATTTGAAGGATGGCCTCTTGATTCATTATCAATCAATAAAGAAAACGGCAAATATTTTGTTGATGGAAGTATTGAAGAAAGCAAAGAAAATATCATAAAAGATCAATATGAAAAGAGTGTCGTAGATTTTTTGATTAAGTCTTTACATATAGCATAGTATAGGAGAAATGAGACAACTGGAGTTTCCTGAGAATATTCAGGCAATTGTCGGCGGAAAAGAATATTCGCTGGATAATGTTGTCTTAAAAACCTGGCCGGAAAGTGAAGAAACAAATGGCGAATATGCAAGTGCAATAAGAAGTTTCAAACACAATTTGGATATTCAAAAGATACACATAAATTTTGCTACAAAAGATACTATTGTGATGCCGAATGACATTTGAAGGAGAAAATAGTGGACAGAAATAATGCATTAACAGATCCTAAGAAACTTGTCAGAGTAGAATTAAAAAATGCTGGATTTGATATTAATAAAATCAAAATACCGGATAGAGTATATCTTCTTGCTGATGACATTTTTGATGAAATGGTGTCAAGAAATGTAGGAGAATATAGATATCCATTAGGTGGGAAGCTGTATGTGTTTAATAAAAATGAAAACATTGGTTTTATAAAAGGGCATATGTGCTCGCCTGCGATAGCTACACAAGCGGAGGATTTAATTGCCGGAGGCGTTAAAGAATTAATTCATGTTGGATATGCCGGAGGCTTACAACCAGAATTAGTTCCGGGAGAGATTATTCTTACGGACGGCGCTTTTAATGATACTGCAGTAGCAAGGTTGTACGGATATGATTATGATATAATTCATTCATCGAAGGATTTGACGAACGAGATTGAAGAAATGATAACAAGTGCAGAAATTCTATACAAGAGAGGACTTCATTGGACAACGGACGCAGGTTATAGAGAAACGTGGGGACAAGTCATGGATTATCGGGACAAAGGAGCACTTTGTGTTGAAATGGAAGGTGTTGGTTTGTTTACAATAGCTAATTATAGAAAATGTGTAGCAACGGGTATATATGTTGTTTCTGATGTATATTTAGAGGATGATTGGAAACTTGGATGGGAAGGCAATGATATAAAAAAGGCTGTTGGTGAAATTATTGATATGATAATTAAGTCTATAAGATAAACGGGAGTAGTAAGATTGTTATGAAGTTTGAAAATGTATACTTTATTAATGGAACAGCATATGCTGGAAAATCCACAATGGTAAAACTTCTGGCAGAAAAATATGACGGAATTGTATGCGAAGAAAATTATCAGGATAGGCTTTTAGAAAATTTGGATGCCAAGGAGTTTCCTAATCTTACTTACACAAGAGATTTACAGGATTGGAGAGAATTTGTAAAAAGAACTCCAGATGAATATGAGGCATGGGTAAATGGTGTTACGAAAGAATGTACGGTCTTAGAACTTGAAATTTTAAAGAACTTGGTTTCAAGAACAAAGAAAAGAATATTTGTGGATACTAATATTCCGGTTGAAATTCTACATAAGATTTCAGATGAGAATCATGTTTTGATTATGTTAGCAGATCCGAATATTTCTGTTCAGAGATTTTTTGAAAGACCAGATAAGGAAAAACAGTTTTTATATCAGTTGTTATTGAAAGAAGATAATCCAGAGGATGCTATGATAAATTTCAGAGAATGTCTGAAAAGAGTTAATTCACAGGAAAGATATATGATGTTTCAAAAATCTGGATTTAATGTAATAACAAGAGACGAAAAACGGAGTATTGATGAGACATTTGCTTTGGTAGAAAGTATGTTTGGATTAAATAGATAAAATCGATACAATGTCTGAGAATGTTAATGCGGAGCAAGGTGTTAGTGCGCATTGACAGATTTTTAGTAAAGCCGGTTCCGGTGGCAGTGAAAATGATGCCGGATGCTGAGATGGAACCGCCGTATGATGGTGCGAAAAAAATGATTCTGGTTGATGATGTGGATAATCGGCAGTTTCTGTGTGAATTGGTTGAGAGCATGTGGGAAGAATTGCTGAAGAAGAAAGAGAAAAATTGCAAGTAAGACTTGACAAAAACGAACAAATATTCTGTATTTAACAGGTGAGATTTTATACTCAAAAGCAGAAAATACGAATGTACAAATAGAGCTCAAACCCTTGTGGTTTGGGCTTTTTCTGATTTTGTAGAAAATCTGAGAACAACTATTTCTAAAAAGTCATCAATTGCCCCGATAGAGTGATTTCTAAAAAACAAAGACTTCCCCAACAAGCAAAAATGCGCCTGGTATATACCGGGGCACTGCTTGCCAATTTGTGAAATAGCATGATAGTTAGTATGAATAATGTCAGAAAGGATTTTAATTATGGTTAAGAATAAAGTGGTTCTAAAAGAAAGAGATGCATGGAGTGATTTAGCAAATTTTATTGGAGAAATGGTAGCAAAGTATGCGGAAGCAATGGACTTGGACAATTTGCAAGATCCGGATCGTTATCTTCTCGTGAAAAGAATAAAACAGTTGCATGTCGAATTTTATAAATCGAAGAATATAGAAAAATTCAGAAATACAAAAATCTCTATTGAAAGAAAAGTTGCGGCATGATATTATAACCGTAATGACGGATACGTAAATATATAAATACGGATATATGCGAAATGTTGATGGAGGAACACACATGATTATCAGTGAAAGAATTTTTTACATAATGGAGCAGAAGAACATGAGCCAGTTGGAACTGTCGAGAAGAACGGGGATTGCAACTAGCAACATCAGTGACTGGAAAAAGAAAAAGACAAATCCCAAAGCAGACTGTCTGTTATCTATATGTGACGCATTGGATATTACACCAGAGCAGCTTTTAACGGGGAAGGGAATTGACCCGGAATATAAAGATGCAGATATGGATTATGAAGTTACTAGGTCAGACATTAAAATTTTAAAACAGATACATAGTCTAGGTGATGAGCAGTATAAAAGACTGATGGCGTATATGAAGGCATTGCAGAAGCTGGAAACAATGGAGAGTATTGTGGAGAAACAGAACTAGTAGTTAATACTAATAGGATGATAAGCCAGAATAGGGGGATGCAATGAAAAGCATTATGTTTAAGACAAAAATATTTCATGAGGGGAAAATGTATCTTCTTGTATCGGATGTTACAAAGATGATGGAGATATCGGAGAAAGCATTTTGCAAGAAATATTCTGATAAGATTGTTGAGATCCCTGGTTGTAGGAAATGTATCGCAGAAACTGATTTTAATTTATTGATTTCAGATGACAAAGAACTTTTCAAGAAAATGGGTATGTTAGAAGTAACAAAGGTTGAAACACTGAGAAGTGAGATTGCGAGTATCATAAGCTTTCAGCCACTTAAATTCATGATGGCAAAAGAATATTTGAATATGATGAAGATAAAAACTGGATGCAAATCCGAGCAACAATATGTGGAGAAATATGAAATCGCGAAAGAATTTGATGAAGCATTACAGCGTTTTATGAATAGTCATCATGATAATAGTTACTATAAGTCAATGATTAACTATCTTAAGAATAAAGAACGTTTCGATTTAGATAAAATTCGGGAATTAGGATTGGATATTCAGTATTTGTCATCGATAACATCCGATGGATCCATGACTTTGGAAGTATTTGTAGTTGGAAAAGGAATATTTTATAGTGTTCTTGAAGATGATGAGGGTGAGCAATGGAACGAAATCCATATTGATGAGATGGGAAATATAAAGCTTCCTTACTTTTCTTATTATTCAGATCGAGTAGAAGAACGTATAATTAATCTCTCACATACTGAGGTGGATAGAGATTTTTCAAAATATAACACGGTAGAAAATATTCAGTGGTGCATACAAAATTTGAATATGAAGGGGATAGAAGATTATGAATTTGATGTTTTAGGTTATCATTCAGATGCTATAGACTTAAGAATTCATACAGATTTACTTGTAAAAATGATAGTCCCGGATGCAATTGATACTATTTTTACAGATCAGATTATTGATTTGGAGAAATTGGTCTGGATAACAGATGTAAGTGATATGAGAGTGTTTGCGTAGGATATATGAATTTAAACGTATCGAATCCAATCTGTTTAGAAGCTAAGCAGGATTGAATGTACTTATAATAATGTGGCTGCCATTTGCTACTTCACTAAAATAAACTATAGAAACAATGTCAGTGAAAGGAATATACATGGAAGAAGATAAAAAAGAAGAAATAAAAATTGTCAAAGTAACAGAGGAATTAATTAAGGCCAAAACCTATGAAGTAAGAGGTTATAAGGTAATGCTTGATTTTGATTTGGCTAAAATATATGGTTATTCAACCAAAGCTTTTAATCAACAGGTCAAAAATAACAGTGAGCGTTTCGCATCAGATTTTGCATTTAAACTTACCAAGGAAGAGGTTAACAACTTGAGGTCAAAAAATTTGACCTCAAGTTGGGGCGGTTCAAGATATTTGCCGAATGCTTTTACTGAACAAGGTATATACATGCTTATGACGATACTTAAAGGTGACCTTGCAGTTAAGCAGAGTATTGACCTCGTGAGAACATTCAAAAAAATGAAAGATTACATATTAGAAAACAGGGAATTGATAGGGAAGCGCGAACTACTTCAGCTAAGTATGGAGACTGCCAATAACAGAATTGAAATAAGCAAGATAAATTCAGATATGATATCCATTGAAAAGCAAATCTCCGATGTTGTGGAGGGATTGAAGGATGTTGTAACAAAATCTGAGCTTGCTGATATGATGAATAGCTTCATTTCAGATGATGATGAAAAATGGCTTATGTTTAATGCAAAATTTAGTAGTGCGGATGAGGTTTACGAGTCTATTTACAGGCAGGCAAAGTCATCAATATATGTGGTTGATAATTACATTGGTTTAAGAACGCTGGTACATCTTAAGAATTCTCCGACAGGAGTAAATATTATTTTATTTAGCGATAATGTTGGGAATAATAAACTTCACAACATAGAATATACGGATTTCCGTAAGGAATATCCAACTGTAAAACTGTCAATGAAGAAGACTGGTGGCATATTCCATGATCGGTTTATCGTGCTGGACTATGGAACGGCGGATGAGAGAGTCTTTCTGTGTGGTGCTTCTTCCAAGGATGCCGGGGCTAGAATAACAAGCAGCGTTGAGGATTACGGAATAGCCAAATAAAACTCTGTTATTGCAGGATTATTGAAAAATTCGCCATTAGTATTACCGAAATAGGAGTGTAAGATTATTGAAGAAGAAAACAAGATGTTACATATATACTCGTGTATCTACGGCTATTCAGGTTGATGGCTATAGCCTTGATGCACAGAAGGACAAGCTTAGGAAATATGCAGAATTTTAGGAGATGGAGATTGTAGGAGAATATTCCGATGAAGGGCATTTCGGTAAGAATATAAAAGGTCGTCAGGAATTTATGCAGATGTTGAATGCTATTGAAGATGGCAAGGACGGAGTTGATTTCGTCCTTGTACTTAAATTATCCCGATTTGGCAGAAATGCGGCGGATGTACTTAGCTCTTTACAGCTTATGCAGGATTATGGTGTGAACCTAATCTGCGTGGAAGAGGGAATTGACAGCTCAAAAGAAGCCGGTAAACTGCTTATATCTATCATTGCGGCAGTAGCAGAGCTGGAGCGGGAAAATATCAGAGTGCAGACAATGGCTGGGCGTGAGCAGAAAGCCAGAGAAGCCCGGAAGAAAGGATAAGATGGAAACGCAGCGATGGTTTCCGTCTTATTTTTTGAATTCAAAGCGCTGAAAGACCGGATTTTAAATGAAGAAAATAAAAAGTGACAGAAAACTTTTTCGTAAATTGCGGAAATTACGAAAAATTTCGTTGCGCACATGGGAGGATAGTACTATAATGGAAGTATTGACGGGCACCAGAGAAGGAGAATGGTTATGGGAAAAAACGCAGCGGAAGGTAACAGGAAAAAGGGAAAAATTGCGGAGGAGATCCGCAAAAGAATCGGCAGAAGCGTGTTGATCGCGTATATTGTCGTGGAAGTTATCATTGTGATTATCATGGGACAGACGGTTTATTACAATAAAAAAGCGCAGCTTACCCTGGAGTCGGAGTCAGCGGCGAATCGCCTGGCGGGATTTTTTGAAAAATACGAGAGAGAGACACAGACACTGGCGCTTAATCCGCAGATTCAATCGGTTTTATCGGAGACAAAGGCGGGAGATAATATTTTAAGTGCAAAAGCGATGGGATATGTGGAAAAATATCTCGTCGATGCTGCAGGAGCGGACAGCGAGAATGTGATGGCGGTGTGGATTGCGGATCTGGATGCGAGCGTTATTACGCAGTCGGACGGATACACTTCCCCGGACGGCTGGGACATTACAGGGCGTGCATGGTATTCCTGCATTGAGACCGGAAAAACAGTCCTGACCGAACCGTACATAGATTCCAGCACCGGAGAGATTATTCTGAGTGCGGCAACGCCGATATACGATGAAGGCGGCAATGTGCTTGGCGCTGCGGGAATGGATATTTCGCTGGATCATGTGACAGAGGTATTGAGCGGTTATACAATCGGAAGCAACGGATACGTCTGGCTGGTGTCCTCGGACGGAATGCTCATCTATCATCCGAATGCGGAACTGGTGCAGCAGAACATTGCGGATGTGAACGTTTCTGACAATGTGGTCAATGCAATCGTGAACCAGAGCACCGAGTTTTTGAAATACAAAGCGGACGGTACCACAAAATACGGTTCCGTACAGCTGGTAGGAGAAACAGGATATCTGGTGGTCAGCAACATGCCGTTCCTTGAATACTATCAGATGCTGTTTGCGACGATCGGTGTGCTCTTGGCCATTTTCGCAGTGGGAATTATCGTGGTGATGCGCAGTATCGACAAGAGCGCATATGCGCTGTCGAAACCGATCGCGGAATTGAACGAGACGGCAAGCAGGCTGGCAGAGGGAGATCTGGATGTCGAGCTGAACGTCATGGCAAAGAATGAGATCGGAGAACTGGCGGAATCGATCCGGGCGACGGTCGCACGTCTGAAGGAATACATTGCCTACTTAAAAGAAGCATCCGGCGCACTGGATCAGATTGCAGATGGAAAACTTGAGATTCATCTGGAGCAGGAGTATGTTGGAGAATTTGGTCAATTAAAGGAAGCACTTCTGCACATCTCAAGTTCGATGAACGATGTTATGAGAAATATCAGCGCAAGTTCCCAGACGGTGACTTCGAGTGCCGGCGATCTGGCAAATGCGGCGCAGCAGCTGGCAGAGGGAAGCGGCACGCAGGCGGCAGCAGTGGAGGAGCTGGTCGCAACGGCAACATCCGTGGCGGAGCAGGTGGAAGAGAGCAAGAAAGACGCCCTGCAATCCGCGGAAGAGACCCAAAAAGTAACGGCTATGATGGAACAGAGCCAGGATAAGATGCAGGAGATGATGGAAGCAGTACAGAAGATCCACGAGACCTCCAAGCAGGTGGTTGGAATTATTGCGACCATTGAGGAAATTGCAGACCAGACCAACCTGCTGTCTTTAAATGCATCCATAGAGGCGGCGCGTGCGGGCGAGGCCGGAAAAGGCTTTGCGGTTGTGGCGGATGAGATCGGAAAGCTTGCGCAGGAAAGTTCAAAAGCGGCAAATATGACACGGGAACTGATTGGTGTCTCGATGGAAGAGATCAATAAAGGCAATCAGATTGCAGATCATGTGATGGATTCGTTAAAGACGGCAGTGGAAGCAGTGGACAACGTTAATGGAATGATCCAGAAAACGGCGGGAAATGCGGCGGATCAGGCACAGAGCATGGAGCAGATCCGCGTGGGAATCGAGGAGATCTCGCAGGGAGTACAGGACAATTCGGCGATTGCCGAGGAGAGCTCCGCAACCTCCGAAGAACTTGCATCCCAGGCGACACTGCTTAATGAACTGGTGCAGCATTTTGAACTGCAGCCATAAAAACACCGAATCCCTTTTGCTGACATTATTTTCCTAAAGTGGTAAAATAACACAAAAGCAGCAAAGGAAGTGTGACAGATGAAGATCAAGTTTGCACAGACAATCAGAAATTATGACCGGAAGAATCTTGGAAAAGATCTGGTCGCCGGACTCATCATCATGGCAGTCTCAATTCCGATCTCCATGGGATACGCGCAGATCGCGGGACTGCCGGCAGTATACGGACTGTACGGATCGGTGTTCCCGATTCTTCTGTTCGCGCTGTTCTCGACATCACCGCAGTTTATTTTTGGCGTGGATGCAGCGCCTGCCGCGCTGATCGGAGCGGCGCTTTTAGATCTGTATATCGAGAGTGGATCGAAGGAGGCGCTGGCGGCAGTGCCGGTGCTGACCGCGTTTGTGGCGTTGTGGCTTTTCGCGTTTTACGTGATGCGGGCGGGAAAGCTGGTCAACTATATCTCGGCGCCGGTGATGGGCGGCTTTATCACCGGCATCTGCACGACTATTATTCTGATGCAGGTGCCGAAGCTTCTGGGCGGCACCGCAGGGACGGGAGAATTCTTTGAGCTTGCGGAGCATATCGCGGAGACGGTGGGAGAGATCAATCTGCCGTCCCTGGCACTTGGCGTGGCTGCGCTTGTGATACTGCTGATTGCAAAAAAGCTCATCCCGAAATTCCCGATGGCGGTGCTTTTGATGGCAGCGGGTGCTCTGATGACAAAGTATCTGCCCATGCGCGCCTGGGGCATCAAGACGCTGGATGCCGTGGAGCCGGGACTTCCGGTCTGGAGCCTGCCGGATTTTACGGCGGTGCCGGTAAGGGAGGCGGTTACGATCAGCCTGTCGGTGGCGGTCGTCATCATGGCGGAGACGCTGCTCGCAGAAAATAATTTTGCGCAGAAAAACGGATACCGGATCAACGATAATCAGGAGATCCTGGCATTTGCGATGGGCAATCTTGCCGCGGCGCTGACCGGATGCTGCCCGATCAACGGCTCGGTCTCCCGGACGGCGATGGGAGAGCAGTATCAGGCAAAGACACAGCTGACCGGGATTGTGGCGGGACTTTCAATGATCGTGCTCCTGCTTGGCGGCAATCGTGATCTCCGCTCTGCTTGGCGCGACGGAGTTTGAGCTGGCGTTCCGGCTGTGGAAAGTCAGCCGCACGGAATGTCTGATCTTTGCCGGCGCATTCTTCGGAGTGCTGATGCTCGGGACGATCAACGGCGTACTGATCGGCATCATCCTCTCGTTTTCCGAGATGATTATCCGCACGGCAAAGCCGGCGCGCTGTTTTCTGGGAATTCAGCCGGGACACCGGCATTTCCGCGACCTGAAAGAGGGCAGCCAGATCCACGCGGTTGAGGGAGTACTCATCTACCGGTTCAGCAGCAACCTGTTTTTTGCCAACATACAGGTATTAAAACAGGATATTGAAGATCACGTGACCGATCAGACGAGAGCGGTCATTCTGGATGCGAGCGGCATCGGCAGTATGGATATCACCGCGGCGGACGGACTGGGAATGTTATATCAGTCGCTGAAAGAAAAAGGCATCCGCTTTTACCTGACAGAGCACATCGCCGATTTGAACGAACAGCTCCGGAAACTGGGGCTTGGCTACATGATCGAAGAGGGAAGCGTGCGCAGAACGATTCATATCGCGTTAAAAGATATGGGAATCAAGCGCCCGTATCCGTTGGAGGGCGGTGTGGACAATGATGATCGCAGTGCCTCGAGAAAGCGCGCGGACAACCGTGTGCAGGAATTTGTCTGGGCGTTCGGCGCGGAGACGGAGGAGCAGATTGAAAAACAGATTCTTTTGCAGATTGAACAGCTGAAGGAGAGCGGGGATGTGGAAAATCTGCTGCACGGCAGATGGTCGCACATGGAAGCGATGGATGAAGACGAGTGGCTGGAACATCTGGAAGAACACTTAAAGGAGATTGTGAACATCTCCGGAAAGGATGAGAAGACACTCGCAAGACGTCTGGAGGAACACCGCAGGGAGGTGCATGACCGCATTGCAACAGAGCATCCGGAGCTTGCGGAGCGCTTCAAGGAGCGCAGACATGTGCTGGATGAGCACTTAAAGCAGAGAAGACCGGAGGTCTATGAGCTTGTGGTGAGCCTGCGCGAAAAGGAAGAGACAGATTTAAAATAAAGAAACAACACCGTTATTTAACAGGGTGCCGGAGAGGGCAATCAGCCTCTCAAGCGGCACTCTTTTTTGTCTGCCACCCACTGCCGGTAAATA
>OGGC01000774.1_pt1 | contig 25055 bp, 18 predicted proteins | sample 1571181 | NCBI WGS metagenome assembly OGGC01 (sample SAMEA2581930, study PRJEB24529) | metagenome | biome: Human gut stool | place: China | collected 2011 | reverse complement strand
GTTAAATGTTTATTCATCAAACGGTTAGACGAAACCGTTCAGAATTTAAAATAGACAATCGTAAACGGGAGGTGTTGACATTGATAGACTTTTCCCGTCCTTCTACCGCAAAACGTCTTTTTGTATTTGACATGAGGGAACGTAAAGTACTTTTCTCATCGGTTGTTTCCCACGGAAAGAATAGCGGTGATAATTATGCCACTTCCTTTTCCAACGAATGTGGTTCCTACAAAAGCTCACTGGGGTTCTATCTTACAGAATCTACTTATCAGGGAAAGAATGGGTATTCGCTTATTTTGAATGGTTTGGAAAAAGGAATCAACGATCGGGCCCGTGAGCGTGCCATTGTGATGCATGGGGCGGCTTATGCCGATCCTTCGGTAGCCAGCAGAGGAGGACGTTTAGGAAGAAGCTTTGGCTGTCCGGCTGTTCCGCAAAAACTTTCCCGTCCTATCATTGATGCCATCAAAGGAGGAAGTGTGATGTATATCTATGCTGAAACTCCTGATTATCTGGCACACAGTTCAGTCTTAAAAGATGCAGACGGACTGTAGTTTAATTCTTTTCATGGCGAAGCATATTTTTGACGTTTGTCAATTCCTGTAATCTTATCTTTTCATACCTTTGCGTGCAATTTTCAGAGGATTAATTTATGGCAACATCAAGAGAAATGACGGCAGGACGCGCATTGCCGTTGATATTCAATTTCACTATGCCTCTGTTGATGGGAAACCTGCTACAACAGACATACTCTCTGGTCGACGCGGCAATCGTAGGAAAATTCTTGGGTATTAATGCACTGGCCTCGGTAGGAGCAAGTACTTCGGTGATTTTCCTTATTCTTGGTTTCTGTAATGGATGTTGTGGAGGTTTCGGTATTCCTGTGGCGCAGAAATTCGGAGCGCGGGATTATAGCACGATGCGTCGTTATATATCGGTCAGTTTGCAACTGGCGGCGGTGATGTCGGTAGTGATTGCAGTGGTTACGAGTATTCTGTGTGGGGATATCCTGCAGATGATGCGTACACCGGATATTATATTCCAGGATGCCTACTATTATTTATTGATAACGTTTATCGGAGTTCCCTGTACCTTCTTTTATAATTTGCTGTCCAGCATCATTCGTGCTTTGGGTGATAGTAAGACGCCTTTCTGGTTTCTGTTGTTTTCTACTATACTTAATATTCTGCTCGACTTGTTCTGTATCCTGGTATTAGATTGGGGAGTGGCGGGAGCCGCCATCGCTACGGTCTTTTCACAAGGCGTATCGGCTGTGTTGTGCTATGGATACATGATGCGCCGTTTTGACATATTGCGGGGAACACCGGATGAACGGAAGTTCAACGGCGCCTTGGCACGGACACTGATGTATATCGGTGTACCTATGGGATTACAATTCTCGATTACCGCTATCGGAAGCATCATGTTGCAAAGCGCCAACAATGCATTGGGAACTGCTTGTGTAGCCGCTTTTACTGCTGCCATGCGCATCAAGATGTTCTTTATGTGCCCGCTTGAAAGTCTGGGCATTGCTATGGCTACTTATACCGGACAGAATTATGGTGCGGGCAAGCCCGAACGTATTTGGACGGGAGTAAAGGTAAGTGCGCTAATGATGATTATTTACTGGGCATTTACGTTCTGCGTATTGATGCTGGGTGCACGTACGTTTGCCTTGCTTTTTGTGGAAGCGTCCGAACTGGAAATATTGAAGGACACGGAGTTGTTCCTGCATATTTCCGTGTCCTTCTTCCCGGTTTTGGGATTACTCTGTATTCTGCGATATACCATCCAGGGAGCGGGATATACCAATCTTGCTATGCTTTCCGGAGTTTCCGAAATGATAGCACGTGTGCTGGTCAGTCTTTATGCAGTGCCCGCTTTCGGCTATCTTGCGGTCTGCTTCGGTGATCCGACAGCATGGATTGCGGCTGTCCTGTTCCTGGTGCCGGCATTTATTTTTGTATATCGGAGGTTGCTCCGGATGAGGAGAGAACAGAGAGTATAATTCCCGTACCTCCTCCCGGTGCCTGTGCTATTTGCAGGGTCGATTCACCGGTTACTTCCTGTTCTTCTATTATCACCGGGTATGGGTTGGTACGATAATCAGCCTTATCTCCATCTCTGTAGATAACAGCCTTATATCGTTTTCCTTTATCCAGAAAGGAGAGGGGAAGTTGCATCTCCCGAGGTTGTTCATTAGTGATGCTTCCTATAAACCAACGTCCGCTGCTTCCGCGTTCTTTACGGGCAATTGTCACATATTCGCCTATTTTTGCCTCGGGTACTATGGTCTGTTCCCAAGTAGTAGGGCAGGTGGTGATAAATGAAAACGGTTCAGGGTTCCGTTCGTAGTTTTCTATTTCATCGGAGGCCATTTGCAGGGGACTGTATAACACAACGGATAAAGCCAATTGTTTGGCAAGCGTTGTTTGTACACGCGTCTGAGGCAACACCGGATTTTCGAAGCGGAAAGTGCCGGGGGTGAAATCCATGGGACCTGCCAGCCCACGGGTGAAGGGAATGATGGTAGTGTGTACGGGAGGATTGCCGCCATCTTTGTCCCAGGCATCCCATTCCTGCCCTCGTACACCTTCTTGTGTCATCAGATTGGGGAAGGTGCGTTGCAGTCCGGTGGGCATCACGGGTTCGTGATTGTCAATCATAATATGCTTGTCGGCTGCCAGTTCAATAACTTTCCGGTAGTGACGTACACCAAACTGGCTGCTGTGTCGCTCTTTGCCATCCAGCAGTTTGCCTACATAGCCTGTTTTGACTATTTGCACGCCGTGATCTTTATATAAATTGAAGGCTGCTTCTAGTTGGTTTTCATAATCAGATACCCAGCCGTCCGTTTCATGATGGCCGATAAGCGTCACGCCTTTGGAAGCGGCATAGTCGGTGATCTGTTTCAGGTCAAAGTCAGGATAAGGTTCGGTAAAGTTGAAATGATAAGTATCCCAACCTTTGTTCCAACCTTCAATAAGTACTCCCTGAAAACCGTGTCGGGCGGCAAAGTCTATATGCCGCAGTGCATTGGCAGTGGTAGCGCCGTGGCGTGGGCCTGTGTGCCAGGTGTGTTTATGCATGTGGTAAGTCCACCAGATTCCAATGTATCTTCCGGGTTGTATCCAGGATGTATCCTGAATGCGGCAAGGCTCGTTCAGATTCAGCATAAGGCGTGACAGGAGTAAATCACCTGCGCTTTCAGCAACAATCATCGTACGCCAGGGAGTGACACGGGGAGCTTTCATAAATACTTTTTCTCCCGTAGACCATGGAGTGAGATTGGCTTTCAGGGTCATACTACCTTCTTTAGGGATAAGATTCATGGCTGCATAATCTGTCAGATTGGCTTCATGGATGCTCAGGAAAAGTCCGTCATTGGTTTCCATAGTGAGCGGTGTGCTTACCCAACCGAGTTTACTGACAGGAGATGCCTCGTAGAGTGCTTCATAAAAATGTGTTTCGTAAGGTATGGACCAGGCTTTATGATCACCGGTCAATGCAAACTCTGTGAGTTCATCCATGATCACAAAGTCTTTTAATGCTTCCTGTTCCGGAAATTCGTAGCGGAAGCCGAACCCGTCATTGAACAGCCGGAACACAACATTGAATTTTCGTTTGGGGGCGGATGTTTTCTGTACGCGAATGGTCATCTCATGATAGTTGTTTTCCACAATCCGGTCTTCTCCCCAGATTTGTTCCCATGTCCCGCTGAATGAATGATGAAGAGCTTCAGTTATTTCCAGATGGCCAGCAAGTGTATCTTCTTTCAGGATAAACCCGAGGCGTGACTTATCGAGTATGGGCTTTCCATTTCGTGAGAGTTCATAATAGAGTTTTCCGTTTTCTGTTTCTACATGCAGGCAGAGATTACCATCGGGAGAACTTACAGAGAGTTGCGATGCCGGATTGCAACCTGTGCAGAGGAAAACGATAAAGCTTACCCATAACAGAGAATAATTAGGAAGTCTTTTCATGATTTCTTTCTTATTTTTATATAGTCCAGTTCAAAGCATCCGCCTTTGGACGTACTGTTCTGAATGATTATATAATTAATACCGTTTTGCAGGGATATTTCTGTTTCCGCAGTTTGCCAGGCTGTTTTGTCAGCCTGTACAGGAAGTTGCAACAATTTCTCTATCGCCACATCATTGACGATAATCAAAGCCGCTGCGTCTGTTGCTCCTGTATTTCGATATCTGATTTCCAGCGGATAGTCCCCTGTTTTGAGAACTTCCACTGTAAAGAGTACATTGGCGCCGGAGTTTTCAAGTCCTGTGACGTAGCCGGCACCACTGTAAGTATTCTCTTGTTTGCCATCGTTATCCTGTCCGGAATCGGATTCCTTGCAGGATAACAGGAGACAAGCCATTAGTAATAGATTGTAGTACTTCATTTACTTGATTGATTTTGCTCCATCCCTTACGGAAGCTGTTTCTGCTTCTATTTTCAAGGTCTTGTGTTGAATACGGATTACTTTACATTCATGGGGTCGCAATTCTACAGTGTATGTTCCCGACATACCTCCCAAGTCTTTGCGTTCCCATAAATCCCGTACATTGACGGCTTGCCCGTCTTCAATGCCCAGTTCACGACGGAAGTCAATGCTGCGTGTCTGTGGAGTACTTTCACGGTTGAATAATCCTACCACCCAATCTCCGTTAGGCAACTGGCCGATCCATCGGGAACTGTTTGCTGCATCCCGAAAGTCGTAACTCAATGGTTTGGCGGCAAAACCGAGACTGTTCAACTCGTTCATTTCCGGATTCTGGTAAACCCAGGCGTGATCTCCAATCGTATCATACTGGTCGGCAATGGCAAGTGCAGAACCTCCCATAATCATCAGCGAGAAAAGGAAGCGGCGTTCGTTGTCATTTGCCAGTTTATTCATACGCATAAAGTCACCGTCCAGTATCATTTGCCCTCGTGCACCGACATCGGCAAAACCAATGAATCCGTCGAAAGCATTACCGAATTGCGGCCAATGGTCTTTCTGCTGCCCGCGGCGGCGGTTGCTGACAAAGTCCCAGTCACCGTCGAAGCAGTCATCGTCAATGCGTATCATATCCCCGTATTTCAATTCCGTCTTGGCATGATTATAACAATGAGGCATCACAAGACTGAGGAAAAGATCATCTCCGGCAGCTTCGGCAATCCATGCCAATGCTTGTTCGTAGCGGCGGGTGCCATAGTTGGTTTCATAGTTTTCCAGGAAATCTATGCGAAGATAGGCGACACCCATTTCCTTGAAATAGCGGACATAATTCTGAATCCATTCTTTGGCTCCCGGTTTATCCACATCCACCCAATACAGAGGATCGTTGAACGATTTGTATCCCACAATGTCTCGGGTATGGTAAGAAGTTCCTTTTACAGGCAGATTCTGTTCATAGGCGGCACGGGTCAGCCACATGGGGTTGTAATAGACTCCCATCTTCATGCCCCGTTCTTGCAGGTATTTAGTCCAGTAGCTGAAACCGTTTTTCCAGTCACTGTTGTACTTGGTGATATAGCCGTTCTCATTGACGGTTTGTGCAGCTTCTATCCATCCGTCGTTGCAGATCATGTCGTAACCGTAGGGTTTGAAAGTCTTCTCCATCCAGTCGATGTTTGCTTTCCAGCGCTCCTCACTGAGAGGAACGTTGGTTACAAAACACTCTTCGTAGGCAATCCAGTATCTGGGTCCCGTACCGTGACGGGTGAAGGGACTGTCACGGGCTATGGAAGACTGGGGACAGGATGATAAGAATAAGGCTGCAAAACCTAATAGTAACTTCAAATGGTTCATAATGGTAAAGTTTGGGGGTTAATTCACTTTTTCTACTTTCAGTTTCAGAGTTTGGGTATTTACGGTTAACTTGTATTTGCCGTCCGTTCCTTCGGGAATACCCCAGAAGTGGTCGCGCAGGTTGCCTTCCATTTCTGAACATTTAAACATGGGGTATTCACCGGATGTCACAATCTTGACGTTTCCGTTATGGTCTACACTTTCAGGCACCAAATAATTAACCTTATCCCAATCTCCCTTTTCAAGGCAGAATTTGAATTGCTTGTTTTCGTCACTGTAGATCAGGTTTACCTCTGCCGTATAGATTCCTTCTTCATCCGGATCGGGTGTTAGTCCGGTCGGATTGCCGGAGTCCCATCCGAATGCACTTCCTAAACCATAAATTGTCTTTATCTCCGGTTCCGGTTCTTCTGTTTCATCGCTGATCTTTTCGAGGGTTAGTTTCAGCTTCTTTACGTTCACTGTAATCCGATAGGTGCCATCGCTTCCTTCGGGTATTCCCCAGAAGTGGTCGCGCAGGTCGCCTGTCATTTCGGAGCACATCAGCATATCGTATTCTCCGGGAGTGATGACTTTCACGGCAGTACCATCATCTGTTGCGGTAGGTACCAGATAACGTACTTTGTCCCAGTCTCCCTTTTCGAGGATGAATTTGAATTGCTTGTTCTCTTCGGAGTATTTGATGACTTTATCTATGGTGAACGTATTCTGCTCAATCAACTTCAGTTCTGTGGGGACATTGGAATCCCAACTGAATATAGTGCCGAGTCCGTACAGTTGCGTGTAGTTTTCAACGGGTTCCACTACAACAATTTCTTTATCTTTCTCGCATCCTGCCAGTAGGGGGAGGAGGGCAAAGATGAATATAAGCTTATTGATTATTTTCTTCATGGTTATCTGATTTTAAATTGTAAGTTGTTATATCCGAGAGCCTTTCATCGGCATTTGAGTTCCCTTTGAGGAAACAGTTTGTTTCCCGGTGTGAAACTGGTAGTTTCAAGGCATGAAACTCCTGGTTTCAAGCAATGAAACTGTTGGTTTCTCGGTATGAAACTGAGAGTTTCAAATGATGAAACTATTGTTCACCTAAGGGGATGTTTTTTACCGGTTCGTATTAATTATATCCCGGGTTTTGTTTCAGTGTATGATCCGCTCCCATCATATCCCGTGGGATAGGGAAGATATCCCAGTGTGAGTCTGCATCGGGCTTCTTGTCCCACCATTCTTCCGTACAGTACAATCCCCAGCGGATAAGATCAGTCCGGCGTCGTCCTTCGGCAAGGAATTCACGTCCCCATTCATCGTAAAGCTCATCTTGCGTCAGGGTTACTGTACCTTCGGGTTTGTACAGGTATTCTGCCCATGTATCTTGCGGATAGTTACGTTTGCGTACCGCATTCAGCAGTTTTGCAGCTCCGTCCACATCGTTTGCTTTGAACTTACATTCCGCCAGTGAGTAATAGATTTCCGCCAGACGAATTTCATTGTAATCGGCTTCGCGTTTACCCGCGTCTTCGTCACTGTAGATGGGATACTTCACAAAATGCCATCCGGAGTTATGGTCGCCGGTATTCATGTTTGAAGTGCGGTCGGCGGGAAGTTGATCCGGAGCGAGTTCGTGAAATACTCCTACCTGGTCGCGGATGTAGATTTCATATCCTCCTACGGGGGAAGTTACTTTCTTTTCGGTGCCGTCATCGGCGATATAAGGCAGGTAGCCATAAAGGAACATACCTTCACGGGTACTGTTGCCCAGGTTCTTATACATGGTCAGGCGATAATCTTTCGGATATTTCTTGAATTTGCTGACAAATTTACCGAGTTTGAAGTTGTATTCATTATTATTCAGGTCGAGACTGGGTTGCAAGGCATATTTGGTATTGAAGTCTCCTTGTTTGAAAGCACCGAAGTAGAAACGCGCATTGACAGGGACGGCCCACCAGTATGTATCACCCGAATAGTGCCAGTAACTACGCCCGTAGGACGACGGGAAAGCAAAGATGGTTTCGTTGCATTTATCGTTTGTCCAGTCGAAAACTTCGTCCCAGGTCTTTCCCAGTTCGTAGAAGCCATAGTCACCGTCCAGAATATTTTGGGCATAGGTGGCGCATTCCGTATATTTAGAAGTGCCGATCCATTTTTCTGCATTCAGATAGAGGCGTACTAACAATGCGGCTGCACCGGCTTTGGTCCATTGTCCTTGTGCTATCCCGTTTCCGGCATTACCATTTTTGGCAGGCAATGCTTCGATAGACGTCTTCAGTTCCGTTTCGATAAAGCTGAACAGTTCCTGCGGCGTCACTTGCCCGACGGAGTTCTTGCTCTGATCCAGGCTGACAGCTAACGGTACATTGCGGAAAGCATCCAGCAGACGAATGTAGAACCATGCGCGTAATGCTTTGTTCTGCGCGATGAAGTTATCCATTTCCGGCTGTGACATATTGAATTTGGCAGGGTCCAGCTTTTGCAGGTCATCTATGACGGAATTGGCCTGCATAATTCCGGTGAAACAGTTTTCCCATTCACTTTTGATGGATTCATTGTCGGCAGCCCAGGTGTGGTAGTGCAGATATTGCCATTTGGCATTGTCATACCACCAGCCATCGCGTGCCCAGGTACCCAATTGATCGGCACAACACTCTTGCAAAACCTGGCGCGGTCCGATGCTGTAGAATCCATGTTCGAAGGGGCGGAATGTAGCTTTGATAATATCATCCTTTGTATTGTAATAGTTGGTAGACATAATTTGGTCGTATACCGTTTCCGTAAGGTCGGTGCATGCGCTGAGGGAGCCGAGAAGCAATGCTCCTGCCAGCGAACCGGTTAATATATTCTTGAGTTTCATATTTCTATTGTTTTTAAGGTTATACATTTAGAAGTCTAATTGAACACCGAACATTACCTGTGTAGTGGAGGGATAGTATCGGCGGGTACCTTCCGTACCGTTCAGGTTCACACCCGGAGTCAATCCGTTGGTCTGGTAAGTCGAAGGATCTACACCATTGAAACCTGTAATGGTGGCAAGATTCTTTCCGGTGACGTAGAGGCGGGCACTGTCCAGCCATTTGTTATTGATCTGGAAAGTGTAGCTCAGGGTTACCATATCGAGCTTCACATAGTCGCCGCGTTCAATGAAATAGTCGGTCAGCACATTCTTACCTTTCTTAATGGCCGCATTCTTGGTATATGCTTTTTTCAGCACATTGCTTTGCATACTGGGAATGCCCCAATAGAAGTCGTGTACATTGAAGAGGTCGAAGCCGAAAGCACCACGCAGGAAGATGGTCAATCCCCAGTTCTTATACGTCAAGGTATTGGTCATGGAAGCTGTGAACTTGGGAAGTCCGTTACCGGTTACTCGTTTGTCTTCTTCTTTGGCATCAGATATTTTAATCATCTCCGTATTGTCTTTGTTCCATACTACCCAGTCGCCATCGGCATCAATACCGGCATATTTCCAGGTGTAATAGTTACCCAGGCGTTGTCCTTCTTCTATGCGTTGCAACTTGCCCGGTTGATTCGGACTTTCCATATTCGCCAGATCGTAATAGTTCTGTCCGGTGAACTCGTTGTTGGAGAATTTGAGGAACTTGTTCTCATTGGTGGCGCCTACCAGATTGACGGTATAGCTGAAATCTTTCATCTTCACCGCCTGGATATTCAGATCGACTTCAATACCGGTGTTGCGCATGGTACCTACATTGACAAAAGTGGTAGAGAACAAGTATGGAGGAACGGGCACATTGTAGTCGCCCAGCAAATCTTGTTGCTTACGGTTGTAGTAATTGACCGAACCGCTCAATATTCCTTTAAACATGCTGAAGTCCACGCCGATGTTCCAGTTTTTACCTTTTTCCCATTTCAGCCCCGGATTAGGATTCTTACCTGCACCCCATACAGTGAAGTACTGACCGTTGTAGTAGTAACTGCCGAAACTGCTCATGGTAGACAAAGACAGGTAATTGCCGAAATCCTGATTACCGGTTACACCGTAGTCACCACGTATTTTCAGGTCATCAATCCATGTGATGTCTTTCATGAAAGCTTCTTCGCTGATACGCCAACCGGCAGATACAGCGGGGAAATAACCCCATTTATTGTCATCTCCGAAGCGGGAAGAACCTTCGTATCTCAAAGAAGCGGTCATCAGGTAGCGGTTTTTGTAGTCATAGCTCAGACGGCCGAAGAAAGCAATCAGTTTAGAATCGCTTTTGTTGGTACCCATTTCGTTGCGTCCTTCTTCCTTGGCCCATTCACCGGAACCGAGGTTGTTGTACAGAAGTCCGTCGGAAGAGAAATCCTTATTGGCGGCATTCAGACCTGAATTCTGGAAGTATTGATACGAGTAGCCTACCATGGCGCGGGCACGGTGTCCCTTCAATTCCATAGCGTAGTTGCCCAGCCATTCAAGACTATGCTGGCGGTACTTGCTGTAAGTGCGGCTGGCTTCTCCTTTATAGTCGTTCTTCATAGCCAGGCGGCTTGTGGAAGGACGGAACCAGTAGTCGAAATTATCCGATTGCTGGTCGGCAAAAGTCAGTTGCGTACTGAGGGAATGAATGGAATGACCATCTTTGGCGAGTAGGGGAAGTAAGTTTAGCTTCACAGTGGCATCCCAGTCCAATAGTTTGGTTTCACCACCGTTTTGTTCCAGCTTCAGTTCCTCTACAGGATTCCATAAGGCTTCCTGCCCGGTGAAGTCAGAATAAAGATTCGGATTTTCCGGATCAAACAGTGGGGTAGTGGGGTTGGCATCCATGGCTATCTTGAATGCATCCCAGGAAGAATTTTCACGGTAAGCGATACGCGGTGCGATATTTACGGAGAAATCTAACAGTCCGTTTTTAGTGGTATGGTTGATAGAGGCGCGTGCACCATACTCTTCGCGACTGGAACGTATATCGATACCGGTTGCATTGCGGTAATCCACACTGACGCGGTAATTACTCTGGCTGGTGCCGCCGGACAATGTGACGGTATGCTGGTGGGTGAAACCGGTACGGGTAATCTCGTCAATCCAATTGGTAGCTCCACCCAGATCACTGGTCGGATTGTTGGGAACACGGTATTCGCGGAACTCTTCGGCAGTCAGTTGGTCGAGTTCATGCAGAGGAATACTGGCGGTCAGCATACCATTATAGGTCGCATGGAATTTACCGTCGCGTGATCCCTTCTTGGTTGTGATGACGATTACACCGTTGCTACCTCGTGTACCGTAGATGGCGGAGGCTGCACCGTCTTTTAGAATATCCATGGAGGCGATATCGTTGGGATTGATATTCGTCAGGTTACCACCGGGAATGCCGTCGATTACGATCAACGGGCCCAATCCGGCAGCACGTGAGGAAATGCCGCGAATCTGGATACTTGCCTGGTTGTTAGGGTCGGCGGCAGCTGTGTTGGTTACGGATACACCGGCCACTTTTCCCTGTATCATCATGGAAGGGTCCAGACTGCTGATATGGAGGAAATCCTTACTGGAGATGTGTGATACGGCAGAAGTAAGTTCTTTCTTATCCAGCGTTCCGTATCCGATAACGACTACTTCGTTCAGAGCCTGCACATCGTCTTCCATACGAATATTGATAGTCTTACGCCCGTCTACTTTCACTTCCTGTGTTTTGTAACTGATGAAGGAGAAACGCAGGGTACTTGTGGGGCGGACGGTCAGCGAATATTTACCGTCGACATCAGTTATGGCTCCGTTAGTGGTTCCTTTTTCTGCAACGGATACGCCAATCAGAGGTTCATTGTTGGTGTCCGTCACTATTCCTGATACTTTGACTGTTGCATTTTGGGCGTTCAGTAATGCAGGGAGTAGGAAGAACATTCCAAGGAGTACATGAAAGTACATTTTCCAAGGATAAATCTTAGTTTTCTTTTTCATGGTACAATGATTTAAATGAGTTAATAGGTTCAATGAATTTTTTCCTTGGGACAAATGTATTTCGTATAGGCGGGAGAAAAAAGCAATGAAGACGGGATATAGAATGATAAAAGGAGGAATACGTTGATATTCAAATCAATGCATTCCTCCTTCCAACGGAAAATTAAGGTCTGTTTTAGAGCCTTTTCAAAGATATTGCGGGGCTAAATTCCTTTCTTTATTTGCATAATGTATTCTTCGAACTCTTCTTTCGGCACAATTGTTTTTCCTTTTACCCGTGCCTTATATACATATATAGTATTAATAGATAAGTTGAGGAATTTGGCAATCCGCTCGTTTTCGGTTACTCCCAAACGAATCAGGGCGAAGATGCGCAATTCTGGTGGCAGGTTGCCTGCCTCATCCAGAATCACCTGGTCTTCCGGGCGGAAGAATTTATTGTATTCCGTCAGGAAATTCGGAAAGAGCTTCAGGAAAGTCTGGTCGAAGGATGAGAACATATTCTCCCGTTCGGACTTTATATCGAACTCTTTATGCGTGATTTGTAAATCATTGAATTGGCGTGCTTTCAATTTACGATCCTGCTTTTTCAGCAGATTCTCTACTTTGTCCAGGTAATCGGACTTGCCATAAAGAGACTGGAAGATATATTGGTCCTTAATCTCGTTGGACTCTTGCAGTTTTCCATTCACTTCTGATATTTCATTGAATTGCTGCTGAATGGATTGTTTGGCAGTTTTCAGCTTTTTCATCTGCTTATAAATGATGGACAGGGTGACTAAAAGAGAGATGACCAGCAGGCTCATTACCGCCAATGATATTGTAACTTCCCTTTTCCTTTCTTCTATCAGGGTGAGGCGTTGCTTCTCAATGATGGGGAGTATAGTGTTTATTTCCATCTTACGGTGTCGGGCATTGTAGAAGTTTGTTTCCTCCAGTGCTATCTGAATGTATCTGCTGGCACGTAATACGTCTCCTTTGCCATACAGATAACTCGAAAGTTCTTTTTTAGCAGTCGTTTCCCGGGTGGCGGAGCGTATATCCTGTATAGCTGATAGTGCCATGTAGTAAATGGCGTGTTCAAAATCTCCCATCCCTATGTACATACGTCCCAGCATGGAGTAGATGATTGCTTTTTCATGCGGACAAACGTCGTAATCATTCAGCATTTGCTTGTACATCTGTATTTTCTTCTCATTGTCACCTACACTGAATTTGAAAGCTTCTATTTTCTGGTGGTAGAAAGTGTGGTCGGGGGTATACAGTAGGGCGGAGTCACAGTAGAGGGTTATTTTCTTGTTGTAATCAGCATTGAAAGGGGTACCTTCATTGTAACTGCTCATATCGGAATACAATCTCATACAGAGCTGGTAGTATTCCGATTTAATGGAGTCCGGGGCATTTGCAACATGAATGGAACGCATCATGTCATATGCTTCTTTGAATAAACCGGTGGAAAGGTAACAGTAAAACAGGTTACAATCTGCCTGAATAGATAGATTCTTATCGGTCAGGCGGTGTGATATTCCCTCTGTTTGTATGGCGTAGGAGTAAGCTGAATCGTATTGATAAGTGATATATTCATTAAACAGACGGTTGCAAAGGTTATACTTTTCCTGCTGGTTCTTGACGTATCGGAATTGCTGTTTGATGTCTTCTAACTTCTTTTCTTTTTGCTGGTAGTAGATTTCACGGTGTTCTATCTCGCTATCGAGGACAGAGAGTATAGAATCCACACGTTCTTTGGCGGATAATCCAATAATCTGGCATAGGAGCAAGAGGCTGAATAGGTATTTCATGATATGATGTGGGTTAAGAAAGTACTGCAAAGTTAGAAAAATATTTTTTTTATCATCCTGCAATATACGTTTCTATTTTAATCTTCTGCAAATTCTTCTTCTTCCTGTTGGTGAGAGAGGTACTTTGGAACCTTTTTCCTTTCTTGCATGTTCCCTATCATTTTAGATACAGAAGCTGATTGCTTGGCTGATGAATTTCTCTTATTAGGATATGTTTAACTGTTTAAAAGAAGGATTTATGAATGAAGAAAAAATGAAGAGTTTCACTTCTTATATGTTTCATGTGATGGAGGAGTTGGAACTTGAGGAACGTTTTGGTACGTTGCACGTTTACCGGTATGCACTACGTGCCTTTACAGGTTTTGTAGGAGGTGGTGAAATCTTTTTCGGTGCTTTGTCGCGTCGGTCGTTGAAGTTGTTTGAGCGACACCTGCGCGACCGGCTTTGTAGTTGGAATACAGTTTCTACGTATACCCGTGCTTTGCGTGCAGTTTACAATCGTGCTGTCGATGCAGGGCTGATTGCTGGTGAATATCGTTTATTCAGTGTGGTGTTTACAGGGGTAAAATCTGAGCAAAAACGTGCTTTGAAAGCGGAAGAAATGCATTGTCTGTTGGATGCAAAAGAGTTGCCCGGAAATATCCGCCAATCCCGTGACCTGCTTTCTTTGATGCTTCATCTACAGGGTATGCCTTTTACTGATCTTATCCATCTGCATCGGGATGATTTACGAACTGATCTTTCCGGACATACTCTTCTGACCTGCCGTCGACAAAAGACAGGAAGCGAATTGCAGGTTTCGGTTACCGATGAAGCAATGAAATTGATAAATTTGTATCGTAGCACTGACCCCACTTCACCTTATCTATTGTGTTTCTTAGATGGGAAACTGGGAGGAGAGGTCGTCTATCGTGAGTATTGCCGTCAGTTGCGCATATTGAATTATGGGCTTTTAAAACTTGCTTCATATTCTGGTTTGAAGGTACTGAAGGTAAGTTCATACACGGCGCGTCATACATGGGCTACGCTTGCCAAATACTGTCAGATACCTGAAGAGATGATTTCTGAGGGGTTGGGACATTCTTCTCTTGAAGTCACCCGAACTTATTTAAAAAGTTTTGAAGGTGGAGAAATGGCAAAGGCAAACCAGATGATAATTGATTACATTTATTCTGGAAAGAAAACGATGTGGAGTAGGGCTTAAATCTCTGTTACTCCGTAAGTAACAGTATACAAAGGTATTACTCCGTAAGTAACGGAAAATTGTTTCTACCACAAAGTTATGAGTTTTTTCTTTAAAACAAATAATTATTGATAAATTTAACTGATATTTCATAGAAAAACACGACTCTGGCAAGACAAACAACCGAAAACAGACATATTATGGTCTTCTTGACTATGAGAACACACATCATTCTCTCTATCCACGTTGCTACCTTTTACATGGACCTGTGATTTTTTACGTTCATTTTTACGTAATTTCATATTCAGATGCCCGCCGTGTCCCTATAACGCCTTATATTTCCTGTATTTGCGTGCTTCCGTTACTTACGGAGTAATAGCTAAATATTTGCTTATGTTGACAGAATTAACACAGACAGCTATTGCCGTTTTATGCGACATTTCTGCGGGTAGCCATCCCTATCGTACAGCTCAACTTCATATTGATCCTGAGTATTTGATTGGTATTTTGACAAAGTTAGAAACAGGAGGTTTGGTGCGTCATAGAGATACTTCTTTTGCAGAAACTCTTTCCTCCTATGAGTTAGTCCGTCCTTATACGTCCATTTCTTTGCTTGATATTCTGGAAACTCTCGACGAACATCTTAACTGCAATTATCCTACCAGTGAAGAAATGTATCAACAATATCGTGCAGCGGCTAACCGCTTGGGGATAATAAACCACATGACTCGAATTTATTTATCTGAAATCAAACTGAATGACTTGTAATGAGAAGGTTGCTGCATATATTTGTCTACAGCGTTTGCCTGTTGCAATTTCCGGCATTTGCAAGTATTGCCGATTCAGCAGGAATGAGAGTTGAAGTAAGCCAAACACTTATTAAATCCTTTCATGATAGTATCTGCCATAATTCCTTATTAGTACATTTCCGTTTCAATTGTTCGTTGGTGGAATCTGATTATATGGATAACCTGCATGCATTGGAATGTTTTTCTACTTTGTTTTCCGACAGCATTTCCGCTCTGTCTGTTGATACGATAATTATCACCTCTTGTGCATCGCCCGAAGGGAATGTCCAGCATAATTTTCGTCTGGCCCATCAGCGTGCTGTTAGTGTGAAGGAGTATCTCCTTTGGAAATATTCATATCTGAGTCAGGCTCGTATTCTTATTTATTCACGGGGGGAAGACTGGACAGGACTTCGCCAGTCAGTAGAGCTGGATAATGATATTCCCAACCGGACGGAAGTGTTGCAGATACTGAATGAAGTGCCGGATACAGAGCGTTGTAAAGTGCTTTTGCAACATCTGAACCGTGGAGAAGCTTATCGGTATATTGATGCACATTTGCTTCCTCAGCTTCGCAATGCGGCAGTGTGCACCGTGAAGAGGAAAGATGTGAAACATAAAATGATGCTTTCTGTCGGTTCTTTGCCATATAAAACACAACATACTATATCTTCTCTCATACCCCATGAGGAGAAGGAGTTTCTTGATAAGTTCAGAATACCTGATAAGAAGTCCTTTTCTCCTTCCTTTGCTTTAAAGACAAACCTTCTGTTCGACCTTGCTCTTGCTCCCAACATTGAATTGGAATTGCCTTTTGGTAAATCTAACCGCTGGTCTCTGAATGTTGAATGGATATTTCCGTGGTGGTTGATTGATAATGACAAGTTTTGTTTTCAGCTGCTTTCCGGTAGTTTGGAAGGGCGCTATTGGCTTGGAAATCGTACAATTCGCCATACTCTTACGGGACATTTCCTTGGCTTCTATGCAGGTGGAGGTAAGTACGATCTGCAATGGAAGGAGAAAGGATATCAAGGGGAATTTTATATTGCCTCGGGTATCAGCTATGGATATGCTGTACCTGTCGCTTCCCGTTTAAACCTTGAATTTAGCATCGGCATCGGTTTGCTAAGAACTGATTATAAACATTACCGGGCTATCGATAATTACCGTACACTGCTTTGGCAAAATAGTGGAAACTATACATGGTTTGGACCAACAAAAGGAAAAATATCACTGGTTTGGTTGTTGGGACGTAAACAGAAAAGGAGGATGAAATGAGGGTGGTAGGTAATAGAAGGATGAAACTGATAGTTGATGAAATGGTGTGCATTATTCTGTGTAGCCTGTTATGGGGATGCGAACGCCGTGAATTGACCTACTATATGGAAGCTGAAGTTACTGTGACGGCAGACTGGAGTTGTGCGGGATTGGAAGAGGAAAAGGAGGAGGGCGCTACGTTAATCATTTTCCCGCAGGATGGTAGTGCTCCCCGTATCGTATTGACAGGTGAACGCGAGCATACTACTGTACGCCTACCTCTGGGTACCTATGATGCCGTGTTCCTGAACCGATCATTCACCGATTTCAATAATCTTCTGTTTCGTGGGTATGATGCCTTGGAATCTCTTGAAGCATATGCTAAAGATGTGGAGACGCGTGCATCCACGCGTGTCATTGTCTCTTCTCCTGATAAACTGGCTTCGGCTACAATACGAAACTTTGAAGTGACGGGTGAAATGCTGGGTAATTATGTTGCTCCGGTTTCATGTGACGTGAGTTCCGGCAATTCCTGTAAAATGCACTTCACGCCTATACCACTTGTCCGAAGGGTACAGGTGACATTGAATGTGAGAGGTTTAAATAATGTACGTAAGGTACGTTGTACATTGAACGATGTACCTCTCTCGGTTTTTCTTCACAACGGACATGCAGGTGAGGAACTGGGTAGCCAGGAGTTTACTGTTGGGAGTCCCGTCTATGAGGAAGGTTCATTCACTGAGGGTAAGTTGACAGGTATGTTCGATGTATTTAGCCTTGACCGTTTAATGTCACATTCAATGACGCTGAAAGCTTTGTTGGTAGATGGTAAGACGGTAGTGGAACAGGTGCTGACTGACGTAATTGTAAAAGAAAAAATAGATGACGTTGGGAGCATTACATTCTATATAGATGCCCCCATTCCTGAAACTATTCCCGATGTGAAGCCGGAAGGAAGTGCAGACTCCGGATTTGATGTGGATGTGGATGATTGGAAAGAGGATGAGGAAATAGACATACCGATATAAACAAAGAATTGTGATATCATGAATTTAAAGGTGAAACTCTTTTATTAATTAAATATGTATCAAGTTATGAAAACGAAATTTTTATTCTGGGCAGTGGTGGCAGCTATGGCTGTGACGGGATGCTCACAAAATGAAGTTCTGGAAACAAGGCCGGATACGAACCGCACCATTGGTTTCGGAGTGTACACAGGTACGCAGACAAAAGGTTTGGTTACGGACAATGCAACTGATCCATCGGAGGGAGGGACAGCCACGACCAATGGTCTAAAAATGACCGATAAAGGTTTCGGTATCCTTGCCTATCAGACCACTGGAAACTATTCAACCGGTGGAGCCAAAGGTACATTTATGGATAATGTACATACTACATGGAATGCCACAGGCGGTAGTGGCAGTGGTGTTTGGAAATATTCTCCACTGAAATTCTGGCCGGGAAATAGCGAGGATAAACTCTCTTTCTTCGCTTATGCCCCGTATGTAAGTACGCCAGGTACAAGTGGCATCACATTGGCGAATGCTACGAACTCTACAGATCCACTTCTGACCTTTAAGCTGCAGGATAATCAAAAAGACATGATAGATTTAGTAGCATCTAAAATGGAAGATCAACAACAAAGTTCTTCTAATGGTAAAGTTACTTTTACTTTTGGACATATGCTTACCCGTGTAACAATGCTGGCTAAAACTAGCGTAAATACAAATGCCCAAACTAAAGTTTTTATCACAGGCATCAAATTGAAGCATACCACGAAACTTGCCCAAGAAGCAACTTACAATATGCATAGTGATACATGGACGCTTCCACAAACCTCTGAAACAACAAAGTTCTTAGAGAGTCCCTACTTTATTGCAGCCACTACGGCTAATGGTGTACTTAAGACAAGCAGCACATGGAATGATTACACTACAGCTGGCGTTGAAGTGAATGAGACAGCATCCACTCTGTTTACCACTGATCAATACTTGTTCTTCATCCCTATTGACGGAACGGGTACCACTGCGGACGATGATGTAAAGGCAGAAATCTCCTATGATATCGTGAGCATTCCTACTGCCGGTTCTACCGCTACTACAAAATCTTCTTTTACCAAAGAAGTAAATTTAGGAACTGGTGTATTTGCCAAAGGGAAAGCTTATAAATTTACGTTTACCATAACCTTGAATGCGATTGAAATAGCTGTAACGGATAACCTTGATTGGAATACTGATGAAGATAAACCTGTTACAGTAAATTAAACCAGGTGTTTTTTTATTTCAATACCTTCTAACCAAGCCCGGACAAGGTTGAATCTCCTTTTCCGGGCACACGATCAAGAAAGTAAATCGAAAGATATGAAAGGAATAAAACTCTCAACTTTTGCTGCCCGCTGTGTATTGCTCACTACTTTTTGCGTATTGCTTACCGCCTGTTCGCAAACTGATGAAACGGAAGTGTTGTCTGTTTCCATTGGCTTTGTACCTACTGTAGAGGCACAGGCGCGTGGAATAGATTTTACCAAAGATAACCTTACTTCTTTAGGCGTACTGGCTTATCTCACACAGGGAAGCAGTTTCAACGCTTTGTCCTCCACTCCAAATTTCATGTACAACCAAGAAGTGACGAAAGCCACCGGAGCCTCTACATGGGAATATACTCCCACGAAATTCTGGCCGACCAATAGTAACGATAAGATTACTTTCTTTGCCTATGCACCGCATAATGCCAAAGGCTTAACACTGCCGGCTGCTACCGACAGGGGATATCCTTCATTTACTTATCAGGTGCAAGCTGCGGAAGCGGCACAAATAGATTTGCTTGTCTGCACTCCTTTGATGAATCAGACTTATGCTACTAATAGCGGAAAGGTGAAGTTCGTGATGAACCATGCATTGACAAAGATTGCTATTTATGTGAAGAACAATGATAATGTGTCAGAGAAAACGATAACCGCTTTCTCTATCCGGGGAGTGAAAAGTGGAACTTTGACCTTTCAATCTTTGGATACCGATAGCAAAGGATTCGAGTGGAATTATCCTTCGTCCGTCCCAATGGAAACATTTACCACTACTATCACTAATTTCTCTGTACCCATCAATAGTGCTACAGAAAAGAAGTTGCTTTCTACTTTCTTCCTACTACCTAACGGATCGGGAAATACATTCAGCATCACTTATAAATATACAGGGGCGAATGGAACTGAGACCATTGTTTTGAATAATCAACCTTTGCCTTCGTCCGATAAATGGAAACCGGGAGCTTTGGTAAACTATATTGTCAGTATCGATACAAAATCGGGAGTTTCTGTAACAGTAAATAGTAATCCAGCATGGGGTAACGGTGGTGCGGAAACTGTGGACGGTAGTGATATAGAAACAAGATAATTATTAAGAATAAGTATATGAAACATACTTTCATCAGTTTGGGCTTTTATTGCATTCTTTTTGTATGTAGCGGATGTACCCGTGAAATTGAGATAAATGACGAAGGAGAAACGGAACAAGCTCGTATACCTCTCGTTGTTCAGACTACAACTTGCGATTTCAACAATGTTTCTGCTAACGGGAAACCTTCGACACGGATACCTATGGAGAACGGACTTGAAACCTTGTTCAATACCGGTGATGCTATCGGTATTTTCGCCATAAAAAACGGTGCGATAGCAAATGCCATTAACAATGTAAAGTTGACTTATAAAAAAACAGGTATTGCTATGGGAGATTGGAATCCACCTGCTGGTACTACGCTTTATTGGACTGCTGGGATGAGCTATATTGCTTATTACCCCTATAAAGAAGATGTTGCAATAGATGTAACTCAAAATTCGGATGAGATTGTTGCTTCACTGGCTGAGAACCAACTTCTGCAACCGATAACCGACCAGTCTACTGTCAGTAAATATACTGCTTGCGATCTAATGACTTCTATAGGTGAGTTGGCAGATGATGGTGATAGTTCCACAAAGAAAATTCTGAATTTAAATTTTAGTCATCAGTTTACATTGTTAGTGTTGAAGCCGCAGGCATCTTTTGAATACGTTTCACCTGGAGACACAATTTTTACTTATCGTGATAATATAGGGAGAACAGTAGATGTGACAGCCCAACAAGTAATACTGAATGATGTTACAGCATGCAAGATGGATGACGGGAGTTATAGGGCTATTGTTCTTCCCAAGTCTGCAACAAGGATTGCCGGAAACTATAAAGTGACCGACATAAGTACTGGTATGGATAAAAATATAACTTACTCAGGGCATCAGACTATTTTCAACGCCGGCTATTGCTATACATTAACAGTTAATAGTACTCTAAATCCATGTAAGAGAGAACGACAATTACTTCCCGGCGATTTCGTCTTTTTTAAAGATGGCAAAATAGAAATATATCCCGGCGACGGAGCTTTTGAAGGAGATAAAATACCTGATTATGAAAATGCTGCTGGAATGGTCATTACCTGTGCTTCTGAAAAAATGACGGATAAGGAATGCAATAAGAAGAAATGGAACCATGCCTATGTAATGGGATTGAATACTATTGGTGATGGTAGTTGGGGTGATAAGACTGTGGTTGAAAATGGTATTCAGGTTATGGGAAAAGATGGCTCAATCCAGGATAACATGAATGGTTACTCTGAAACGGAGACGATACTGGCAAATCATAGTGGCGACCTTAGTAAATACACTGCTTTTAAACGAATCGAGGAGTATCGGAAGAAGAATCTGATACCTGAGAATATTTGTAGTCCATGGTTTTTACCGAGTATTGGTCAATGGTGTGATGTATTGGTGAATATATGCGGGAGATCCCCGAAAGATGATTTTCAGGATAATACAAATGTCGGTTGGGAGGATCATCGGTATGGGACTGAGACGAGGGAGAAGTTAAATAGACAGTTGGCTAAAGTGGGTAGCTCCATAGGGGAGTTATCAAATTACAGGAATATTTTTCGATGTAGTTCTCAGTACAGTAAAATGGAAAGTTGGATTATTATTTGGCATTTTGAGGTTATGACTAATAATTTCTGGGATAGAGTGGGCATAAAAGGATATGATAAGGAGAGTAGTTCAAGTTATCATGTTCGTCCTTTTTTTGCTTTTTAAGTATATTGCATTTATGCAGCATTTTCTATTTTATTAAACGAGCATTGAGGAGCCTTGATAAATAAGTGCAAATGTATCGAGCCGGAGTAGGAAAATCAATAAAAATGGTGAAAGAAACAGGAACATCAGAAATTGTCGCAATGGAGTAACGGAAATAATGATTATCTTTGAATAGTAAAATGGAAAGGTGATCATGCATGATGTGTTGCGAAGGCACTGAACGAAAAATCATACATATAGATATGGATGCGTTTTACGCATCCGTAGAGCAGCGTGACAATCCCGAGTTGCGCGGAAAACCTATTGCAGTGGGGTATGCGGAAGAACGGGGAGTAGTGGCGGCTGCCAGTTATGAGGCACGTCGCTATGGAGTACGTTCGGCCATGGCGTCGACGAAAGCAAAACGGATGTGTCCGCAACTTATCTTTGTTCACGGACGGATGGAAGTGTATCATGAAGTCTCCCGGCAAATCCATGAAATTTTCCACGAATATACAGATATCATTGAGCCACTGTCACTGGATGAGGCTTTTCTGGATGTGACAGAGAATAAGCCCGGTATTTTGTTGGCTGTAGATATTGCCAAGGAAATCAAGCAGAAAATACGGAATGAACTGAACTTGGTGGCATCTGCCGGTATATCCTACAATAAGTTTTTAGCAAAGATAGCGTCCGATTATCGTAAGCCGGACGGGCTGTGTACCATCCATCCCGATCAGGCGATGGATTTTATTGCGCGTCTGCCTATCGAGAGTTTCTGGGGGGTAGGTCCGGTGACGGCAAAGAAAATGCACTCATTGGGTATTCATAACGGCGAACAGTTGCGTGCATGTTCGCAGGCTATGCTACTGCGTGAGTTCGGAAAGGTAGGAGCATTGTATTATGATTGTGCCCGGGGAATCGATCTTCGTCCGGTAGAGGCAGTACGTATCCGTAAGTCCATTGGTTGCGAACATACCTTAGAGAAGGATATTTCGCAACGCTCATCGGTTATTATCGAGCTGTATCATGCGGCAGTGGAACTGGTAGGGCGTCTGGAACATAATGATTTCAAAGGAAATACACTGACGTTGAAAATCAAATTCCATGATTTTAGTCAGATAACCCGGAGCATAACCCAATCCAAAGAACTAATTACTCTTGATGTGATCCTGCCTTTGGCTAAACAACTGCTGAAGGAGGTGGATTATGAACATCATCCCATCCGGTTGATAGGGCTTTCCGTTTCCAATCCACGGGAAGATACCGGGGAAAAAGGCGTTTGGGAACAGTTGAGCTTTGAATTTAGTGATTGGAAGTAGGTGTTTTTTTATGAGCTATCTATTGTTACGTTTATTGCTACGGTCTATTAATTCTAAAGCGTTGAATTTACATACTGTGACACAATCCCCGCAGGCAGTACATCTTTCAGGATATTCTACTGCTATATGTGCTCCTATACTGTCGTCTACTAAATCCAATACTTTGTGATGACATCTTTTCATACAGCGTTTGCATCCGGTGCATTGATTATCAACTACATGAACAACTTTACTCTTTGCACGTTTACGCCTGTGAAAATGACCGAGTATAAAGAACAAGATCAGGCTTGCTAAAATAATATATAATGTATTCATTTCTTTTGCAGATATTGTTTCAATGATTTTGTTACGCCTGCAAAGTTACAACGGTGTAATTGGGCAGAAAATAGAATAAACAGGGAATATATTGGACTATTTGTGGAATTTTTGTCTGAAAGCTCCTGGGGATATTCCTGTGACTTTGGAAAAAAGGCGTGAGAAATAGGTAGGGTCTTCATATCCCAGAGAGAAAGCAATCTCTTTTACATCCATGTTTGTGTAATAAAGCAGTCGTTTAGCTTCCAGAACCACCTGTTGATGTATCCAATAACTTATAGGAAATCCGGTGGTGATTTTCACCGATTCGTTGAGGTGTGAAAGCGAATAATTTAATGCTTTAGCATATTGAATTGGACTTTTTAATGTTCTTACATTATCCAATAGTAATGCCTGAAATTGATGTGCTATAAATAGCGAACGGGTTTTGGAATAATGTAACTCTTCCTGTTGTTTGGAATATTGTTCTGCTATAATCCCTATAAATGCATTTGCTACATTTAATGTAATCTGTTCGCCGAAAGTAGTGGGCTTTTCCTGTATGATTGTATGCAGTAAATGAGCCGTTTGAGCCAGTTTATCCGAAAAGGATGCGTCTGGCATTATCGGTTTTTGTGTAGTAAGTTGTTTCTCAAACTGGTTTCTGAAATGATTTTCGATTAATACAGGGTCTATAGCCAAAAAATATCCTTTCGCTTTTCGCATTACAGGTGTGAAGTGTACTTGGCCGGGGCGGACATAAAATACTTGTTCTCCCTGTATTCGGATGTCTTCAAAATCAATAGTCAATATTGTTTCTTCTGTATCTATGAATAGGAATAAATAATAATCATCTCGGTGAGCTATGTATTTTTCCGATTTTGTGTTTTCAGCATATTTACTATCAGTTTCATAATAACCGAATTGCATACCGAATGGTGTGTTAGCATCCATTCGGTGCATGGGGATAGTTGGCTGTTTCTTTGTACTCATATATGCAAAAGTATTCATTTTAGTGAATATACAATAGCCAAAGGCAAACAAACTTTGATACTAAATGGATGATTTTGTACCCAACTACGGATAATTAAATACCTCCGTTTTACTGTAACTTGCGTATCTTTGCCTCATCACAAAAAAGAAATCTAACTTTTTAATATCATGAAGAGAAACACGTTTTACCGTATTTTTATTTCCTTCTGCCTGCTTTTCATGGCAGGTATCTCCGCACATGCATATACTGAACGAAATCTTTTGCAAAAAGCTGCCGGTAGTGAAGAACAACTGAAAGAAGCATTGGTGATGGATCAGAAGTGGGTACCTTATCCTGCTTATAACGACCGTGCCGGCTGGAACGAATTGCTGGGTACCAATAAAGAAAGCCTGATTAGTGCCGGAGAGAAAATGCTTAATTACGAATGGAAAGTAATCCGTGCTACCGATTACTTAGAGTATGAACGCAGCGGTGAACGGAACATTATGCAAAATCCCTATGAGGCCAACCGGAAAGCAATCAATACCCTGATGCTTGCCGAACTTGCCGAAGGAAAAGGACGGTTTATCAACCAGTTGATAAATGGAGCATTTTACAGTTGCGAGATGACTTCCTGGGTACTTTCTGCCCATCTGGTACGCCAGAGCACCA
>OGGC01000767.1_pt1 | contig 25242 bp, 20 predicted proteins | sample 1571181 | NCBI WGS metagenome assembly OGGC01 (sample SAMEA2581930, study PRJEB24529) | metagenome | biome: Human gut stool | place: China | collected 2011 | reverse complement strand
ATATCGTGGAGACCGGCACCACCCTGCGGGAGAACGGCCTGAAGGTGGTCACCGAATTTTTGCCCATCTCGGCCCGGTTCATTGCCAACAAGGCGAGCTACCAGTTCAAGCACACTGAAATGGACACCATGCTGGAAAAGCTGCGGGCGCAGCTGCAGAACAAGGAGGAAGCAAAATGATCAAGCTGTACAACTTCGACGAGCTGAAGCCCCAAGAGATCCTGAACCGCGACATCCGCGCCGAGAAGAACGTGGAGGACGTGGTGGACGGCATCATTGCCGATGTGCGTGCCCGGGGCGACGAGGCCCTGAAGGACTACGCCCTGAAATTTGACGGGGCTGTCATTGAAAACCTGCAGGTCACACAGGAAGAGATCGACGAGGCCTTTGCGGGCATGGACCCCTACTTTCTGGAGACGCTGCGGCAGGCGGCGGCCAACATCGAGAACTTCCACCGCCAGCAGGTGCACAAGAACTTTGTGGTGAACGATAAGCCCGGCATCGTGCTGGGGCAGAAGTACACCCCCATTGAAAAGGCGGGCGTGTATGTGCCCGGCGGCACGGCGGCCTACCCCTCCACCGTGCTTATGGATGTCATCCCCGCCAAGGTGGCAGGCGTGGCCGAGATCGTCATGACCACCCCCGCCGGGAAGGACGGCAAGGTGAACCCGGTCATTCTGGCCGCCGCCGCCACGGCAGGCGTGACCAAAATTTTCAAGACCGGCGGCGCACAGGCTGTGGCGGCGCTGGCCTATGGCACCCAGAGCATCCCTGCCGTGGACAAGATCGTGGGCCCCGGCAACATCTATGTGGCTGCCGCCAAGCGCAAGGTGTTCGGCAAGGTGGGCATTGATATGATCGCAGGCCCCAGCGAGATTCTGGTGCTGGCCGACGGCGGCTGCAACCCCGCCTGGGTGGCCGCCGACCTGTTGAGCCAGGCCGAGCACGACAAGCTGGCCAGCCCCGTGCTGGTCACCGACAGCGCCGACCTCGCCAAGGCCGTGCAGGCCGAGCTGGAAGTGCAGATCCCTCAGCTGCCCCGCGCCGCCATCGCCCGCGCCAGCGTGGACGACAACGGCAAGATCATCGTCTGCACCGACCTGCACAAGGCCATCGAAGCCTGCAACATCATCGCCCCGGAGCATCTGGAAGTGTGCGTGGAGGACCCCTTCGGCGTGCTGAACGAGATCAAAAACGCGGGCAGCATCTTCTTGGGCCGCAACGTGCCGGAGGCACTGGGCGATTACTTCGCCGGCCCCAACCACACCCTGCCCACCAGCGGCACGGCCCGCTTCTCCAGCCCGCTGGGCGTGGACGACTTCGTCAAGAAATCCAGCTTCCTCTACTACACCCGCGAGGCACTGGGCGAAGTGGCCCCCCGCATTGCCGACTTTGCGGAGCGCGAGGGCCTGCACGCCCACGCAAAGAGCGTGACCATCCGGTACGAGAAGTAAAAGAGGCGAGGTCGTTCGCCATAACAGAATAGACCTGAGGAAACCATTATGAGCCGTTTTCTTTCCCCCACCCTGTCTGCTGTCACCCCCTATACGCCGGGCGAACAGCCGCAGGACCAGCAGTACATCAAACTGAACACCAACGAAAGCCCTTATCTGCCGTCCCCGGCGGTGGTGGCGGCGGTGAGTGAAGCCGAGGTGGAAAAGCTCCGCCTTTACTCCGACCCCGCTTGTGCCGACCTGCTGCGGGCAGCGGCGGCCCATTTTGGCCTGCAGCCGGATCAGATCATGCCCGGCAACGGCAGCGACGAGAACCTACTGCTGGCCCTGCGCGCGTTCTGCGACGAAAGCACGCCGCTGGCCTTCGCCGATGTGACCTACAGCTTTTACACGGTGCTGTGTGATTTACTGCACATCCCGCAGCACATCATCCCGCTGGAGGCTGACCTGACCATCGACCTGAAAAAATACTGCGGTCTGCACGAAACGATTGTCATTGCCAACCCGAACGCGCCCACCAGCCTGCTGGCCCCGGTGGACGCCATCGAGGAGGTGCTGCAAACGAACCCCGACAACATCGTGATCGTGGACGAGACCTACGTCGAGTTCGCGCCTGCCGGGTCGTCCTGTCTGCCGCTTTTGGAAAAATATGACAACCTCGTCATCACCCATACCTTCTCCAAAACGCACAATCTGGCGGGTGCACGGCTGGGCTTCTGCATTGCACGGCCCGCGCTGATTACCGACATGAACCGCGTCAAGTTCAGCTACAGCCCCTACAACGTCAACGCCATGACCCAGGCCGCGGGCGCGGCGGCGATCTCCGACGAGGCCTATTTTGCAGATGTAACGGCAAAGGTCATTGCCGAGCGCACCCACACCACCGACGAGCTGCGCCGCCGCGGGTTCACGGTGTTTGACTCGGCCACAAATTTTTTGTTCGCGACCACAGACCGTATGCCCTGTGTGGAAATTTTTGAAAAGCTGCGCGCCCGCGGCATTTTAATCCGCCACTTCAACGCGCCGCGCATCTCGGACTATCTGCGCATCACGATTGGCACACCCGAGCAAATGCAGCGGTTCTTTGCGGCGCTGGATGAGATCCTGGGTGAATAAATGCCCCTCCCGCAGCGCAAGACACCGCGCCTGAAGGGCTATGATTCCATTCTCACCAACCCGGCCCGCCGGGCCATGGATAAGTTTTATACAGAGGGGGAGAACCATACATGATCGCAATCGTTGACTACGGCGTGGGCAACCTGTTCAGCCTGTCGTCCAGCGTCAGAAGCCTGGGCGCAGAGGTGCGGGTGACCCGCGACGCCGCAGACCTGCGGGCGGCGGATCATATCCTGCTGCCGGGCGTCGGGGCGTTCGCCGACGCAATGGCCAAACTCGAAGCCACGGGCCTTGTGCCCGTTCTGCGCGAGGAAACGCAGAAAAAGCCGCTGCTGGGCATCTGCTTAGGCATGCAGCTGCTGTTTGAAAAAAGCTGCGAGTACGGCGAGCACCGCGGCCTCGGCCTGATTCCCGGCGAGGTCTGCCCGCTGGCGGACGACCTGACCGATCCGGCGCTCAAGGTGCCGCACATCGGCTGGAATGCCATGGACATTGTGCCCGGGCGCGAGGCCGACCCGCTGTTCAAGTACGTCAAAAACGGCGAGTACGTCTATTACGTACACAGCTATTACGCCAAAAACTGCGCTGCATCGACACTGGCGACGAGCGACTACAGCATCCCCGTCACGGGCGCGGTGCGGCAGGGGCTGGTGTACGGCACCCTGTTCCACCCCGAAAAATCCGGTGATACCGGCCTGCGGCTGTTAAAAGCCTTTGCCGAGCTGTAAGCGAGAGGGAGGAAGTACCATGAAGCTATACCCCGCCATTGACCTGCGCGGCGGCCAGGCCGTGCGGCTTTATCAGGGCGACTACGACCGGATGACCGTCTACAACGCAGACCCCGTCGCCCAGGCGCAGCAATTTATCGACGCAGGTGCGAAGTATTTGCATGTCGTCGATCTGGACGGCGCCAAGGACGACACCACGGCCAATTTGCAGACGATTGCCGCCATTGCCAAGCTGGGCGGCCTCAAAATCGAGGTCGGCGGCGGCATCCGCGACGAGGCGCGCATCCAACGGTATCTTGACCTCGGCGCGGACCGCTGCATTCTGGGCACGGTGGCCGTAAAAAACTTCGATTTCACGGCAGAAATGGCACAGAAATACGGCGCACAGATCGCCGTCGGCGTTGACATGAAGGACGGCGCTGTCGCTGTCAACGGCTGGAAGGAGGTCACCCCCGAGCCGGGCGTGGCATTCTGCCGCCGCTGCGCCAATGCGGGCGTCAAGGCCATTATTGCCACCGATATTTCCCGGGACGGCACGTTGCAGGGCACCAATATGGCGCTGTACCGTGAGCTTTTGACGATTCCCGGCATCGAAGTCACGGCCAGCGGCGGCATTGCCGCCATGGCCGAGCTGGCCGAGCTTTCCGCCATGCACTGCCACGCAGCCATTTTGGGGAAGTCGATTTATACGGGAGCGATTGATCTGGCCGAGGCCGTGAGGCTGTACGAGGGGGAATGAGGACATGATAACCAAACGCATAATTCCTTGTCTGGACGTCAAAAACGGGCGCGTGGTCAAGGGTGTCAACTTTGAAGGATTGCAGGACATGGCCGATCCCGTCGAGATGGCGCGGTACTACAACGCCTCCGGCGCGGACGAGCTGGTGTTCTACGATATTACCGCCAGCGTCGAGGGGCGCGGGCTGTTCACCGATATTTTGCGCCGGGTCGCAAGCCAGATTTTTATCCCGCTGACTGTCGGCGGCGGCATCAACACGCTGGACGACTTTGACCGCGTGCTGAAATGCGGCGCGGACAAGGTCAGCGTCAACTCGGGGGCCATCCGCAACCCCGGCATCATCCCGGCTGCCGCGCAGAAATACGGCAACCAGTGCGTGGTGCTCTCCGCCGATATTAAGCGTGTGGACGGCAAATTCATGCTGTTCGCCAAGGGCGGGCGCGAGAACACAGGCATCGACGCGCTGGACTGGCTGGAGCAGGGCGTCAAAAACGGCGCAGGCGAGCTGGTCGTGAACTCCATCGACACCGACGGCGTGAAGAACGGCTTTGATCTGGAGCTGCTGGACGCCGTGGCCGCACGCTGCGCCGTGCCCATCATCGCCTCCGGCGGCGCAGGCAAAAAGGAGGATTTCCTTGAGCTGTTCCGCAATCACCCGGCAGTAGATGCCGGTCTGGCCGCGTCGATCTTCCACACAAAGCAGGTGGAAATCAACGATTTGAAGCGGTATTTGCGGGAGAACGGGGTAGAGATGCGGGTGTGATCGCTCCTTCGCCATACAGCCACCCGGTAGGGGCCGCACATGTGCGGCCCGCAACATTCCCAAAAGTGCCCTCTTGCGGGAAAGCCGCGGGCCGGGCATGCCCGGCCCCTACTGCGTAATAATAGCAAACCTACACTTTACCTCTTGCCAAAACCCACAAAAAGAGGTACACTAAACTATATTACTTTAGGAGTGTCCACCATGGAAATCACCGAAAATTCCAAGACTCTCAAATTTGACGCAAACGGCCTGATCCCGGCCATCGTACAGGACCATTATACCAAAGAGGTGCTGACCCTCGCCTACATGAATGCCGAGACGCTGGCCCTGACGATTGCCGAGGGCCGCACCGTATTCTGGTCCCGCAGCCGCCGGGAGATCTGGCGCAAGGGCGAAACCTCCGGCAACGTACAGCGGGTCGTTTCCATCACCGCCGACTGCGACAAGGACGCGCTCGTCATCGACGTCGTCAAATCCGGCCCCGCCTGCCACACCGGCGCGGAGAGCTGCTTCTTCAACCCGGTCTATGTCTCCGATGAGCTGAAGCAGTTCACCTGGCAGGGCCTGTACGCACTCATCGAGGGCCGCAAGACCGACCCGAAGGAGGGCAGCTACACCACCTATCTGTTCGACAAGGGCCTGGAAAAGATCCTCAAAAAGGTCGGCGAGGAATCCACCGAGGTCATCATTGCAGGCTCCAAGCGCGACAGGGAGGAGACCATCTACGAGATCAGCGACCTGGCTTACCACGTCATGGTGCTGATGATCGAGCTGGGCATTTCCGTAGAGGACATCACGAAGGAACTCGAAAAACGACACGTAATTGACCATAAGGTCAAGCAGGAAAGGATGCAGTAACTATGGCAGGCGAATACCTGAAAAGCTCTGTACACGTTCATTCCAAATTGTGCGACGGTAAGAACACGCTGGACGAGATTGCGGTCACGGCATGGCGGAACGGTCTGCAAACGCTGGGCTTCAGCGGGCACAGCCACACCCCCTGTGATCTGGAATATTGCATGACCCAGAGCCGTACCGCCCTGTACAAGGCGCAGGTCGCCAAGCTGAAGGAGCGCTACGCCGGCAAGCTGGACATTCTGTGCGGCTTGGAATGGGATCTGTTCAGCGACGATGACCCGACCCAGTACGACTACTGGATCGGCAGCACGCACTATGTCAAAGGGCCCAAGACCGGCAAGTATTATGAGATCGACTGGCGCGAGGAGGATTTGCGCGCCTGCATTGACGATGATTTTGACGGCGATGCGCTGGCCGTGGTTGAGGCTTACTTTGCCAATGTGGCCAAGGTTGCCGAGAAGAAGCCCACGATCTTGGGCCACTTCGACCTGATCAAGAAGATCAACGGTGACGGCAAGTTCTTTGATGAGAATGACCCCCGCTACACCGCCGCCGCCAACGCCGCGCTGATGACCGCCGCCCGCAACCGTTGCGTGCTGGAGGTCAACACCTCTGCGGTGTACCGCGGTTTCCGCAAGGATTTCTTCCCGTCCGATGCGATTCTGAAGGAGTGGCTGGTGCTCAGCGGCAATGTCGTCATCACCGCCGACGCCCACGATACCAAGGCGCTGACCTTTGGTTTTGAGGCTGTCGCCGCCAAGCTGAAGGAGCTGGGCTACACGAAGGTCCAGGTGCTGGGCAAGGACGGCTTTACCCCCTGTGCGCTGTAAAATAATTCCCGAAAATTTTCCCGCCGCGGTGTAACACTGCGGCGGTTTTTGTGTTTCTTATGGCTGAAGGGCCCAAAACAAAAAACATCTGCGCAAAACGCAGGAGAAAATCCACCGTGAGATTCACATGCGAAATAATTCTCAAAAAAGTTTGCGCGGAGGGGTTGACAACCCCTCCGTATTTTTGTATAATAATACCTGCATTCTGGCGGCAGCCACTGTGGAGAGGTGTCCGAGTGGTTTATGGAACTGGTCTTGAAAACCAGCGATTCGCGCGAGCGGACCATGGGTTCGAATCCCATCCTCTCCGCCATTTTGTGATAACAAGTGAATATATAGAATCACTTTGACTTGTGGAGTAATACTCAAGAGGTCGAAGAGGCGCCCCTGCTAAGGGCGTAGGTCGTCTAAACAACGGCGCGAGGGTTCAAATCCCTCCTACTCCGCCAAGAAAAAGCTCGATGATCCATTGAGATCACCGGGCTTTTTCCATTTTTGCACGCAAAAAAGAAGGGCACCGGCTTTTGAAAGGCCGGTGCCCTTTTCCGGGTCACAGCAGCAGGTTGGTGATGCCTGCCAGCACCAGCAGGTGCACCGGGTAGAACCAGTAAAAGGCCTTTTTTTGCAGCGGACTGCACGCGCCGCGCTGTCCGTTATAGAACCAGACCAGCACAAAGGCCAGCGGGGCGGTGAGCTCGAATAAAAACAGCGCTGCGCCCGCAAGGCACTGCCGCTTGCGGTTTGCGCGGGTGAGGTATAAGGCGCAGATGATCAGCACGCCGATGGCGTTGTAGTCGGTATTGGCAGCCAGCGCCAGCGCAGCGCAGCCCCCGGCACACAGGATGCCCTGCCAGCCGGGCAGGCCGTTTTCCTTTTCAAAGTGCTTGAGTCCTGCCATGGCCAGCACGCCCAGCGCCAGCGTCCAGTAAACATTCTGCGCGCCCGGGAAAAAGGGGGTGCGGAAGAACGCAAGGTCAAAGGGCACCTCGCTCAAAAGGCCGAACAGCACCAGCCGCCCAAGGTAGCCCTTGACGTTGTGGGTGTGCACAAAGCCCTCCACCAGCAAAAAACAGAACAGCGGAAAGGCCAGCCGTCCGGTGAAGCGCAGCACCATGTCCAGCCGGTACAGCGGGTAGGCAGAAAGGGTGTCTTGGGAGAGGGTGCCGGCATCCAGCCCGGGCGTAAGGATGCCCGCCTCGATGCAGGACGCGCCGATGTGGTCCACCAGCATGGTGATGCAGGCAATGGTTTTAAGAGCGGTGCCGCTGAAGGTGCGGCGCGGGGAAAGTGCAGTCATAAAGAACACCTCGTTCAGTTTGCAAAAAATCGTTACAGGAACTATAACGAAGGAAAGGCGGCGTTTCCTGCAGAAATCGCGGCAAAATCTGCACAGAGCGTGCAAAAATTGGGGCAAAAACGCTTGACAGAAAAGGTGCGGGATAGTACAATCAAGAAGATAATTAAACTATCTTAAACGAAAGATGAAAAAGATTCACAGAGAATCGGGCGTCTCCGAACCAGAATAATCAGGAAGGAGGCTTTGGGGCATGACGCTTTTTTCCTACGAGATCTTCGATGCAGTGGCACGGCAGGGCAGCTTCAACAAAGCGGCCCAGCAGCTGCATCTGACCCCTTCGGCCATCAGCCACGCCATTGCCGTGATGGAGGAGGAACTGGGCTTTGCCCTGTTCAACCGCGGCAAAAACGGCGTATCCATGACCAGTTATGGTGCTTCGCTGTACCCGTCCATCCGTGCGGTGCTCAACAGTGACGAGGCACTCAAGCAGAGCGTTGCCCGCCTGAACGGCCTGGAAAAAGGCAAGGTGAAGCTGGGTGCATTCAACTCGGTGTGCGCTTCGCTGCTGCCGGGCCTGCTCAAGAGCTTCGCGGCCCAGTACCCTCAGATCGAAATTGAAGTGTATCAGGGCACCTACGACGATGTCAAGGAGTGGCTGCGCACCGGGCAGGTGGACATTGCGTTCCTTTCCTCCACCTGCAAGGAGGAATTCAACCTCACCGAGCTGTTTCGGGAGCCGCTGCTGTGCATCGTGCCGCAGGACTGGCCCGAACCCCAGGACGGCGTGATGACCCCTGCTCTGATGAACGGCCAGAGCTTTGTGGTGCAGTGCGATGCCACCGACGCCGAGATGCGGCAGTTCCTCAAGAAGTACAAGATCGGCACCGAGCGCCGCTGCCATGTCATCGACGACCAGTCCAACATCGCCATGGTGGAGGCCGGACTGGGCATTTCCATCATGCCGCAGATGCTGCTGCGCGACTGCAAGGCCGCCGTCAAGGTGTATCCCATCGAGCCGGAGGAGTACCGCGTGGTGGGCTTGGCCGTGCAGCGCCCGGCCTCCATGGCTCCCGCCGTGGAGCAGATGTTCCACCACATCGTGGACTACTGCCGTCAGCTGGAGCTGCCCCTGTGACCTGTTCAGTATAACACAAAGCGGCCGGTGCGGGAAACACCGGCCGCTTTTGCATAAAACAAAAACCTTTGCTGCCGGAGCGAAGGTTTCTGCACGGCGTTGCTTTACACTGCCAGAAATTTCCGGTATAATGAAGGGTAGAACAGAGCAAAACGCCAAAGGAAGAGGTTTTTATGGAGACTGCGGGGTACGATTCCAGCCGACCGCTGGCCGAACAGGTTGCACAGCGGATCAAGGACTACATTCTGGAAGAAAAACTGAAGAGCGGCGACAAGCTGCCCACTGAAACAGCGCTTGCCCGCGAGATGGGTGTGGCACGCAGTACCGTGCGCGAGGCCATCAAGCGGCTGGAGTCACAGAACATTCTGACCGTGCGCCACGGCGCGGGCTCTTTTGTGACCGACCAGCCCGGCCTAGCGGATGACCCGCTGGGGCTGGATTTCATTGAGGACAAGGAGCGTCTGGCCTTCGACCTGCTGGAGGTGCGCAACATCATCGAGCCGGCCATTGCCGCGCTGGCGGCGCGCCATGCCACCCCGGAGGACATCGCCGAGATGGAATCGCTGTACAACCTCATGGAATACCACATCCTGCATGGGCAGGACTATCTGGACGAGGATATGAAGTTCCACCGGACCATTGCCCGCGCCAGCGGCAATCTGGTGGCTCCCCAGCTGGCTCCCATCATCACGGCGTCGGTGGAGGTGTTCACCGAGGGCACCCACCGCGCTCTGCTGCAGGAGACCCTGGACACCCACAAGGCTGTACTGGAGGCCATCAAGTGCGGCGACAGCACCTGGGCACGGGATGCCATGACCCTGCACCTTTCCTACAACCGCGACCTGTACCGGAAGATGCACCGCGCCCGCAGCGGTGAACCGCCCCTTGCTCCCAAAGTGCCGGAATGGGTGCTGCAGCTCAAGGAGCTGGCCAAGCCCGAAGAACCGGAAGAAAAAGAGTAAATCGAACGCAAACAGCCCGCATGACGGAGCACGATGCTCCTGCCATGCGGGCTGTTTTTCTGTGTTAACTCAGGCGGCGGGATGCATTACCACTCGGCAACGCTGCCGTCCTTGTGACGCCAGACGGGGTTCTTCCACTCGTGCGGGGTCTTGTTCTCCTCCAGCACCAGTTCCTTGTTGACGTCCACGCCCAGACCGGGACGGACGGGCAGCTGCACGCGGCCGTCCACGAACTTGAAGTCGTCCTGGTTCTTGACATAGTCCAGCACGCTCTTGCCCACGTTGTAGTGGATGCCGATGCTCTGCTCCTGGATCACGGCGTTGTAGCAGGTGGCGTCCACGTTCAGGCAGCTGGCCAGAGCGATGGGGCCCAGCGGGCAGTGGGGAGCCAGGGCAACGTCGTAGGCTTCGGCCATGGAGGCGATCTTCTTGACCTCGGTCAGGCCGCCGGCATGGCTCAGGTCGGGCTGGATGATGTCCACACCGCCGGCCTGCAGCAGGCGCTTGAAGTCATACTTGGTGAACAGACGCTCGCCGGTGGCAATGGGCACATTGCAGGCAGCGGCGATCTCCTTGAACACCTCCATGTTCTCGCACAGGACGGGCTCCTCGATGAACATGGGGTCAAACTCTTCCAGCTTCTTGGCCAGGACCTTTGCCATGGGCTTGTGCACACGGCCGTGGAAGTCGATGGCGATGCCGAAATACTTGCCGCAGCTCTCCCGGATAGCGGCCACGCGCTCCAGAACGGCGTCCACCTTGTCGTAGGTGTCGATCATCTGCAGCTCTTCGGTGGCGTTCATCTTGATGGCGGTAAAGCCGGCATTCTTGCGCTCCAGAGCAGCAGCGCCCACGTCGCTGGGGCGGTCGCCGCCGATCCAGCTGTACACGCGCATGTTGTCGCGGCAGGCACCGCCCATGAGCTGGTAGACCGGGGCGTTGAAGAACTTGCCCTTGATATCCCACAGGGCCTGATCAATGCCGGCAATGGCGCTCATCAGCACGCCGCCGCCGCGGTAGAAACCGGCGCGGTACAGCACAGCGGAAAAGTCCTCAATGCGCATGGGGTCCTTGCCGATGAGGTAGGGCTTCATCTCCTGGACACAGGCCAGAACGGTGGCGCAGTGGCCTTCCAGCACGGGCTCGCCCCAGCCGGTCAGGCCCTCGTCGGTCACGATCTCAACAAAGCCCCAGCGGGGACGGACGGTATAGGTGTTGACTTCAACGATCTTCATGGGAAATCATCCTTTCTCTTGTATTGCAGAAGGTTTCAATGGGTTCAGGTTCAGCGCTGGATCTGGTCCACCATGCCGCGGACGTAGGCGGCGCAGGCTTCCCAGTCGTTGGCGGCCACGGCGTCCTTGGGCATCAGGCTGGAGGCCAGGCCTACGCTGATGCAGCCGGCGTCAAAGAACTCGCGGATGTTGGCGGGGCTCACGCCGCCGATGGCCATGTAGTTGGTGCCGTCAAAGGGGCCCTGCAGGTCCTTGACGTAGTGGCGGGGCATGCTGCCGGCCGGGAACAGCTTCATGGTCTTGTAGCCGAACTGCAGGCTGGTGGCCACGTCGGTGGGGGTCAGCACGCCGGGCAGCAGGGCGATGTCGTTCTCGGCGCAGTAGCTGAACACATCCAGCGGGGTGCCGGGGGTCAGAAGGAACTGTGCACCGGCGTCCAGAGCGGCTTTGCAGCGCTCCACGGTGATGGCGGTGCCGGCACCCACGGTGCAGCGGTCCCCGAAATGGGTGCGCAGCATCGTGATCTGCTCCAGGGCGTGGGGGCTGTTCAGTGCCACCTCAAAGAAGGGGGCACCGCCCTGCACGGCGGCCTCGGCGTAATCAATGGTCTTTTCCAGCGGAACGTTGCGCAGGATGGCCAGCAGCGGATGCTTGGAAACCAGATCGTAAGTGTCCATACAAAAAACTCCTTTCGGCAAACAATGAAACCGGCGGTTTCAGCGGATCAGCGGTAGGTGATGGCAGCGCCGGTGAGGGCAGCTTCCATCTGGGCGGCGTCGGGGTAGCCCTCCACGTCGCCCGGGGTCTGGGTGGCCAGGGCGCCGCAGATGGCACCCATGCGGCCTGCGGTGACCACATCGCGGCCCTGCAGGATGCCGGCCAGGAAGCCGGCATTGAAGCCGTCACCGGCGCCGATGGGCTCAATGGGCTTACAGGGGTAGGGCGGCAGCTTTTCGCGGGTGGTCTTGTCGGCCACCCAGGCACCGTTGCCGCCGTCCTTGATGGCCACATACTGTGCGCAGCCGTCGCGGAACAGCAGATCGAAGAGGGCATCCGGGTCCCGCAGGCCGAACAGGGCGTCGGCCTCGTCCAGGCCCAGCAGCACGATCTCGCTCTGCAGGGTCAGCTCCCGGATCAGGGGGGCGTAGTCCTTGCCCTGCCACAGCTTGCGGCGGATGTTGGGGTCAAAGCTGATGGCGACGCCTTTCTCCTTGGCCAGAGCAAAGGCGGCTTTGGTCATGGCCAGGCAGCTCTCGCTCAGCACGGGGGTGATGCCGCTCATGTGCAGCACTTTCACGCCGTCCAGCAGGGCGGGGGTCACGTCCTCAGGGCACAGGTGGCTGGCGGCGCTGTTCTCACGGTAGTAGAACACTTTGGTCTCGCCCACGCCGGTCTCCTTGAACATGATGCCGGTGCGGTGGTCGGGGTCGTAGATGACGCGGGAACAGTCCACGCCCTCGGCACGGAGCTGATTGCGGATGAAGCAGCCAAACTCGTCGGTGCCCAGGCGGCTGACCCAGGCGGCCTCCAGGCCCAGCTTTGCCAGACCCACGGCTACATTGCTCTCGGCACCGGCGGTGCGGATGCCGAAGTTCTGCACATAGCGCAGGGCACCCACGCTGTCCGGGGTGAAGGCGGCCATGGTCTCGCCGATGGTGATCAACTGAGGCATAAAAACACTCCTTTTCTTATAGGGCTCAGAACTGCAGTTCTACGCTGCAGAGCATTCGTTCGATCTGACGCCGGGCTTCGTCCAGCGCCTGCCGGGCGCTGGCGGCGGCAGCGTCGCTGTAGCGCTCCAGCGGGAAGGCAACGCTCAGCGCGGCCACCACTTTGCCGCTTTTGCGCAGCGGCACGCCGATGCAGCGGATGCCCCGGGTGCTCTCCTCACACTCGTAGGCAAAGCCGCTGGCCCGGATCTCGGCCAGCTGGTCGGCCAGGAGCCGGAAGTCGGTGATGGTGTGCTCGGTCAGCGGGTACAGGCCGTCGTAATACAGGGCCTTGAGCTGGGGCAGCTGGTAGTCGGCCAGCAGAGCCTTGCCCACGCCGGTGGCGTAGGCCGGCAGGCTGCGGCCCTCCACCGTGACGGTACGGCTGCGCAGCGGGGTCTCCACCTTTTTGAGGTAATAGACATCCCCGTTTTTCAAGCTGCCGAGGTGGCATGTCTCGTGGCAGACCGACACGATGTCGTGCATCAGGCGGTAGATCTCCCGCAGGGCGCTGGCTTCGTCCAGATAGGTGTTTCCAATGCGGAACGCCATGCGGCCGATGCGGTAGTGGTGATCCTGGTCGTCCAGGGTCAGGTAGCCGCGGTCCCGCAGGGTGTGCAGCAGCGGGGAGATGCTGCCTTTGGCAATGCCCAGTTGCTGCGACAGCTGGGTCAGGGTGTAACCGCTGCCGTTCAGGCTGCACAGCTCCAGAATATCCAGCGCGCGTGCCAGTGAACGGTGGGCATCTCCGGAAGGCATGGGTCTCACTTCCTTTCCTTATATATAGGGCCTCTGAGAGGCATTCGGACCAGGTCGGGAAAACGACGAAAGTGCTCCGATGTGTTCCGCACAGAAATCCTGAAAACACCGGATGTGTTCGGATATCGGGCTATATTGGGACTTACGTTCCGATATCTGAACAAAAATTGTGCGCTTTCTGGTTCGGACGGCTGAAAACTGCAGGCCGTCCGCCCCTTTTTCGGCGGCTGGAGCGCCGCCGATCGTTGCCTTTTGCACGGGATGCAGACACTTCTGGGGCTTGCGACGGCATTGTCGGACAACTTAATAAATTACAAACGATTAAAAATAAACGCAACATCATTGCTTTTGAAAGGGACTTGGATTTTTTTCTGTAAATCCCTGCTCCAATTTCAGTATACGACACCGGAAAATAGACTGCAAGGGGCAGTTTGTTTTTCGTGGAAATGACAAAATTATGAACAGGAAAACTATAAAATACGCCAAAAATGGTTCTTTTTGAAGAAAATGTTAAAAATCTATTGACGGATGATGCAAAAATTGGTACATTTATTTCAGCAAGGTTGTTGTCGGACAACGACCCCACGGTGCCGGCCCGCAGCGGGGAAATGTCTGACAGCCATATCGGCCCGAGCGGACCCTGCGCCGGGCTGAGGAAAATGATTCTAAGGAGGAAATGAAACTATGTTGGATCCCAAATACATCCCATTGTTTATCGGCGGCTTTATTGCATGGATCTGCTTTATGATCTTTGTGGGCTGGATCACCAGCCGTGGCAAAAATGAGGGCAGCAGCTTCCTGACCGGCGGCGGCAACCTCGGCTTCTTCCTGATCTTCTGCACCGTGGGTGCAACCATGATCGGCACCGGTTCTTCCATGGGCGCCATCGGCAACGGCTTCAACCACGGCTGGGGCGGCGCCATCTACGGCCTGGGCGCATCGGCAGGTATCCTTTCCATGCTGCTGTTCACCAAGGCAAAGAACAAGGGCTTCCTGACCATGTCTGAGGAAGCACAGTATTACTACGGCGGCAAAAAGATCATCCGCCAGGTTATGGGCTTTATGATGTTCGTCATCGAGATCATCTGGCTGGGCAACCACCTGAACGGCGGTGCCAAGTACCTGGCTTACGTCACCCAGCTGCCGGACGTTACCTGTAAGATCATCACCGTTCTGGGCTTCGGCATCTACGTGTTCATCGGCGGCTACATGGCCGTTGTTACCACCGACGCTGTCCAGTTCATCGCCATCCTCATCGGCTTCCTGACCATCGCTTTCCGTGCCATCCCCCTGGCAGGCGGCTATCAGAACGTGGTGGATACCTTCACCGCTGCTGGCAAGCCCGGCGCAATGACCTTCTACGGCCTGGGCTCCTACGGTGTCATGGCTGCGATCGCGCTGGTCTTGTCCACAGCCATGGGCGTTATCGGTACGCCCACCCACCGTACCCGTATCTACACCTCCAAGGACGAAAAGACTGCTCGCAAGGCCTTCCTGGGCCAGGGCATCCTGCTGTTCGGCTGGAGCTTTGTTACCGCCATCATCGGCATGAGCTGCTTCACCATCGCCACCATGAATGGTGACACCCTGGCCAGCGGCGACTACGCCTTTGCTTACATGGCTACCAACGCACTGCCCCCGGTCATCGGCATGCTGTTCATGATCTGCGGCCTGTCTGCTACCATGTCCTCCGGTGACTCCGACGCCATCTCCGGCGTTACCATCCTGCTCACCGACGTGTACCCCAGCATCACCGGCAAGACCATCCAGGAAAAGGATTACGCCAAGGTCAGCCGTGTCGCTCTGATCTGCACCCTGGGTGCTGCCTTCTTTATCACCCTGTTCGTCAACGATGTTATCGGCTACATCTCCACCATCGTGGGCGCTTTCCTGCCCGGCGTGGCTGTGGCTATGCTGCTGGGCCGCTTCTGGAAGCGTGTCAACTGGCAGGGCGGTCTGGCCTGCATCGGCTCCGGCACTCTGCTGGGCGTGCTGATCCTGGTGCTGCCTTCCTTCAAGAACTGGATCAACGCCACCATGGGTGGTCCGGCTGTGCCTGCTACCATCATTTCTCTGGTGTTCGGCATTGTGGTCTCTCTCATGTTCCCTGCTGACACCACTCCCGACGATGTGCGCCTGAAGCACGTTATGGATGATCGCCGCGGCACTGTCGTGGAAAAGGTCGCTGCTGCTGAGGCTGCTGCTGAGGAAGAAGAAGATCTGTAAGACCGATTGAGCCGGCAAACTGTAAATCTGTTTCTCCGAAAGGGGCGAGGGCATACGCCCTTGCCCCTTTCGTCGTTTGCGGCAGGGTCGCCTTGCCGCAGGGCAAATTCATAGCAAGAGGGAACTTATCATGAAACGTATTTTGATCCAGAACGGCACCATATACGACGGCCTGGGGGGCCAGCCCTACCAGGCAGACCTGCTGGTGCAGGACGGCCGCATTGCCCAGATCGCTCCGGGCATCACGGAACCGGCAGACCAGGTCATCGACGCCACCGGCAAGGCGGTGACCCCGGGGTTTGTGGATATCCACCGTCACCACGACGCAAAGCCCCTCAACGACCCGCACTTTGGCGAGGTGGAGCTGGCCCAGGGCATTACCACGGCAGTGGCCGGCAACTGCGGCATCAGCATGACCCCGCGGCCGGAATCGGACGAGGCGGCAAAGGAGTATTATTCCTTTGAAGAAGCCGTCATGGGCCCCATCGGCCTGGACGGCCCCCACACCTACCGTGATTATCTGGCTGCCCTGCACAAGACCGCGCTGCCCCTGAACGTTGCCGCCATGATCGGCACCGGCACCGTCAAGATCTGTGTCAAGGGCTTTGCCGACACTCCCTACACCCAGCAGGAGCTGGACGACGCCCGTGCTCTGATCGAGGACGCCATGGCCGCCGGTGCTCCCGGTGTGTCGCTGGGCATCATGTACCTGCCGGAGTGCTACTCCTCCACCGATGAATTTGCCTACATTCTGGAGCCGGTGGGCCGCTACCACCGGGTCATCACCACCCACATCCGCGGTGAGGGCGACAGCATGGTGCAGAGCGTGCGCGAGGTGATCGAGATCGCCCGCCGCGTGGGCTGTGCCCTGGAGATCAGCCACTTCAAGAGCTGCGGCATGAAGAACTGGGGCAAGGACATCCACACTGCCATTGCCGACATCGAAGCCGCCCGCGCCGAGGGCATGGACGTGACCGTGGACTTCTACCCCTACGAGGGCGGCAGCACGGCCCTGACCACCATGCTGCCCCCGGTGTTCGTGGCCGGCAACATGACCCGTGCACTGGAAAAACTGGGCACCCCCGAAGGTGTGGAGGAGTTCCGCCGTACCAGCAGCGTGTTGTACGATGACTGGGACAACTTCTGCATCACGCTGGGCTGGGACCGCATCATCATCAGCGGCGTGGTCCGCCCCGAAAACGAGAAGTTCCTGGGCATGCGGGTGACGGAGGCTGCCGAGAAATTCGGCTTTGAGGACGCCGCTGCACTGGCCGCCTACCTGATGCACAGCGAGGACGGTAAGACTGCCATCATCAATATGTCCATGAGCCAGGAGGATATTGATACGGTGGCACGTCTGCCCTGGTCCAATATCATCTCCGATGCCATCTATGCCAAGACCGACACGCCCCACCCCCGCATGTTCGGTGCCTTCCCCAAGGTGCTGCGGGAGTATGTGGCCGAGCGCGGCATCTACACGATGCAGGAGGCCATCCGCCGGATGACCAGCCAGCCCGCCGAAAGAATGGGATTGGTCGGACGAGGGAGCTTGCAGAAAGGCAACTATGCTGATATACTGGTATTCGATCCGAAGAAGTTCACGGATCATGCCACCTTCACGAATCCTGCCCAGAAGGCCACCGGTCTGGACTGGTGCATCGTCAACGGCCAGGTCGCCATTGACCACGACCGGCGCACCACGACCGGTGCCGGTATGGTGCTGACGGTGTAAGGAGCTGCCATGTCGATCGCGATCCTTCTGCAGCAGATCCTGATCATCTTTCTGGAGATCGGCACCGGTGCAGCCGTGACCAAACTGGGCATCATGGATGACAGGAACAGCAAGTTCCTGTCCAACCTGGTCATGTCGGTCACCCTGCCCTGCACCCTGCTGGCCAGTGCCAGCATCGACGGCGGCCGCGAGGCCGTGGCCGGCATGCTCAAGGGCTATGTGGTGCTGGAGATCTTCTACATCCTCACCATCGGCATCTGCCTTGTGCTGAGCAGGGCCATGCACCTGACCCGCGGCCAGAAGGCCGTGCTGGTGGGTGCCGCCGTCATGCCCAACAGCGCCTTCATCGGCATCCCACTCATCAGCGCCCTGCTGGGCAGCGAGGCGGGTGCCCTGTACGGTGCCGCTGGCATCATGGCCTACAACATCCTGTTCTTTACTTATGTACAGCACCTGTTCGACCCGGAAGCCAAGGTGAGCATCAAAGCATTCCTTACCCCCACCAACATCACCACCGCCATCATGGTGGTCATGCTGGTGACCGGCCTGCGGCTGCCCGCCATCCTGGAAAGTTTCTGCAAGGCGGTGGGCAACACCACCACGCCGCTGGCCCTCATGATCGCCGGCGGCATGCTGGCCCGCAGTGACCTGAAAAAACTGGTCACGAACCCCATGGTATGGCTCATCACGGCCCTGCGGTGCGTCGTGTTCCCGCTGGGCTTCCTGGCGGCGCTGTACTTCCTGCCGCTGGACCGCACCCTGTGCATGGCGATCCTGATTCTGGCATCCTGCCCGGCAGGCAGCCTGACGGCCGTGCTGGCAAAGCAGTACGACACCGAAGGGGAACTGGCCAGCCAGGCCGTTGCACATTCCACCCTCAGTATCCTGATCAGCGTGCCGCTGGTGTTGAGCCTTGGCAGTACGCTGTTGGGAATATAAAAACGGCTGTTGTTCCGCCGACACACGCCCGGCGGGACCGCAGCTTCCAACGGCAGCAGCCCCCGTTTCGGCTGCGTCAGAGAAAAAGAAGAGAGGTTTTTCTTATGGCAAATGTCTACGATAAGCTCAAGGAAATGAACATCACCCTGCCTTCTCCCCCGCCGAAGGGCGGCGTCTACACTCCGGTCATGGAGTTCGGCGATCATCTGCTGTACTGCAGCGGCTGCGGCCCTGACATCGGCGACGGCCACAACATCGTGGGCAAGGTCGGCGGCGACCTGACCCTGGAGCAGGGCCAGAAGGCTGCTTACAACTGCATGCTGAACCTGCTGGCCAATCTGGACGCCAAGCTGGGCGACCTGAACCGCATCAAGCGCTGCGTCAAGGTCCTGGGCTTTGTCAACTGCACCGATGATTTTGCACAGCAGCCGCAGGTCATCAACGGCGGCTCCAACCTGCTGTTCGAGCTGTTCGGCGAGGAGAAGGGTCTGCCCGCCCGCACCGCCATGGGCACCAATTCCTGCCCGGGCAACATCGCGGTCGAGATCGAGATGCTGGTGGAGTATGAATAAGATCAACGACAACCTCTATACCTTTGAGGGTCAGCAGGACATCGTAAGCCCGCAGCTGGTCTATTACCCGGCGATCATCCGCGAGAATATCCGCAAGATGATCGACATTGCAGGCGGCGCTGCCCGCCTGTGGCCCCACATCAAGACCCACAAGATGGCCGAGGTGGTCCAAATGCAGATCGAGGCGGGCATCGACCGCTTCAAGTGCGCCACCATCGCCGAGGCCGAAATGGCCGCCAAGGCCGGTGCGAAGCACCTGACTCTGGCGTACCCGCTGGTGGGCCCCAACATCAAGCGCTTTGCCGCGCTGCAGGCCGCCTTCCCGGAGGTGGAGTTCTTTGCCATCGGCGATGACACGGAGCAGATCCGCAAGCTGGGCCAGACCTGCAAGGCCAATGTGCTGATGGATGTGGACATGGGCCAGCACCGCACCGGTGTGCCGCTGGATAAAGTGGAAGCGATGTACCGGGAGTGGAACACCCTGCCCGGCATCGTTATGCGCGGCATGCACTGCTACGACGGCCACCGCCACGAGAGCAGCGTGCAGGAGCGCGAGGTGGCTACCGCCCCTGTGGACAAGCAGATCGAGGAGATCAAGGCCCGCCTGAAGGCGGACGGCATCTGCTGCGAGATCCTGATCATGGGCGGCACCCCGTCCTTCCCGGTGCACGCAGAGATGACCGGCGAGTTTTTGAGCCCCGGCACCTGCGTGATCCAGGACGCAGGCTACCGCAATGCCTACCCGGACCTGAAGTTTACCCCGGCTGCTGCCCTGCTCACCCGCGTGGTGAGCCGCCCCAGCCGCGACACCTTCACACTGGATCTGGGCTGCAAGGCCGTGGCCACCGATCCCCAGCCGGAGCGCGCGGAGATCGTGGGCATGGAGTATGCCCGCACCGTGATCCAGAACGAGGAGCACTGGGTGGTGCGTGTGCCGGAAGAGCACATCGCCGACATCCCGCCCATCGGGACCGAGCTGTTTGCCATCCCGACTCACGTCTGCCCCACCAGCGCCCTGTACCCGGCGGTTCCGGTGGTGGAAAACGGCAAGGTCACAGGCTGGTGGAAGGTCGCTGCGCGTGACCGCCGCCTGACCCTGTAAGAGAGTATCTGAGAGTTTTATAAGGAGTTGAATATGATGCTGAAAAGTCAGCAGGTCCGTTCCCTGTCCCCTGAGATGGACCCTCTGCGCATGGGCATGGGCTGGACGGTCGATGACCTGAGCAAGCCCCAGATCATGGTGGAGAGCACCTACGGCAACAGCCATCCGGGCTCCGGTCACCTGAATATCTTTGTGGAAGAGGCTGTCCGCGGCGTGAACGACCACGGCGGCAAGGCTGCCCGGTATTTTGCCACCGACATGTGCGACGGCATGGCCCAGGGCCATGACGGCATCAACTACTCGCTGGCCCACCGCGAAGCCATCACCAACCTGGTGGAAGCACAGGCCAACGCCACCACCTTTGACGGCGGTGTGTTCATTTCCAGCTGCGACAAGGCCATGCCCGCCATGCTCATGAGCATCGGCCGCATGAAGGACATGATGGCAGCCATCGTGGTCACCGGCGGTGTCATGGAGGCACACGACCTGCCCGCCAAGTACACCGAGAACGACCCCGGCTGTGCCATCAACGAGCTGCTCACCCTGGAGCAGATCGGCAAGTTCAGCGCACAGTACGAGCGCGGCGAGATCCCGGCCGAGCAGCTGACCTACTACAAGCAGCACGCCTGCCCCAGCTGCGGCGCCTGCTCCTTTATGGGCACTGCCTCCACCATGCAGGTCATGGCCGAGGCTCTGGGCCTGATGCTGCCCGGCACCGCTTTGATGCCGGCCACTGCCCCCGAGCTGAAGCAGGCTGCCTACGACGCCGGTGCACAGCTGATGAAGCTGGTGGAAGCCGGTGTCACCGCAGGCGATATCGTGGATATGCGCAGCTTTGAGAACGCCATCATGGTCCATGCGGCCATTTCCGGTTCCACCAATGCCCTGATGCACGTCCCCGCCATTGCCCACGAGTTCGGCTTCGAGATCGACGCCGACACCTTTGACCGGATGCACCGCGGCGCACACTACCTGCTGAACATCCGTCCCGCAGGCGACTGGCCCGCACAGTATTTCTACTATGCAGGCGGCGTGCCCCGCATCATGGAAGAGATCAAGTCTATGCTGCATCTGGATGCCAAGACCGTTACCGGCAAGACCCTGGGCGAGAACCTGGAGGAGCTGAAGAAGAACGGCTTCTACGAGCACTGCGATGCCCTGCTGGCCGAGAAGAGCAAGAAGATCGGCCGCGAGATCAAGCGCACCGACATCATCCGCAGCTTCGACGAGCCCATCGGCACCAACGGTTCCATCGCCATCCTGCGCGGCAACCTGGCCCCGGAAGGCTGTGTCATCAAGCACACCGCCTGCCCCAAGGCCATGTTCAAGGCGACCCTGACCGCCCGCCCCTTCGACTGTGAGGAGGACGCCATCGACGCCATCCTGCACGGCCGCATCCACCCGGGCGATGCCGTGTTCATCCGCTACGAAGGCCCCCGCGGCAGCGGTATGCCGGAGATGTTCTACACCGGCGAAGCCATCTGCTCCGACCCGGCCCTGGCTTCCAGCGTGGCCCTGATCACCGACGGCCGCTTCTCCGGCGCAAGCCGCGGCCCCGTCATCGGCCATGTCAGCCCGGAAGCCGCTGCAGGCGGCCCCATCGCCCTGGTGGAAGAAGGGGATATCATTGAACTGGACGTGGAGGCCCGCCGCCTGGAGATCACCGGTGTGAAGGGCCAGCACAAGACCCCCGAAGAAATGGACGCCATTCTGGCAGAACGCAAAGCAAACTGGAAAGGTTTTACAAGCAAATACACCCATGGCCTGCTGAAGCTGTATAGTCAGCACGCAGTCAGTGCCATGAAGGGTGCTTACATGGAGTAAGGAGTGTAAAAACTATGGCAGAAGCAAGAAGTCTGGCCGATATCAAACTGGATAACGCTTACAAGTTCGGCGCTGGCCGTTACCTGCAGGAAGCAGGGGCCCTGAATCTGCTGGGCGGCGAGGTGGCACGTCTGGGCAAAAAGGCCCTGGTCATTGCCGGCCCCCGCGCCTGGGCAGCCACCGAAGGCAAGGCAGAAAAGAGCCTGAAGGATGCCGGTGTGGAGTTTGAACTCTCCCTGTACCCGGATCAGAACACCTACGAGCGCGCCAAGGAGCACGCCCTGCAGGCCCTGACCACCGGCTGCCAGGTCATCGTGGGCATCGGCGGCGGCCGCATTATGGATCAGGCCAAGGCTACGGCACACTTTGCAGGCGACCTGCCCATCGTGGAGGTGCCTACCTCCATTGCCACCTGCGCGGCATTTGCCCCGCTGAGCGTCATGTACACTGCCGAGGGGGCCTCTCTGGGCAGCCTGCGCTATGACCACGAGGTCAACGCCATCGTCATGGACATGGACGTGATCTGCAAGGAGCCCCCGCGCTACGCAGCCAGCGGCATCATGGACGGCATGGCCAAGATGATCGAGATCCAGAACGGCCGCAGCGAGATCCTGCTGGATGATGTGAGCATCGGTCTGTTCACCGCTTACACCATCGCAGAGATGGCTTACCATGTTTACGAGAAGGAGGCCCATCAGGCCTGCCATGACATTGCCGAGGGCAAGCTGACCAAGGCCGTGGAGGATATCGCCTATCTGAACGTTGCCGTGGCCGGCATCGTCAGCGGCGTGAGCAAGGGCTTTGGCCAGACCGCTCTGGGCCACGAGACCTACGAGCTGGTGCGCACCCACTTCACCCAGGAGGCAAAGCCCTACCTGCACGGCGAGATCGTGGCCATCGGCGACTGCCTGCAGCTGGCCTTCAACGGCCATCCGGAGCAGGTGGCACCCTTCCGTGCCTTTATGCGCAGCATGAACATGCCCCTGACCCTGGAGGACATCGGCATCGACCCGAACTCCCCCAAGATGGAGAACCTGTTCCAGGATCTGTTCCACAGCCCCTTCATGGAGCCCACCGCAGAAAATGAGGCACGCCTGCGCAAGGCCATGCACTATCTGTCTGCAGACTGATCCCCGCAGCATTCCCTGAACCGCAATGACAGCGCCCCCTGAACCGTCTCGGACGGCGCAGGGGGCGCTGTTTTGTCTTTTTGGCACAAAGAAGCCCCGAAATCCTCTTTTCCTTTTGTGGTTTTTCCGCTATACTAGAGGTGCAGGAATTCCAATGGGCACGGCCCATGATAAGAAGAAAGTGAGGATGTCTGTATGAAAATGCAGGAAGGCTTTTTGTGGGGCGGTGCAACCGCTGCCAACCAGTGTGAGGGCGCATACGATGTGGACGGCCGTGGGCTGTCCAGCGTGGATGTGGTCCCCTTCGGTCCCGACCGCGGCCCGGTGGCGCGCGGCGAGATGAAGATGCTGGAGTGCGATGCAGAGCACTTCTATCCCGCCCACGAGGCCATCGACATGTACCACCACTACAAAGAGGATATTGCCCTGTTTGCGGAGATGGGCTTCAAGTGCTATCGTCTGTCCATTGCGTGGACCCGCATCTTCCCCAACGGCGACGATGCCCAGCCCAATGCGGCTGGCATCGCCTTCTACCGTAGCGTGTTCGAGGAGTGCCGCAAGTACGGCATTGAGCCGCTGGTCACCATCTGCCACTTTGACACCCCCATTGCGCTGATCAAGAAGTACGGCGGCTGGAAAGACCGCCGCATGATCGACGCCTTTGTGCGCTACTGCGAGGTGCTGTTCGACAACTTCGGCGGGCTGGTCAAGTACTGGCTGACCTTCAACGAGATCAACATGCTGCTGCACATGCCCTTTATGGGCGCTGGTCTGGTGTTCGAGCCGGGCGAGGATGTGCAGCAGGTCAAATATCGGGCCGCACACCACGAGCTGCTGGCCAGCGCCCGCGCCGTGAAGCTGGCCCACGAGAAGATGCCGGGGGCCATGGTGGGCTGCATGCTGGCCGCAGGCCAGTATTACCCCTACTCCTGCGCCCCGGAGGACGTGTACAAGGGCATGGAAAGCGACCGCGACAACTACTTCTTCATCGACGCACAGGCCCGCGGTGCCTACCCGGTCTGGGCTGAAAAGCGCATGGAGCGCGCCGGTGTGCAGCTGGACTGGGAGCCCGGTGACCGGGAGACCCTGGCCGAGGGCACGGTGGACTTCATCTCCTTCAGCTACTACTCCAGCCGCTGCGTCTCTGCCGACCCGGTCATTTCGGCCAAGCACGCCCGCGGCAATGCCGTCATCAGCAGCGTGGTCAACCCCCATCTGGCCTCCAGTGAGTGGGGCTGGCAGATCGACCCGCTGGGCCTGCGCATCACCCTGAACACCCTGTACGACCGCTACCAGAAGCCCCTGTTCATCGTGGAGAACGGTCTGGGTGCCAACGACACCGTGGAGGCCGACGGATCCATCCACGACCCCTACCGCATCGACTACATGCGCAAGCACATCGAGGCCATGCTGGACGCCGTGAATCTGGACGGCATCCCCCTGCTGGGCTACACCTGCTGGGGCCCCATCGACATCGTGTCCGCATCCACCGGCGAGATGAAGAAGCGCTATGGCATGATCTATGTGGACAAGCAGAACGACGGTACCGGCACACTGGCCCGCAGCCGCAAGGACAGCTTCTACTGGTACAAGAAGGTCATCGCATCCAACGGCGAGGACCTGGACTGAACCTGAAATTGCAGACGCTGCCGGGCGTTCCCGGTGTGAGGGCTCCGCTTTCGGCGGGGTCCTCTGCGTTCTGCCCGGCGGGTTTTGGACGAATCGGCTGAAAAACAGCAAAATTCGGTCAGAATGCGTTAGAATGCTGGACAGCATCCTGTGAATTGTGGTAGAATTGCAATAGAATGCGTGGAAGCGCAAAACCGATGCTGCGCGGTGAACGCAGCAAAGATGAAAGATGAAAGAGGTCGTTTGTGATGAAGATCATTCGTGCAAAGGATTACGCAGACATGTCCCGCAAGGCGGCAAACATTATTTCCGCACAGGTCATCATGAAGCCCAATTGCGTGCTGGGTCTGGCCACCGGCGGCACCCCGGTGGGGGCCTACCAGCAGCTGGTGGAGTGGTACAACAAGGGCGACATTGATTTCTCGGAGGTCACCACCGTGAACCTGGACGAGTACCGCGGCCTGCCCAAGGACCACCCGGAAAGCTACTGGAGCTTCATGCACC
>OGGC01000697.1_pt1 | contig 27031 bp, 26 predicted proteins | sample 1571181 | NCBI WGS metagenome assembly OGGC01 (sample SAMEA2581930, study PRJEB24529) | metagenome | biome: Human gut stool | place: China | collected 2011 | reverse complement strand
TATACCGCCAAAACCGTACGGACGTGAAGGGCATTCGCACGAAGAAGTACGGCATTGAAGTCGAAGTGTTGGGGATTTACGTGTTCAATGACGTGATATACATTCACTCCTGTATCTCGAACGACACGAATATCTCATTCGAGGTAGATGCACGACATTTCATTGTAGCGGATCGCAAACTCACCAAGCGTACGGCACAACAGCAGTCGACGCTCGAAGTCCTGCGCGTATGCAACGATCCGGCAGTCGTGAGGGGACATCAGCGTCAGCGAACGGTATTCGCACTGCCCAAACTGACGATCTCCGATGACAAGGTGCTTTTGCTGGAAATCATCGAGAAGAACGGAGCCCGGCATCAGACGGTGGAAATACCAGCCGAAGAGTTGTTAGAAGCAAAACTGCTGTAACGGGAAAAATAAGATTCGATGTTCGTACACTTTCTAACGGCTATTTGCCTGACAATGGGAATATTGTCGGTACTGGTCGCCATCGGACTATGTTGGTTGATCCTCTTTCCGGAGTATCCGAAACACAGATATTGATCCGGGGTTGAACCCAATTAAAAGTGCCCGGTAAAACCGGGCACTTTTAATATTTTACAACTTACAATTCTCTGGTGTGGCAGGCAGGTCATTCCACGACTTGTCCGCCATAGTGCAATGTGCATATTTCACGATGTATCTGCCGGCATAGCAGCTCGATAACCCGTTCGGAAAGATCGTGCCGCACCGTGTGCATGAAGCGGCGGTTCTCGATGCGGCTGAACAGGCTTGTGCCGTCTTCGGCGACGGCGCAGCAGATTTGCGCCTCGCGGAAACGGTCGTAATCGGTGAAATATTCCACATCGGGAGCGATACGTATATAAGATTTCATAGGTTCGTCAGATGATGTTTTGACACAATTCGGGGTGGCGGTATGGCGGGAGCCGCGGGCGTCCGCCCGTTCGCGTCTGCGGCAGTCATGCCGCAGACGGAAACCGGGACTTATTTATGGTGTCGCAAGGTCGTTGAATCGCAGTTCGATAGTTGTCAGCAACAATCCCGGCGGACAGGAATAAGTGCCCCTTATGTCCGATTCTTCGGAGAAGATATGCACGGTATAACGGTGTTCGCCTCGTTGCCGGGAAATCCGGATACTCCAAGTATGGCCGTTTCGGCGTGCGAAAAAAATGTGATTCCCCGCACCTGCCTGGATCAGATCGAAAACGGCGATTCCATGCCGGCGAAGATCGTCGATAAATTCTTTCAGCATGATTCTATTCGGTTTTATGGGGACGGCCTGCGGGCCGTCCCCGATCAGAATTTAGGCGGCTTTCTTTGTCGTTTTCTTGGTGCTCTTACCCGTTTTGCCCTCTTTCTTGGCGGCTTTGGTTTTGGCTTTCTCCTGCGCTTCGGCCACGGCGATACGCTCGTCGAGACGGTCGTTGCGCTTCGTGTATTCCTCGTCGAATTGCGCTTTCGTAACCTCGTATTTCTCTTTGTGGTGCAGGGCTGCAAATTCCATCAGCAGTTGCTTCCCCGTTTTGTCGAAACCGATGTCGGATGTAAGGCTTTTTACAAGAAAATCGCGGGTGATGAGATCGCGTTGTTCGTCGGTCAGCGCATTGACGACAGCGATTTTCTGTTCGGATGTCAAATAATACGCTTCGGGAAATCCCACGGCGGCGAGGTGCTCGCGCCGCAGGCTTCCGAGCATGATGTAATAGAGAATGTTGTCTTCCAGCTGGGTAAACGGCGTCGGAGCGATCTCCTCGTCGCGGACGATCTGCCGGACGGCTTCGACGGTTTTTTCGTGTGCGAGTTCCGTGTTGCGGATTTTCTTCTCCTCAAGGCGGGCAATCAGTTCCCCGGTCGATTCCCTGCCTTTGGTGACTTGGTTCACATAGACCAGCCGGGCGTTGTCGCGCGAGGTTTTGACGAAAATCCGGATCGCCCCGGCGTCGTGCTTGGCCAGCAGGTCGGCGGTCTTTTCCTCGGCGGCCTTTTTCTGCTGTTCATAGATCTGCATTGCCACGGTATAGTCGGCATCGGTGGCATAATCCGCCGGACATGGTTCTGCGGGCATAGCGGGCATTTCCTGCACCTGCCCGTATTCGAACGCCTTGCATTCGACCCCGTTTTCGGTCATATGCTCTATGGCCTTATCATGGTCGTCGCATCCGTAACGGTCTTTGCAAAGGATGAATTTCGGGTTTTGCGCGAGCAGTTCTCCGCTTTTTCGCTCGATGAACTTGCGGTTCTTGGCTTCGAGGCATTCCCGGTTCGTGCATCGTCCGGCCCCCGTAGCGAACATATCGTAGGTATTTGCGTTGTACTTGCATGCGGCACACGCCGTCTGGTCGAAGCGATACCGGGCCAGATCGTTCGTATAATGGGCGTCCACCATCCGCTTGAACTCCTTTACGGAGTATTTCCGCCACCCTTCCTCGTCTTTGAGGCGGTCTTTGCAGATCGTCTTTTGCAAGTCTTTCCCGTATCGTGCCAACTCCATAGCGAGACCCAGCGTAATGGAGTTCCCGCGCAGGAGCTTTTTTGCATCGGGGATCAGTTCGTTGAGTTTCATCCGGTAGTAGATATACTGCTCGCTCTTACCGAAGCGTGCGGCCACGGCGGCGGCATCCCCGCCGAAGGTCTGCATGGCGGCTTTGTATGCCTCGGCCTCGTCGAGCGGCGGCATCTCCTCGCGCTGAATGTTCTCCGAAAGCGCGAGGTCGAAGATCGCCCGTTCATCGGCGGGCGCGGCATCGACGATGGCCTCGATTTCGGTCTGGCCGAGCAGTTGCACGGCACGGTAGCGGCGTTCGCCGCAGACGATGATATAACAGCCTTGTTCTGCGGCTCGCACCCGGATGGGCTGAATAAGACCGTGTGTGGCAATGGAAGCGGCCAGTTCCGCGAGGGCATTTTCGTCGTAACTCCGCCGCGGATTGTTGGGGTTGGGGCGGATTTTGTCGATAGCGAGCAAAACGGTCGATTTCGTGCTCTGAGCGGCGATTGCGGTCGTGGTGTTGTTTTCGTTCGTTTTCATGGCATGATGGTTTTAAGATTATTTTGAAAGGTATTTAATCAGTTGCTTGTGGCGGTCGTACGGTATTTTGAACAGCAGGTAGGTAATGCCTATGCCGTTGCGCGATGCGTTGTGAAGGAGTTGCCGCAGATCGGGGTCTTCCCCAGCCGTGACGCCGAATACCTCCGGCATGTACTTTTCCGGCAACCGGGTGCGCATCATATAATCGAAGTCCGCCGTGCGCTGTATGATTTCTTCGTATGATTTCATAATAAGGTCGTTAAGAATGAGAGGATCGAATCGCCGGACATGGCATGCGCGTTGTCCCAATTCCGCCATTGCTGTCCGTCCTTGTTTTGTAACGAGAGGTTGAAAAGAGGGTCTTTCCCCTGCGACCATTTGCCGGAATAAATCCGGATGCTGAAAGTGCGTACATGGCCGCTGAAATCGAAAAAGGCGGTGTATTTTTCTTTGCCGTTGATCTCCAGCAGGAGCGCGGCGATAGCTGTTATCTGTTCGTTCATGGTTTCGGGTGTTGTGGGGCGGGCATCCGCCCGCCCCGGGTTGAATGTTATTTGAGATAGGCGGCCAATGCGCTGCGCACCTCTTGTTCTCGGCGTTTGGAGAAAATCCACCCGGCGCACCGGGTGCCGTCGTGCGTAAGGTAGGCGCGAAACAGCCCGTTCAGATCGCGGAGCGTGTCACGCAGGGGTTTCGTATCGCCGAATACGGCGATCGACTTCGCGGAGTATTCCACGATCTCGACACGTGCGTCGGCCACGGTTTCGGGGGCGGCGGTCTGCACGGGTGCAGGGTTCCCGATACATACGTTCTCGGGATTTCCGGCCACGACGGCGAAACGCTTGATAATGCCCTCTTTGTCGCGGCACGATTCCTTGCTGACCTGCCAGCCCGAATAACGGTGCGTGCCGAGGTAATAGCCGTGCCCCATGCTGTACTTTTCACGGTGTTCGTACTCGGCATTACGCTCGGCCAGGTGTGCCGTGCCCTCGAACCGTGCCGCGGCCTTGCGCATTTCGGGAAACAGATCGCGCGTGTGGGTCGAGAATCCGAGAAGCACCATGCGCACGATACGCGAACCGAAATAGTCCGTATAAGGGTCGCACTCGCTTTCGTGCTGTTCGCCGATGATGACGGCCACGGCATCGTCGGGAACGATCTGCCGCAGACGCTCCGCGCCGATGGTGCGTAACCGTTCCGAGTCTTCCGCCGCCGCACGTCGGGCGGCTTCCTGCTCGGCTTTGAGGGCGTCGGCACGAGTGCGGAGCGCCGCGACCTCGGCGGCATCCATAAATTCGGGGTGCTCGTCGTCGTAATAGTGCCCGATACCGAATTTGTCCCGCAAGGGGCGAATCAGATCGGCAGTGTGCTCCTCGGCGGTTTCGGGGTCGATCAATCGGTAATTGTAACCGGATTGTGTGTGTGCGATTCCGGCCACGACCATGCGCTGACGCATGTTGTAAGGGCCGTCGAAAATGACGATCTGATTCTCCCGCACGTTCTGTACGTCGGTGTCGTAACTCTTTCCTGCGAATAACAATGTGACTTTTCCCATAGTTGTAAGGTGTTGAATATTAGTAAAACAGCCGCAGAAGAAACCGCACGAGGACAACCACGGGGGAAAGGACGAGACGCACGATGTCCCGACACCGCCGCAAGAACCATAACGAGAGGCAGAAACCCAAAAAACCGCCCGCACCGAGATAGATGCCCGCGAGAAATTTGAACGCCGCAAACGCGCCGAAAAGCGCAGCCGCGAAACTTGCCGCAGACCTCCAAAACCCGCAGATGCCGGTGGGAGCGGTGCCGCTCCGTTTCAAAATTTCCCGTATGTCTTTGTGCTGTTTCATAACTACGACCTTTTTTTTATGCCGTATGGGCCGCGTTTGCCTTGCTTCCGTTTCTGTGGGCTATATTTCAGAGGGGCGGAATACAAACAAGATTTCAGGACAAAAAAATCAGCCGCAACTTGTACATTGCGGCTGATTTTTTTGTCTGAACCCGAAGGGCCCCGATCTTGGTTGTTTTCCGACCCCCTGCCATAGCTTCGCCCACGGAAACGGAAGCAAGGCAAATGCGGTGCATAACGTGCTAAACGGGGAGTAGTAGTCTCGGAAACAGCACAAAGACATACGAGGAATTTTCAACCCGGATATAAAAAACAGATATGTCTTTTAACATATCTGCTTATCTGTCTTTGGCCGGATTGTATCTTGCTATCGGTAGCCAATAATTTCAAAATACTGCGAGCCGTAAATCCTTTGCCGTAGGCGGCGGTTATTTCCATTTTGGAAACAACCGATTCTGTATCGGGATTTTCAGCGTTCGACCGTTCCCAATGGCATATATTTATTCTAATTGGATATCCCATTTTGTGATTTCGAATTCGAGGTCACAAATTGCGGCCTCAAACCGATTGCGAACCGTCGGATCATTCTGTCGTATCCGCCTCCGGGTGTTCGATCCCTTCGGCTGTTTTTTCGGCCAATGCCTGTTTTGCCGTGAGCGGCGATACGATTCTTTTTCCGGTCTGGGCTTCGATCTCGCGGCGGGTATTCCCGGCGATACGTCCGCCCTGTGCCGCCACGGCACGGTTCGCTGCGGTCGTCCGCGGTTTTCGCTCTTTCGAAATTTCGGTGGTCGTCGCTTCGGCAAGCATGTTGAGCACCAGCTCCAGATTGGTCATGTTGTCGCGCAGGCTTTCGGTTTTCAGTCCCTTGTACTGCTTGTACTGGCGCGTGGTCATACCCGACCAGCCCAGCGTAATAATATCGGTCAGCGTGGCGTATTCCTGTCCCTTTTTGATACCGCGGCGTTCCCATTCGTCGGTCAGTTCCTTGCGTACCTCGATGGATTTCAGCCGCTGGTTGATCCAGTTCTCGGAATAGCCTTTGCGATGGTAGTATTCCAGCATCCGGTCGATGCCTTGTTCCGGGTCGTCGATCTCCTCCAGCCGTTCGCGGGCAAGCGAAGAGAGCCACAACTTGAACGGCTCGGCCTTCGGCGAGGGAATCGACTGCACCAGTCGGAAAAGCTGCTCTACGTCAGCCACATCGGTTAGGCGCATCTTGCCGTCTGGAGCGGTCATTTTCAAACCGTGACAATTTGTCACGGTTTCATTCCCTTCAGCTTTCAGCCGTTGTTTGAGTTTGCGCCAGTAGGCTGCGGCATCTTTACTTTCGGTCAAAACTGCGATAACATCGACAATCGAAACGTACCACTTGTCCGCTTCGTCGTCCCAGACGGTGCGTACCTTACGCTCTTCAAAAAGTTGTATCGCTTGCTTTTGGGTCATGGCTCTTTTTACTTTGATTGCTTAAAACCGATGGGCCGGGGCTGTTTGCGGGCCTCGGGCACTTTGACCGACAGGGCCGCGATGGCCTCGTAGATGTTGTCCAGCTCCTTGCGCATGTCTTCCGAAAGGTCGTTCACCGCCTCGGCATTGTCCTCGTCCGCCCGCTCCAATAAAGCCAGTTTCGCCCGGATTTCAGCCAATTCCGAAGTAACGGTTGTAGCTGTCGTAATATAATTGCGCATGGCGACAAATGCTTTCATAATAGAGATACTTACTTGTATTGCCATTCCACTGCGCAATACCGCAGAAAGCATCGCAACTCCCTGTTCGGTAAAAGCATAAGGTAGGGATGTCTTCGGCCGCTTCACTCTGGATGTCGTCACAAATTGTGATGACATATTTTTCCATTCAATTTCGGAAATGCGGAACATGAACTCTTCCGGAAATCGTTCGATGTTACGTTTTACGGCCTGATTCAATGCACTGGTCGTAACTTGGTAGAGCGCCGCAAGGTCGAAGTCGAGCATCACGCGCTGGCCGCGGATTTCGTAGATTTTGCTCTGGATCGTAGTGAGTTCTTCCATCAATAAGTTTGGGCAAGTTCTTTCCTTCAACACAAATATAGTCGCTTTTTTGCAAAAAGAAAGACGAAACCGCTCCGTTTCGTCTTTTCTATTCTTTTTTCGCAGGATAATTTATCGGTGCGAAGAATTCAGCGATTGTGATGTTATATAATTTACAGAGTTTCAGTATAGATTGTGTGTTTGGAATGGAGGTTCCTGATTCATACCGAGAAATATCTAAATGTGTAAACTCAATAACTTCTTCTTGAGAATACCCATGATCCGAACGTAATTGTTGCATACGTTCTATCAAGAGCCGTTGAAAAGTAGTATCTCTATATTTGGGAACCTTTGTTCGCATTTTTTGCAAAGGAAAGGTGATGTCTAAAATTTTATACACGTGAAATCACGTGTATTCAAAAAAATTGATTATATTTGCATACGTGGATTTCTAAATACAGAAATTATGCTACATTTGCGATTGAATAGTTCGGCGTAGCCGACGGACATAATCATAAAGGGTAAACAACTCTTTATACCTACTTGTAAACTTGGAGACCTCTTCGGAGGATGTTTAATCAGATGGTATAATGGTTGTCAGCTCCGGTTATGTCCTGTTTGTTGTTTGCAAGCAGGGCTTGACTGGGGCGCAGGACAGCTTCCATCTGAAGGTAACTCCAAGACCGACAAGTAGGGGCTGACACCGCGCCCCCTTTTTATTTTCTGCGGGCGCATCATCCACTAACCCGAAACCGTCATGCGCCGCCATTTGCCGAATACATTACCTCATACGGATTGCACCCGCCGAGCGACCGCCGGCAGACGGAATCGGTATGTGCGGGCGGCACATATTATATACGGAACGGCCGCCGGCAATATAATTCCCGCAACAACTGTGGCTCCTAAATATGGCAACGGTAGCCCGGTTCCTGTTTCCGGGATAAATTTTTCTTACCGGATCGACCATAAAAAAATAACGGATGCGGCTGCTATTCGGTTGAATTCTTCAAAAAACAGTGTGAAGTTGCGTCACTATCACGTCGAATATCACCGCATCCGTTTTATTATACGCCTCCTCGCTCCGTTATCGACTGCTACGAGGAGGGGCAATATTATAAAATTCAGTCGGAATAGTAGTTGTTTTCAGCAAAATACATCAATGCAATATGATTTTTGTATTTTTGCAGAGTCGACACTACGGACAATGCCGGTACCTGATACGGATTTACATCACCGTTTTTTCCGAACAAGAACGTCGCCTAACGTCACCGGCATTGTCCTTTTTTATTTTCGATATGTAGAGTTCTGGTGGAAATCGTTGTATTACGCCGAACTTTATCAGCAAATTATAGTATCAGGGCAGAGGACTATTTCCAATCATCAATACCCTTTAATCATTCGGAATCAGGACGAAAGGAATATTATGAAAACATGAATATTTCTGCTCTTTTTATCGAAAACATCCCGATTTCTTGTAGGAAAAAGGGACGGCCCCCGATCAGTTCACGGTGTTTCACGAAATTCAACCGCGATCGCAATCACAATCACGATTCGGCCGTCCCTTTCTTTTTTCTACGGTTTGCTGAGCAGGTTCGGGAATAGCAGCATTACCACTGGCAGGTAGTCGCCCAAGTCTTCGCGTAGCAGATGCAGGCATCGCTGGATTTCGCGTGTGACCTTGCGTACCGATATGCCATAGCGCTCGGCAATCTGCTGATAGGTTTGATCCTCGAAACGATTGGCAATGAAAATCTGCGCCGACAGTTCGGGCATTTCGGCCAGACGCCGCCGGAATATTTCTTCGACATCCTTATGAAAAAGCACCTTCGAGAGATCGCAATCCTCAAGTAGTCCGAGGCTTGTGCGGATGTTGCGCATGCCACGCAGGTACATCTGATGCTGTATTTGAAGATGGGTTTGACGCTCGCGCAATGCGTCAATACACTTGTGGCGCACAATACCGAGAATATAAGCCGGAAACTCATCTTGTGACAACTGAATTTCCCGTCTTTTTTCCCAAAGAAGCAGGAAGCTATCCGTAACAAGATCCTCGGCCAACGTCTTGTCGCGCAACAGGGCATAGGCGATCACGATGAACCGTGATTTATATTCGGAGTACAGTCGATCGAACTCATGCGTATCTAATATCGCCTGTGTCATTGAGTATAGCGGATTCGTAGTTTTTTGGGAATTCAAAGATAAGTTATATTCTGAAAAAATAAAATAGATTCGATATTTTTATGCAAATGAATGAATTTCAACAATTTATATTAATCAATATTTTATATAATTTCATAAAAATATTTATTTGCAAAAAAAGGGGTAAACATACCCACGCTCATTCGATATATTATTAAAGACCAAAAAATAACAACCGATCCGGGGAGATCGAACAAGAATTTTGACAACTATGGACGAGAAATTATTATTCAAATATTTTCGGGGCGAAACTACGTCGGAAGAAGAAGATGCGATATTGGCATGGGTCGAGGAGACCCCAGCCAACCGTAAGGAGTTCAAGACCGCTTTCATGATTTTCTCCGGTCTGGCGGTGTATGCCGCCAAGCCGAACGCTATGCCGACAGCCGCGCCGCAGCGCCGCCGAATCTGGAGGCAAGTCGTCCGTTATAGTCTGCGTTCGGCAGCTGCCGTCATACTGATGATCGGAGCCGCGTATACGGGTAAAACGCTTTATCGGAATGCGTTGTCGCAGCAGAATATGTCGATTGTCGTTCCTGCCGGACAGCAGATGTCTCTCACGCTTCCGGACAATTCACAGGTACAGCTCAATTCGGGTACTCGACTGGAATATCCGGTCGTCTTCGGCAAGACCCGCAGCGTGAAACTCTCCGGTGAGGCGTTGTTCGATGTTGCACCGGACAGGAAGCATCCGTTCATTGTCCAGACCTTCGCGTCGGATATCCGGGTACTCGGAACGAAATTCAACGTGCTGGCCGATGCCGAGCGTGGTGAATTTACCACCACGCTGATCGAGGGACAAGTACAGGTGACAAACCGCGCCAATTCTAATGAGCGAATCACCATGTATCCGCACGATGTTGTCTCACTCTCTAACGGGCGCCTGTATAAAGAACGTGCCGAAGATTTTGCAGAACTCTGCTGGACGGAAGGGTTAGTTCATCTGAAGAGGATGCCATTCGACGAGTTGATGGCCAAGTTCGAGCGGGCGTTCAATGTCGAAATACGCATCGAATGCGAGCGGATGCCGCAGATTAACGTGATGAGCGGAGAAGTCCGCATTTCGGACGGTGTAGATTATGCGCTCCAGATTTTACAGCAGGTATCTACCGGCTTTAGTTATACTCGTGATGAAAAAACGAACGTGATTGTAATTAAATAATAATGTGATTGTAATTGAATTTCGTGCAAGCACTCATGTTTCACTAAAAACTCTAAAATAACTATGAAGAAATGACCGCGTGACTTAATACACTAAAGCGTTGACTATAATAAAGAAAGGTCTGCGAAATCGCCTATTCGCAGACCAGCGATAATAGTCAGCAAAATACTAATCGAGAAAACTATTATCTAAATTTACAAAAGTATGAAAAAAACAGTATTCCACAAAATCAGAAGACTGTTTCGATTTACTTTACTTGTTTGTCTGAGCCTCGGCATATTATCAGCCAAGGCACAGACGGCCCGAGTGACGCTTAAAGTACAGAATGCGTCGCTTGGACAGGTTATGGACGAGATCAAGAACCAGACCAGATATCTTTTCATCAATCAGGATGTCAAGGATCTCAATAACCACAAAGTAAGTCTGAATGTTTCGGATAAAGCTATTGCCGAGGTGTTAGATCAGATTTTTACCCCTTTCAATATCGGTTATCGCATCGAAAAAACAAGCATTATTATTTTCAACCGACCGAAATCCACATCCAGCTCAGTTCTGATCGGAGGTAAGGTCAGCGATGTCGGCGGCGCACCGATTATCGGCGCCACGGTGCTGGTCAAAGGTACGACGAATGGTGTTTCGACCGATGCCGACGGTCGTTTTACGCTAACGATCGCTTCGCCTGCCACTGCACAGCTCGAAATAAGCTACTTGGGCTACGAACCTCAAACTTTAGCTGTCGGCAACCGCACCTCTTTTGAGATTACACTGGCGGAATCGGCTTCGGAAATCGAATCGGTAGTCGTTACTGCCTTAGGTATCAAACGTGAAGAGAAGGCGCTGAGTTACAATGTACAACAAGTTGAAGCTGAAGATATCACGACTGTCAAGGACGCCAACTTCATGAACTCGCTGACGGGTAAGGTCGCCGGTGTTACGATCAACGCTTCGTCGTCAGGTGTTGGCGGTGCATCGAAAGTCGTGCTGCGCGGTAATTAATCCATTTCGCAGTCGTCGAATGCCCTCTATGTGATCGACGGTATTCCGATGTATAACTTCGGCGGTGGAGGCGGTACGGAATTCGATTCGAAGGGTGCTACCGAAGCCATCGCGGACATCAATCCCGAGGATATCGAATCCATCTCGGTGCTGACAGGTGCAGCAGCCGCGGCTCTTTACGGCTCGAATGCTGCCAACGGTGCTGTGATGATCACCACGAAAAAGGGACAGGCTGGAGCTTTGAAAGTGACGCTTTCGAGCAATACGGAGTTTCTGAACCCGTTCGTTCAGCCGGAGTTCCAGAACCGCTATGGTACGGGACTAAACGGCCTTCAGTCCGGTTCGGCCATTTACAGCTGGGGCGAGAAATTGGCACCTGCGGCGCGTCTGGGATATACGCCGGATGATTTTTTCGAGACAGGACACGTCTACACCAACGCCGTGACGGTATCGGGCGGTACGGACAAGAACCAGACTTACTTTTCGGCAGCCTCGGTCAATTCGGACGGTATCATTCCCAATAATGAATACGACCGTTACAATTTCACATTTCGTAATACGTCCTATTTCCTGAAAGACAAGCTGCGTCTGGATGCTTCGGCCAGCTATATTTACCAGCAGGATCAGAACATGACCAATCAGGGTGTCTATTCCAACCCGCTGGTTCCTGCTTATCTTTTTCCCCGCGGGACGAACTTCGACTCCTATCGTATTTTCGAGCGTTACAATCCCGCCTCTAAACTTATGGAACAGTTTTGGTCGGACGACCTTGAGGGCGGTGACCTGCGCATGCAAAATCCTTATTGGATTGCCCACCGCAACCTGCGCAACACCGATAAGAAGCGTTACATGCTGTCGTTCTCGGCCTCCTATGACATTCTTCCGTGGTTGAACGTTGCTGGCCGTGTGCGCATCGACAATGCGAACTCGCTCTATACGCAGAAACTTTATGCTTCGTCGAATACGACGATTACCGACGGCGGTAAGAACGGTCACTATACCGAACAGCGCGAATACGATACGCAGACTTATGCTGACATTATGGTGAACATCAACAAGACCTTCGGAGACGATTGGTCGCTGCAAGCCAACGTCGGCGCTTCGATCAACAACGTCAAAATCGACCAATTGTCGTACCGCGGCCCGATTCAGGAAAACGGATTGCCGAACGTGTTCAATGTTTTCGACCTCGACGATTCGAAGAAGCGCGCCGAAAAATACGGCTGGCAGGAACAGACGCAGTCGATATTCGCCTCGGTGGAAGTGGGTTGGAAACAGATGCTCTACCTGACCCTCACGGGCCGTAACGACTGGGCTTCGCAATTGGCCAACTCCCCGCAATCGTCGTTCTTTTACCCGTCGGTGGGTCTTTCGTGGGTGCCGACCTCACTTTGGGATATGGGCAATGCGCTGACATATCTGAAGATTCGCGGTTCGATCGCTTCGGTAGGTATGCCTTTTCCGCGTCACCTGACCGTTCCGACCTACGAGTACGACGCAACGAATAAAGTTTGGACAGCCAAGACACACTATCCGATCGGCGATCTTTATCCCGAACGCACCCGCACTTATGAGTTGGGCCTCGACGCGCGTCTGTGGAAGCACTTCAGTTTGTCGGCTTCGTGGTATTGGGCCGATACCTACAACCAGACGTTCGACCCGCAGATTTCTGTATCATCGGGTTATTCGACGATCTATCTCCAGACGGGCCACGTCCGCAATACGGGTGTCGAAGCGTCGCTCGGCTATCAGAACCAATGGCGCGATTTCGGTTGGTCTACGAACTTTACCTTCTCGTGGAACAAGAACGAGATCGTGGAACTGGTTCACAACTATGTGCATCCCGAGACCGGCGAACTCATCACCAAAGAACGACTGGAGATCAAGGGGCTGGGTAAGGCCAAATATATCCTTAAACCGGGCGGAACACTGGGTGACCTCTATACCAATTCCGATTTGGTCTATAACGACGACGGGTATATCGAAGTGGACAAGAACGGCAACGTAGCCGTCAAGGACGACTATATGGATGACATTTATCTCGGTTCAGTATTTCCTAAATACAATCTCGCATGGCGTAATGATTTCAACTATAAGGGGATCAATCTCGGCGTACTGTTCACGGCCCGCATCGGCGGTATCTGTTATTCGGCTACGCAAGCCAATATGGATTTGTACGGCGTGTCGGAGGCCTCGGCCGCAGCCCGCGATGCCGGTGGCGTGATGATTAACGGCCGTGACATGATCGACGCACAGAAATGGTATCAAGTAATCGGTTCGCAATCGGGATTACCGCAGTATTACACTTATTCCGCCACGAATGTCCGCTTACAGGAGCTCTCGCTGGGTTACACGCTCCCTTCGAAATGGTTCCGCGACAAGATGCGTATGACCGTTTCGTTCGTAGGCCGTAACCTGTGGATGATCTACTGCAAGGCCCCGTTCGACCCCGAAGCCGTAGCTTCGACAGGCATGAACTATCAGGGTATCGACTACTTTATGATGCCTTCGATGCGTAATCTGGGCTTCAATGTAAAATTCCAATTCTAAAGAACAGCAAAACCATGAAAAAGACAAACAACAAAATGCAGCTACTGCTGCTTTCGGTGGTGCTGCTCGGTACGACTGCCTGTACGGGCGATTTCGCGGACATCAATCGTAATCCGAATGAAGTGACCGACGAACAGTTGCAGGCTAACAACTATAAGATCGGTACGAACCTCAAGACCCTTCAGGGCCTGGTCGTTCCGACGGAAGAGCACCGGTTTCAATTCGTCGAGAGCATCGTCGGATGCCCTTACGCTGGCTACAACGGTAAGACCGTCGATACCTGGCAGGCGACATTCGAAAACTACAATCCCTCGGCTGACTGGCGGAAAGTTCCGTTCGTGGATATGATCTCCGATACCTATCCGGCCTATCGTGCGATTATCAACGGTACGGAGGACGTAGTGGCGCAGGCATTGGCCAAATTGTTCCGCATTGCCATCATGCAGCGCGTCACGGATAGCTACGGCCCGATTCCCTATACGCAGGTCATGGCCAGTAAGACCGAATCGCTGGAGGTAGCCTACGATACACAGGAAGAGGTCTACACGGCGATGTTTACAGAATTAGACGACGTGATCGCTTCGCTTCAGGACAACCTTTCACTACCCTCGGATGCCTTCGGCCGTTACGACGGTGTTTATTCGGGTAATATCTCGCAGTGGCTCAAATTCGCCAATTCGCTCAAGTTACGTATGGCCATGCGTCTAACGGAGGTTAAGCCCGATCTGGCGAAGTCGAAAGCTGCCGAAGCCATTGCCGCCGGGGTCATCACGACCAACGCAGACAATGCCATGATGCACACCTCGGACAACCGAACGACGCTCATTTACAACGACTGGGGCGACCATCGTATTGGTGCCGACATCATCAATTACATGAACGGCTACAACGATCCGCGCCGCGAGAAGATGTTTACGACTGTAACCCTTGTGGAGAACGGACAAGAAATACAGGGATATGCGGGTATTCGCATTGGTATCAACGTGACGAGTAAGGCGCAGGCCGTGTCGTCCTACTCGAACATGCGCGTTACGGGTACGGATCCCTATCTGTGGATGAACGCCGCTGAAGCGACGTTCCTACGTGCCGAATACGAACTGCGCTGGGGCTCGGCCGAAACTGCCGGAACACTCTATGAGCAGGCTGTCACGCTCTCGTTCGAGGAGCGTGGTGCCGATAACGTGAAGGGCTATCTTTCCGATGCGACAAGTACTCCGGCAGCCTACAAAGATCCGTTGAACAAGCACTCCATGGCTTCTCCGCAGAGCACGATCACCGTGGCATGGAACGCCGCGGCGGATTTCGAAACCAACCTCGAACGGATCATTACCCAGAAATGGATTGCCATTTTCCCGCTGGGAACCGAGGCGTGGACAGAACACCGCCGTACGGGTTATCCCCGTCTGCTGCCAGCCGTGGTGGATAACAGCGGTGGCGCCGTGAACGTGGCGCTGGGCGCACGCCGTCTGCCTTATCCGGTCGAAGAGTACACCGAGAACCCGACGAACCTGCAAGCCGCCGTTTCCGCACTGAACGGTGAGTCGGTAAACGGAGCGGGCGATACGCAGGGAACCCGAGTATGGTGGGATCGCAAAAACTTAAATTAGTATGGATATGAAACGAAATAAATTGATCGGGCTTCTCTCCTTATGCCTGCTGGCCGCGACGTTCGCTTCGTGTGAAGACTGGAACGAAACGGAAGCCGTCAAACAAAAAGTCGAACGCCCGGAGGATCAAAATCCAGAATTGTGGGCGGAATATACGGCGGCGTTGCGCGACTACAAGCAGTCGGAACATTTTATCGTCTATGCCCGTCTGTTCAACTCTCCCCAGCCGGGTACCAGTGAAAAGGATTTCATGCGTTGCCTGCCCGACTCGCTCGATATCGTGTCGCTGACCAATGCCGACAACTTCTCGAAGTACGATGCGGAAGATATGCCGGCTATGCGTGAGAAAGGTACGAAAGTGCTCTATCAGGTCGATTATGCAGGCCGCAGCGGGGAACTGACCGATGAAACAAAACTCGGCGCTTACCTCGATAAAGTCATCGCCGCGGTCGAGAAGAATGGACTGGACGGTTACTCGTTTACGGGTATCCCCAATGCGGGCGACGCAGCGACCGCAGCGGCGGCTACACTTATCGTCGAACGACTTTCCGCGGCAAAGACCGAAGGACAACTGCTCGTTTTCGAAGGTAATCCGCTTTTCCTGACGGCGGACGCTCTGTCAAAGGTCGATTATGTCGTGCTCGACACCGAGGCTACGGAGAATGTGACCGACCTGAAGATGCAGGTACTCAACGCTACGGGGTATGCCGGCGTTCCGGCTACGAAGTTGCTGCTGGCCGCTGCCGCAGGCGCTCCTCTCTATGACGAGAATGTCGAGGAACATGCCGCTATCACGGAAATGGCCGAGCGGGTTGTATCGCTCGGGCCGCTGGCCGGACTGGGAACCTACGACATTTATAATGACTATTATGATCTGGACATGAACTATAAACTTGTTCGCAATGCCATCCAGACGTTGAACCCCTCAAAATAGTGAGCAATGAGAAGAATTAATAAATACTTATGGCTGATCGCTTCGGCCGCTTTCTGCTCCTGTCAGTCCTATGATGCCGACGACCACAAGTTCGGTAATGTGGTCTACCTCGACGTGGCGGAAACGACTGACGTGCAGACGGCAACGATCAAAAACACGCTCGATGAACTCGATCGGACATTCTCCGCAACGCTGGCTTATCCGTCCGGTGGCGACGTCACGGTCTCCATTGCAGTCGATCCATCGCTCGTCGATACCTACAACGCCCGTCACAACACCTCGTGGCCGATGCTCGATGCGAAATACTATTCGCTTTCCGACGAGCGGGTAACCATCCCGGCCGGCAAGACCGCTTCGGATGCCGTGACGCTCCATCTGCAGGAGTTGCTGGGCGAGGGCGAAGACCAGACAGGAGCGCTGACCCTTGATGCTACCTATCTGCTGCCTGTGACGATCACGAATGCGTCCGTTCCGACGCTGGACAGTTCTTCGACCGTCTGGTATGTTATCAAACGATCGTCGAACATCACTACGGCAGCGCAGCTTACCGACAACTGGATCAATTTCCCGACACTCGACAAGGATACGGAGCAGGCGATGGCCCTCAACAACTTGACGGCCGTGACCTACGAGGCGTTGATCTATATCGACAAGTTCGCCACCTCGGCTCTGAACTCGGCCGGTGTCGCCAACCCCGTCAGCATCTCCACCATCATGGGTGTCGAGGACTACCTACTTCTGCGTATCGGCGACACGAATTTCGAGCGCCAGCAGCTGCAGTTCGACGGTTCGGGCAGCGGTTCGGCCTTCGGCAAGTTCCCGGGGCGTGATGCCGGCAAAATCCTGAACGAAGGCGTATGGTACCATATCGCATGCACTTATGACCAGGCGACGCGCACGGTACGGATTTTCGTCAATGGCGAGTTGCAGAGCGAGGGCAAGGATATGGGGCTTGCGTCGATGAGCGACGACACGCGCATCAATCTGGCCATGCGTGCTTTCTACGATCGTTACCTCAATAATCCGACGCCGGAGAACGAAGAAAAATACGGCGGTTGGGCCGATGCCCGCCAGTTCTTCATCAGCTATTCCTACGACGCCTACCGCCCGCTGAACGGCAAAATCGCCGAGGCCCGTGTCTGGTCGGTAGCCCGCACGCAAGAGCAGATCCGGGAGAACATGTACGAAATCGCCGATCCCGAAAGCGACCCGACGCTCGTCGGTTATTGGAAGTTCAACGAGGGAGCCGGCAATACGATCAAGGACTATTCGCGCTACCATAACGACGGAGAAGCCGAGTACGATCTGGTATGGCCCGACGGTGTGGAGATTCCGAAAATTAACGAAACGGAGGAGTAAACTATGAAAACAAGGATAAATAATGTAAAGAAGGGAGTAGTGACGCTTCTTTTCGCGGCGGTCATCGCGGGCCTTACGGCCTGCGAGACCGATCCCGTGAAATCGCAGCGCGGAGAACTTCCCGACAAAGATTTGTTGGAGAATACCTATGTCAAAATCCGCAGCATCAAATCCCCGACTGAATTTGCCGTCGTCAATCTGTCGGAGGGAACAACAGTAACAGAAGATCGAATTTACTGCCGGCTGACCCGCCCGGCAGAGAGAGCGATGACTATCACGGCTGCCGTGGACGAATCGCTGGTCGAAGCCTGTAACGAGGAGTACGGTACGGATTTACTCCCGTTCCCGGCAGGGAATGTTACCATTGCCGGTAACGGTACGATTGCCGTAGCGGCGGGAGAGCGTATCTCCGACAAAATTCAGGTATCGTTCAAGTCGGACGGACTGGCTGCCGGAACGTACTTGTTACCGATTGCGATCTCATCGAATGATGCGGCTCTTACGGACGGAGGCAAGGCGGTCTATTACGGCGTGAAAGTCCGCGGGATTGATATAGGCAACTACGAACTGGATACGGAATACCTGAACGTATTCTATCTGAACACGACCGAATACCAGCCGCTGTTGGCCGACATTTGGATATTGCAGAAAACCGAAGCCATGCCGCCGTTCAATACGCTCTGGGAGCGGACTTACGGCAATATCGTCAATCTGCGCATCGTGCAGATAGGTTACGAGGCCGATACGGAGCGTGCCTTGTTGGTGCTTAACTCTGACATACGCTATGTGCTGGAACATGCAGACAAGTATATCCGTCCGTTGCAGGACAAGGGGCGCAAGGTCTGTCTTTCGCTGGAGGGAAATGGCTCGGGACTCGGATTCTGCAACCTGACCGACAGCCAGATCGCCGACTTCACGGCGCAGGTGAAAGCCTGTCTGGAGCTGTATGATCTGGATGGCGTGAATTTCTTCGACCGCAATGCCGGTTACGGCCAGGTGGAAGGAATGCCGGAGATGAACACGACTTCCTATCCCAAGCTGATAAAGGCCATGCGCGAAGCCATGCCCGACAAACTGCTGACGCTGGCCGATTACGAAGAGCCGACCGAATATTTCGGGGACACCGAGGCGACGGGCGGCATCGAGGTCGGACAGTACCTCGATTATGCATGGTCGGGATATATGTCGGAGAGCGAGGATATCCAGTTGCTCGACCCGTGGGAAGTAATCGACCTCACACCGGGCGATGCGGCCGATTTGGGCATGATGCTCCCGACGACGAACCATCCGCGCCGGCCGATCGCCGGGGTACCGTCTGAGAATTTCGGATACTTCGCTGTGCCGTGGTATCCGGCGGCAAGCGATTTCCTGATGACGGCACAAGGTTTTATGAATGTGGCCATCTGGGATATGATGGGCTATGCGCCGAACAATACGATCGTATGGGCCGACCTTATCTCCAATCAACAAAATGCATATGAATCGTCTTGGAACGCGGTTCCGAGTATGTTATGGGCCGTATTCGGCGATGAAGCTATGGATGGAACGTATATGTATAATGTCTTCGTAAATTACGGGTGGGGAGCTTTGAACTACGGAGATCTGGCGAAAGACTGGTAAAAACGATAAAATACGGATTTGCATCGTGCAATCACAAATTACAATCACCATTTTAAAATTATTAACTATGAAAAAGACTTTATTTATTACGACTCTGCTCCTTTCCGCGGGTGCAATGTTTACATCCTGCAACAAAGACGTGGAAAATCCCGACATGCAGGCACAACCGGAAGAAACGGCTCAGGTAACGCGGGCCTACGGCGACAAAACACCGCTGATCGAGGTGTATTACGAGATCAACGACACCAATCCGCTCAACGCGTTGTCGTACGAGATGAACGGCAAGAAATTCATCGATCTCGTACAGCTTTTCGCTTCGAATATCCAGAAAGACGCGAATGGTGATCCCTGCATTTTCTTCAACGACAAGCTGGCTCCGGTGATGGCTGCGAAGGCGACCTATATCGAGCCGTTGCAGAATGCCGGAATCAAGGTGATTCTGAACGTTCTGGGCGACCACAAAGGGATCGGCATCTCGAACCTGACGGATGACCAGATCGAGAAGTTCGCCGCTATTCTCACCTACATCGTGAAGGAATACGGCCTGGACGGAATCGGATTCGACGATGAATATGCCGACTATTCGACTCCCATTGATCCCACTTCGGCCAGCAAACTCGTTCTCAAACTGCGTGAGAAATTCAATGCTGAATTCCCCGGCGAACGCAAAATCATCCAGATGTTCCAGTGGAATTATGTGTCTAACATTTCCGCAGCGGCAGGCGCGGAGATCGATTTGGCCGATCACGGATCGTTTGGCCCGAATGTTTTCCAGACTTCCAGCGCATTCGCCGGCGTAACGAACGATCGCTGGTGCCCGCAGGCTATCCAGATGGGACAATCGTACAATGCAATTTTCCTGAATCAGATCAAGACCCGCTCCTCGCAGGCTGCCAGCGGCAACTACGGCGGTATTATGATGTTTAACGTCCGTAAGGCATCGAATGTCAATCCGCTGCCTGTATTCCAGAAGATCGCAGAAGGTGCATTTGGCGCAACTGTAACTTATACCGGTACGGAGTATTCTCAGGATTGGACATTCAACCCTGCGGGATACACGATTACTTATGCAGATATTCAGTAGCACTCACTCGATGTAAATCCGTATAGGATAGACATTAGGCGACGTCATCTGGCCCGTGCATCGACCGAAAGGCGGTGTACGGGTTTTTCTTTAAGTTAAATGGAAAATAAATGGATTTTGCAAAGGATGTAACGATAGCGCGATTTAAACACTCGATTACTAAAGAGTAAATTCAAAGTTATTCATACTGCTTTTATCATTTTTCGGTCTATTATTTCGTCATTAGTAACGGTCATATGCATTGATGACATAGGTAAGTGACAATCTCTATTATGTCTGTATCTAAAAAATATGATAACTATATACAATTTTATACCAAGTAAATTGTTTTTAAAAAGGTACGAAAAATTTTTGTGATAAGCAAAATTTTCGTACCTTTCTTATTGATAATAATATTCAAAATGAACCTGAATTCAGAACTACCTGATAACTACAAAACACAAGACGACCTTCAATTTGAATTTGAAGAATATTTACGTATATATGGATATGTTCCATATAATGATAAACAATATCGTTTTGTAGGATATGTATATATTAAGATTAATGACGAATTAAAACCTCAAGTCATTTTAGAAAATAGTATTAACAATAATGATAGAAAATTTATGACTTTGTACGAAGTTGTGACAATCTTTCAAGGATATAGGTTTTCTCCTTTTCCTTAAAATCCACAAGATCTTTTAATTTACCTATAAACATATCAATATTGTATAACTTGAATATATAAGGAATATTTTCATCATTGATAATATCTTGTATTATATCAATAATAACAGATTGTTCTTCAGCAGATTTTGATAAATTATAATGAAAATACATTCCTACTCTGATAGATCTATCATCTAAATCTTCATTTAATCCATAATTAGGTTCACTTCTACATTTTCCTGTAACCTTTTCACCATCAATTGTCATTTCCATTGTAGAAATATCTAATTCAACATTTTGTGTCATAATCTAAACATCTGATTTTTATATTTATATCATCGAATTAGAATATCTATTTATAAACCCTCTTGTCCAACTGTTCTAAATTTATCTCCTGCAAATATTACATCAGTTAAATAACCACCATTTGCTGTTTGTTTTGTCCAAGATGTTCCATTAGTTGAAGTTCCAATATAACTACTGCTACCAACCATTACGAATTTGCCATTTCCAAAAGTGACACTTATCAAATATGAAGTTGAGACATTGTTATATGTAGTCCATGATGTTCCATTTGTTGACATCATTGCATTTTTTCGACCTACTGCAACAAATTTTCCATTGCCATAGGTGACACTATACCAATCTTCTGTCCCTATACGAACAGGTGTAGTCCAACTTGTTCCATTAGTTGATGTTGTTACATATCCACTTGATCCAACCGCCACGTATTTGCCATTTCCATATGCAATGGCATTCCAACTATTTGTTCCTATTATCATATCTTCTTCATTGATTTTTATTTTTAATAAATCATCAATTGAAGGAGAGATAACAGGATCTTCGGTAGGTGGTTTAGAGGGACCTATCGGTTCATCTAATACCCCCCCCCAATATCAGGGTTGCATGATGCAGATATACAAGTATATAGCATCAAATAAATCATTTTTTTAATCATAATAATTTTAAATTTAGTATTGTTTTTTGATTAACAAACAAAAATAACTATTCTAATGTATATTTCAAACTGTTATTGTTGTTTTTATAATATTGCCAGATTTTCCAACAAGAATTACATTGATTTCTTTTGGTCCACTGACAAATTGCTGAGACATAAACCAATTCATTAAATTTGCCATATTTTATATTTTTTATTATTTATATTGATAAATATTTAGATAGATTAATTTTTTCGTATATTCTTGAAAATAATTACTTGGTATAAAATTGTATATAGTTATCAAAAATATTTTAATCGCATATGATTAAGAATATTGCAATGTGACCCTATAGATACGGAATCCTGTCTTATGAAAACGCTTATTCATACCCGTATATACGCGTTGCTAACTCAAAATGAATCGAATCCGTCGGAATTAGCCCATGCATACGAAGAGTTTATCGAGACGATGACCGAGATGGTTGCTAATTTCGATAACCGGGATGATATTTTGAGAATACTGTATTACAGCCGGGTTGAATTCGACGTATTGTCCCATCCATCGTTTAATCGATATTCGAACAATGTTTTAAGGACGACGTTCATCTATAAAATCATGTATATTCTGGATTGCGAAATCAATATCGTCAGCAATAGTACGAAATATAGCTCGAACCAAGACTATTCGTTTCCTTTATCCTATCAGGACGGCGAGTTGCTGTGGACAGGGACGCAGCAAGAGTTGCTGGAGCTTGCCGTTGCCCTTCATAAAAACGGGATTATCATGTACGGCAACCGCAAGGCGCGTTTCATCGAGATCGTCCGTGCCTTGTCTTCTACATTCCATATCACGATCAACGATGTCTATGTCAAGAAAACCAGGATGCTTGACCGCAGCACGGCGGTCACACCTTTTCTGGATAAATTGAAAAAAGCCTATGAGCAAGTCGTCGAAAGACACCTGCGATAGAGAGAGCGGAGACCTGTCAAGGACGAGAAAATCAGAAAGTTTTTCTCCGTTTGCAAAGTTTCAACAGTTTATTTTTCAGTTGATTATATTTTCATACTTTACAAAAAACTTTTTGATTTTTCCCGAGAGGCATCCGGAAAAGTGTACTTTTCAGTGATTTTGTATTATACATTTGCAGCAGAAAGCGACGCATAGTGCATCGCTGCATTCAAAATCCAAATAACATGAAAAACATCCTTTTAGCCGTTGCAGTCTTCGCTGCCGCATTCGTTTCCTGCAACAAGGAGACCGAAGTCGTACCTTCCCCCAATTCTTTCACCGATGGGGCACGTATCGCACTTACGCTTACCGATGATGCTGCCGACACCCGCTCCTTCTTCGATTCGACAGCCTCGGCCGAGGCATGAGAGTCTTCGTTGTCGTCACTGTCGATTTTCGTCTTCGATAATGCCGACAACTTCGTTATTCGCCGGGATTTAACATCCAGCGAGCTGGCCGCGAAATCGGCGACATTCTCCCTACCTAAATCTCTTGCCAGCACCCCCTGTTCATTCTACGCCATAGCGAACTACGACGCCTCGTCGGCCAAGACCCGGGCGGCCCTTACGGCCCTTGTGGAGAAGTCGGCCGCCGACTATAACGGCACCTTTGCCGAGGTGTCCACCGCAGCCAAGCGTTCGGGCGGCTTCGTGATGTCGGGCATGAAATCGCAGACCGTCGGGGCCGTGAACTCCACGACCAATGTCGGCATCACACTCAAACGCACTGTCGCTAAAGTAGTCCTCCAGACGACCATCGACCCGTCGTTCGCCGACAAATATGCAGGAACGCTTACCATCAACTCGGTAAAACTCTCCAAAGCCGCCTCGCAGTCGCTCGTCGTGGCCGGAACGCCGACACCCGGGGCCATGACCTTCAGCCACACGCAGACTCCCGCCACGGCTTCGGGAAAATGCAATGCGCTGTTCTACTGTTTCGAGAATGGAGCTTTGCCCGCGGGCAGCCGCGTTCTGCTGGAAATTAACGCCACATACGATTCGGACGGCAGCACCTCGACTACGGACGACCGCTCGGAGGTGACCTATTCGGTCGAGTTGACGGGTAAGGCCGCGGGCGAGATTCTCCGAAACGGCTACTACCGTGTCGCGGCCAATATCACGGGTCTCGTAGGTCAGGAGTGCGCCGTATCGGTCACCGTCGCCGATTGGGAGACGCCCGTGACGCAGAACGTCGAGCTGGGGGCATAGCCCTCTTGTTTTGGCAGCTCCCGTCCCTCGCGGGCGGGAGCTGTTTTCAATCCCTTTTTCAGATTTTTCCGACTATGAAAAAATATCTGTTGATACTCGCTGCCATCCTGTTGCTGTGGGGCTGCATCGCCGAGGACAGGACAGAATGTACAAATCCCCGCGGTGTCTTCGTCAGCCTGACGGTACGGCCCGAAAGGATGTCCTCCGTAACTCGCTCTGCGGATGAAACGGCCATCCGCGACCTGAACCTCTACCTTTACGACGATAACAGCAATGTTGTCCTGCACCGTTACCAGACCTCTGCGACGCTGCGTTTCGAATGCCTACCGGGCGACTACCGGATCTGCATTGCCGCCAATCTGGGCCGCGATCTGGGCGACAATCTGCTGTGGAAGGATTTTACCGTTACACACGCCGACAAGTACGATGTATTGCCTATGGCCTATGAGGGCGATATAACGATAATTCCCTCGGCAGACGGGATGCTGACGCTGCCTGCCGTCGAAGTACAACGCTGCGTGTCGAAAATCTCCTATCACATTACCGTTACTCCGGCCGTTGCCGACATCGAACTGCGCTCCGTGCAACTGTTCTCGGTACCGCGTTTTGTATCCGTGTTCGATATGGCGGCCGCACCGTCGGATGATCCCGACGACTATACGGATTGTCCGGAGGTGGAACTTTCCGGACAGCAGGCTGCGGGCGACTGCTATCTGTTACCCAATATGCAGGGCATGGTGGCGGCCATTACCGACCAACGGCAGAAGAACCCGGAAAATGCCCCTGCGAATGCCTCGTATCTGCTGATCCGCGCCGTGCGCGGGTCGAAAATATTAGCTTATTATATTTACCTCGGAGGAAACAACACCTCGGATTTCAATGTCCGGGCCAACACGCATTACAGGCTCAATATCTCGATCTTGGGCGACAGCGAGGTCGATACCCGCATTAGCAGCTATGCCGTCAATGTGCATGACACCTACGAAGAAAACTCGGTCGGCGGATATTGCACCTACAATCCGTTTCAGATGCTTGCCGTGGAGATCGACGGGAGTCCCGCACCCCTGACGCTTCGGGGACGTATCGGTGTCGCGCAAGGCAACGCCGGAGCGTTCTGTCTGAACGGCTCTCCCGTAGGGGAAGGCCGCGACCTTATGCTTCCGGAACAGCCCGGCCCCAATATCTTCGGCGTGAACTACGCTCCGGGAATCTATACGACAGTCAATTCGCAGGTGGTCTATACCGTCACGGTCGAGGATGATGCGGGATTTACACAGTCGTTCGACATCGGACACCGCTTCGCCAACCGTCTCGACGTATATATTCACCCCGCGACGGCTGAAAACGGAAACGGTACGGTAACCGTCGCCGGAGCGTTGTATGACGCTGAACCGTCTTTCCTGACGCACGACCGGGTCGTCTTGTGCCATGAAAAGGGATGCACGCTGACAGCCGTACCCGAAGCCGGATACCGCTTCGAGGGATGGTATTCGGCAGCCGACTACAAGACACGGCTTTCGACCTCGGCTTCGTATGCCTACATTCCGACCTCGCCCGAAGCCGCGATCTTCCCGAAATTCACGGTCAATACCCGGCCGCTCGACGACGGGGGCACGGCCAACTGCTATATCGCGCCGGAATTGAATACCTCCTATTCGTTCGACGCTACGACGATGGGCAACGGCCGTGCGACGACGAACATCCGCCCGGAGCCCCTGCGGGGTGCGGAAGCACGGGTGCTTTGGGAAACGGGCACGATCCGAGGCGCGATCGTTGAAAGCGCGGAGCTGACCGGCGACGGACGTATCGTCTTCCGAACCGGCATGACCTATGGCAACGCCGTGATCGGACTTCTCGACAGCCGCGGGGTATGCATATGGTCGTGGCACATCTGGTCGGTGGATTACGAGATCGAGGCCACGGCCCAGACCTACGCTTCGGGAGCCGTCTTTATGGATCGCAACCTCGGGGCCCTGGCTACGGACTGCACGCAGGCCGCTGCCAAAGGACTCTATTACCAGTGGGGCCGCAAAGATCCGTTCCCGTATCCGGCGCTGGCCACGGACGCCTACACGCAGGCTCCGACCGTCTATGCTCCGGGGTTCGAGTATGCTGAAAGCAATCCCCGAACCTCTGGGGCCGAGTCGCCTTACGACGTGATGACCCTCGAATGGGCCACAGCGCATCCAACGACCTATATGGACGGGGTATTTTACGAGGATTGGGAAGAGTGGACGTCGGTCGCCGACTGGCTCTACGACCACCACCCGAACCTCTGGGGCAACGTCACGACCGGGAAGAACAATATCAGCCGCACCAGCCATAAATCCATTTACGATCCCTGCCCTCCGGGGTGGAAAGTGCCCGGTGCCGAGGATTTTGCGGGAATAGAGCGGATAGGCGTATCGGCACCTTATTACGTTACAATCCGCTGTAACGGCACGCAGACGGCGAAGATACCCTTGGGCGGAACATTCTACGAAGGACGTTACGACCGCAGCGGGTCGCTCGGAAGGCTCTATACAAACGCTCCGTATTATCTTCACTGGGGAGACTCGACCGGCGTGTTCCATGACGTAGCCTGCACCTCGATCCTATTCGATACGAGCAACTACCCGCCGTTCGTCAACACAACGGATTTTTACCGCTATGCCGCAAATCCGGTGCGCTGCATCCGGGAATAAAACCGAAATAATAGCTAACGATAATGAACAAACAACGAGTCATTCTGTTCGTGCTGCTGACCGCGGCTTTGTGGGGAGCACCCTACAAGGCTGCGGCGCAGATCTTCGCCGTAAGGGCCAATGCCCTTGCGGCATGTACTGCG
>OGGC01000686.1_pt1 | contig 27175 bp, 16 predicted proteins | sample 1571181 | NCBI WGS metagenome assembly OGGC01 (sample SAMEA2581930, study PRJEB24529) | metagenome | biome: Human gut stool | place: China | collected 2011 | reverse complement strand
TGTGAAGACCAAGTACAGCGGCCTGAATTCCACGGAACTGGCGATCAGCGAGTCGCAGGAGCGTATGGCCGTGGTCGTCGAGGCGAAGGACGTCGCCGAATTCATGGGCTACTGCCGCGAGGAGAATATCGAGGCGGTCGAGGTGGCCGACGTGACGGATACGGCCCGTATGCGGATGTTCAACAAAGGGCGCAAAGTCGTAGACCTCGCCCGTGAATTCATCGACAGCGCCGGGGCGAAGCACTATGCCGAAGCCATGATCGGTGAGGTGGAGAACCGCGATCCTTTTGCCCGTGAGGTCGTGGGCGCGACGTTTGCCGAACGCTTCGAGGAGAACCTGCGCGACAACAATGTCGTCTCGCAGCGCGGCCTGATCGAAATGTTCGATTCGACGATCGGCCGTTCCACCGTGCTGATGCCGTTCGGCGGCCGCACGCAGGGCAGCGAAACGCAGGTGTCGGTGCAGAAACTCCCGACCGACGGTTACACCGACACGGCCAGCATCATGGCCTTCGGCTACAATCCCTACCTGGCCTCGTGGAGCCCTTACCACGGTGCTGCGTATGCCGTCGTCGAAGCTGCTGCCAAGGTCGTGGCTGCGGGCGCGCGTTATGACAGGATGCGTTACTCATACCAGGAATATTTCGAACGCATGACCCGCGATCCCCGCTCGTGGGGCAAGCCGCTGGGTGCCCTGCTCGGTGCGCTGAAGATGCAGGTCGAACTGGGCCTGCCTTCGATCGGCGGCAAGGACTCGATGTCGGGCACGTTCCAGGACATCAACGTTCCGCCGATGCTGATGGCCTTCGGCATCACGACGGTCGACGCTTCGAAGGTCATTTCCACCGACCTCAAAGGCGCAGGACATCGCATTTACCTCGTCCGCCATACTCCGCTGGAGAACCGGATGCCCGACACGGCGCAGCTGAAGGAGAACTTTGCGTTCGTCAGCGGGCGGATCGAGTCCGGGAAAATCCTCTCGGCGTGGTCCGTGGGCTTCGGCGGCGTCGGAGAGGGCCTTGCCAAGATGGCTTTCGGCAACGGCGTCGGCGCGGAGATCACCCTCGACGAGCCGAAATTGTATGAATACGCCTACGGTTCGATCCTCGTCGAGTGCGAGGGCACGTTGGAATATCCGCATGCCGAACTGCTGGGCTTCACCGTCGCCGAGGAGGCGCTGACGGTCAACGGGGTGAAGATGCCGCTCGAAGAGCTTTACAAGGCCAATACGGAGAAATTTGCGGCCGTTTACCCCGACAAGGGCCGGAACTCGGCGGAGGTGATGACCTCCGCACCCGCCCCGAAAACGTTCGTTTATCCCGGCGAGGCGGTCGAGACCCCGGTGGTCTATATTCCGGTGTTCCCCGGCACGAACTGCGACTACGACACCGCCAAGGCGTTCCGCGCGGCGGGGGCCGAGGTCCGGACGAGCGTCTTGTGCAACATCGCCGGCGACGACGTTTTGCGCTCGATCGCCGAAATGAAGGAGCATATCCGCCGGGCGCACATCTTCGTGCTCGCAGGCGGTTTCTCGGCGGGCGACGAACCCGACGGAAGCGCCAAATTCATTGTCAATGTGTTGAACAATAAGGATATTCGCGACGAAATCCACGCTTTGACCGACCGCGGAGGCCTGATCCTGGGCATCTGCAACGGTTTCCAGGCGTTGGTCAAGTCGGGCCTTTTGCCTTACGGACGTCTGGGCATGGTCACCAAGGAGTCGCCGACGCTGTTCCGCAACGACGTCAACCGTCATATTTCGCAGATCGTCTCGACGCGCGTCGCGACGACCGCTTCCCCGTGGCTCCGCGGCTTCCGTCCGGGTGAACTGCATTCGATTGCCGTCAGCCACGGCGAGGGCAAGTTCGTGGTGAGCGAGGAGCTTGCCCGCGAGCTGTTCGCCAACGGGCAGGTGGCTTTCCAGTACGCCGATGCCGCAGGGAACCCCACGGCAGAGGCTCCCTGGAACCCCAACGGATCGTCGTACGCCATCGAGGGCATCATCTCGCAGAACGGGTTGATTCTTGGAAAGATGGGCCACACGGAGCGTTACGAAAACAACCTGTTCAAGAACATCGCCGGCAACAAGCAGCAGTCGTTGTTCGCCAATGCCGTGGCCTATTTCCGCAAAGTGCAATAACCTTAAAAAAACGATAACCGATGAAAACCTCCCTGTTCCGATTTTGCGGCGTGCTGCTTCTTGCGGCGATGCTCGCTCCGGTCTGCGTTCATGCCCGGAAAAACCCGAAGAACCCGAAAAACAACATGCGCCTGCTGTACTGGAACATTCAGAACGGAATGTGGTCCGGGCAGGGCGACAACTACGACAAGTTCGTGGAGTGGGTCAGGGCGTACGATCCGGACGTCTGCGTCTGGTGCGAGGCGCAGTCGATCTACAAGACCGGCACGGCCGACAAGATGGATGTCGCCGACCGTTATCTGGTCGGGAACTGGGGCGAACTGGCCGCCCGTTACGGCCACAAATACTGGTATGTGGGCGGACACCGCGACAATTACCCGCAGGTGATCACGTCGAAATACCCGATCGAGAACGTCGAACGTATCGTCGGCTCGAAACCCGACAGCGTGGTGACGCACGGAGCGGGCTGGGCGCGCATCGAGAAGAACGGCAAGACGGTCAACATCGTAACGCTTCACACCTGGCCGCAGGGGTATGCCTTCCAGGCTAAGGACCGCGATGCGAGCCGTGCCGAGAACGGCGGCGACAAATACCGCCGCATGGAGATGGAATACATCTGCAACCATACGATCCATTCGGTTCCGGGCGCCGAAAAGCAGTTCTGGATGATGATGGGCGACTTCAACGCGCGTTCGTCGCGCGACAACTGGTTCTACAAATATCCGGCGGGCGACACGCGTTTCCTGGTGCACGACTACATTCTCCGGCACACGCCTTATGTGGACGTGATCGCCGGGAAATATCCCGGGGAGTTCAAGACCACGACGGGCGGCAAGTCGCGCATCGACTTCGTTTACTGCACGCCGCCGCTCTACGAGCGCATCACGCATGCCGACGTGGTGACCGACGCCTACACCGAGCCGGTCCGCGATCCGGCCAAACTTTCGAATTTCTGGCACCCCTCGGATCACCGTCCGATCGTGGTGGACTTCAATATGAAATGAGACAACGAATCAAATAATCAAAAAACACCCAAACAACATGAAACAGCTCGAAATGCTCTACGAGGGCAAGGCAAAACAGGTTTTTCGCACGGACGATCCTGATAAGATCATCATCCACTACAAGGATGCCGCTACGGCTTTCAACAACATCAAGAAAGCTACGATCGAGAACAAGGGCGTGCTGAACAACGCCATTTCGACCCTGATCTTCAAGGAGCTGCATAAGGCCGGCGTGAAGACCCACTATATCGAGACGATCAACGACCGCGATCAGGTCTGCCGCCGGGTGACGATCATTCCGCTGGAGGTGATCGTGCGCAACGTCATCGCCGGTTCGATGGCCCAGCGTCTCGGCATCGAGGAGGGCACGCAGCCCTCGAACGTCATTTTCGACATTTGCTACAAGAAGGACGAGCTGGGCGACCCGCTGATCAACGACCATCACGCCGTTGCGCTGGGCGCCGCTACGTACGAGGAGCTGAACGAGATGTACGCCATGACGGCCAAGATCAACGAGGTGCTCAAGGAGCTGTTCCTGAAGATGAACATCAAGTTGGTGGACTTCAAGATCGAGTTCGGCAAGACGTCGGACGGCGAGATCGTGCTGGCCGACGAGGTGTCGCCCGACACCTGCCGTCTGTGGGATGCCACGACCAACGAGAAACTCGACAAGGACCGTTTCCGCCGCGACCTGGGCAAGGTCCGCGAGGCTTACGAGGAGATTCTGGCGCGCCTGCAAAAAATCGTCGGGTAGTATGATGGAAGTGATCCGCGACCGTGAATTGCACGAGGAGTGCGGGGTGTTCGGCATCTACGGAGTGCCGAACGCCGCGTCGCTGACCTATTACGGTCTCCACGCCTTGCAGCACCGCGGGCAGGAGGGGGCCGGCATCGTCTCGGTGGACGAGAGCGGCACGTTCCGCCGCATCAAGGGCGGAGGGCTGGTGACGGAGGTTTTCGACGAGGCGAAACTCGCCACGCTGAAAGGTTCCACGGCCATCGGCCATGTGCGTTACACCACGGCCGGAGGCGGCGGCATGGAGAATGTCCAGCCGTTCCTCTTCCGCCACAACACGGGCGACTTCGCGCTGGCGCATAACGGCAATATCGTCAATTCGGAGTTGCTGCGCCGCCACCTCGAAAACAAGGGCAGCCTGTTTCAGTCGACTTCCGACAGCGAGATCCTGGCCCACCTGATCAAGAAGGAGACTCGCTACCACGACCGGCCGCGCATCTTCTCGATCATCGACGCGCTGAACATGCTCGAAGGCGCTTTCGCCTTCCTGATTATGACGGCCAACCGCATCTACGCCTGCCGTGACAAGTACGGCCTGCGTCCGCTGTCGATCGGCAAGCTGGGCGACGGATGGGTGGTGTCGAGCGAAACGTGCGCGTTCGACGTGCTGGGCGCGGAGTTCGTGCGCGACGTCGAGCCGGGCGAGATCGTGACGATTGATAAACAGGGCATCCGCAGCCGCGACTACTCGATGTACAAGCGTCACGAAATGTGTTCGATGGAGTACATCTACTTCGCACGCCCGGACAGCGACATCGACGGCTGCAACGTCCACGCCTACCGCAAGGAGTCGGGACGCCTGCTCTGGAAGGAGGCTCCCGCCGAGGCGGACATCGTGGTCGGCGTGCCCGATTCGAGCCTCAGCGCCGCGATGGGTTACGCCGAGGCGAGCGGATTGCCGTATGAAATGGGACTTATCAAGAACAAGTATATCGGCCGCACCTTTATCCAGCCCTCGCAGGAGCTGCGCGAGAAGGGCGTGAGGATGAAACTTTCGGCCGTGCGTTCGATTGTCAGGGGCAAGCGCGTGGTGCTGGTCGACGACTCGATCGTGCGCGGCACGACCTCGCGGCGCATCGTCACGATGCTCAAGGAGGCGGGAGCCACCGAAGTGCACGTGCGCATCGCCAGTCCCCCGATGACCGATCCCTGCTTCTACGGCGTGGACACCTCGACACGCGAGGAGCTGATCTCGGCCCGCAAGAACACGGCGGGGGTCTGCGAGGAGATCGGCGCCGATTCGCTGGTGTTCCTCTCGCCCGAGTCGCTGTTGAAGGCGGGCAGCCGCAAGGAACTTTGCATGGCCTGCTTCACGGGGCAGTATCCCACGGCGCTCTACCAGTCGCCCGAGGAGGCCAACAAAGACGTAAAATGTTAGAAAACCTTAAACCATAAATCCTATGGCTCAAAGTTATGAAAAGGCCGGCGTGAATCTCGAAGCCGGATACGAAGTGGTGCGGCGCATCAAAAAGCATGTGGCCTCGACCTCGCGTCTGGGTGTGATGGGCAACATCGGCGCTTTCGGCGGTATGTTCGACCTCTCGGCCCTCAAGGTGAAGGAACCGGTGCTCGTGAGCGGGACCGACGGCGTGGGAACCAAACTCAAGCTGGCCTTCGAGATGGACAAGCACGACACGATCGGCATTGATGCCGTGGCCATGTGCGTCAACGACGTGCTGGCGCAGGGCGCCGAACCGCTGGTGTTCCTCGACTACGTGGCCGTGGGGCGCAACGAACCCCAGAAGATCGAGGCCATCGTCGCGGGTGTCGCCGACGGCTGCCGTCAGGCCGGCTGTGCGCTGGTGGGCGGCGAGACCGCCGAGATGCCGGGCATGTACGCCGAGGGTGAATACGACATCGCCGGATTCACGGTGGGCGTCGTGGAGAAGTCGCAGCTGATCGACGGTTCGAAGGTCAGGGCGGGCGACGTGCTGGTGGGCGTTGCGTCGAGCGGCGTGCACTCCAACGGCTTCAGCCTCGTGCGCAAGATCGTCGCGGACAACTGCCTGAACCTGCGCGAGTCCTATCCCGAACTGTCGAACAAACAGCTCGGCGAGGTGCTGCTCACGCCGACGAAAATCTATGTGAAGCAGGTGCTGGAGGTGGTTCGCAACTGCGACGTGCACGGCATCAGCCACATCACGGGCGGCGGTTTCGACGAAAATATTCCCCGCATCCTCCGCGAGGGGCAGGGGCTTGAGATCGACGAAGGGTCGTGGGAGATTCTGCCCGTGTTCCGCTTCCTCGAAAAGTACGGCAAGGTGGCCCACCGCGAGATGTTCAACATCTTCAACATGGGCATCGGCATGGTCATCGCCCTCGATGCCGCCGAGGCACAGAAGGCCATCGGCATCCTCACGGAGCAGGGCGAGCGTGCCACGGTCATCGGACGCGTAACCGACACCGAGGGTGTCGTCATCCGATAGAGGGATGCGGCGCCTTGCGGTTTTCGCCAGCGGCAGCGGCACGAACTTCGAAGCCATCGTCACGGCCTGCGAGCGGGGCGTGCTGGATGCCGAAGTCGTGCTGATGGTCTGCGACAAACCCGGTGCGAAGGTGGTCGAAAGGGCTGCCGCTCACGAGGTCGGGGCGTTCGTCTTCGCGCCGAAGCAATATGCCTCGAAGGCCGACTACGAGCGGGAGATCGTCGCGCGGCTGGATGCCGCGGGCGTGGAGCTGGTCTGCCTGGCGGGCTACATGCGCATTGTGGGCGACGTGCTGCTGGGGGCCTACGGCGGGCGGATCATCAACATCCACCCCTCGCTGCTGCCGGCCTTCCGCGGGGCGCATGCCATCGAGCAGGCGCTGGAATACGGCGTCAAGGTCTTCGGCGTGACGATCCATTACGTCGACGCCGAGCTGGACGGCGGACGCATCATCGCCCAGCGGGCCTTTCCCTACGAGGGCGATGACATCGGGGAACTGGAAGCGATGATTCATGCCGTGGAATATCCGTTATACATTGAAACTATTAAAAAACTGATCGAATAATGCGCGCATTAATTAGTGTAAGTGACAAGACCGGTGTCGTGGAGTTTGCCAAAGGGCTGCGGACTCTGGGCTGGGAGGTGATCGCCACGGGCGGTACGATGAAGCTCTTGGCCGACAGCGGCGTGGAGGTAATCAACATCAGCGACGTGACGGGATTCCCCGAGATCTGCGACGGCCGCGTGAAGACCCTGCATCCCAACGTGCACGGCGGACTGCTGGCCCGCCGCGACGATCCGGAGCACCTGAAAGCCCTGAAGGATAATCATATCGAGTTCATCGACATGGTCTGCGTGAACCTTTATCCGTTCCGGGAGACGATTTCGAAACCCGGCGTGAAGATGGAGGACGCCATCGAGAACATCGACATCGGCGGACCTTCGATGCTTCGCTCGGCGGCCAAGAACTGGGCCGACGTGACGGTGGTGTGCGACCCCGCGGACTATGACGCGATTCTGGACGAGATTCGCGCCGGCGGCAATACCGAAAAGGCCACGCGCCTGAAGCTCTCGGCCAAAGCCTATACGCATACCGCCGAGTACGACGCGATGATCGCCGCCTATATGCGCGCGCAGGCGGGTCTGAACGAGAAGCTTTTCCTCGAGTTCGACCTCGTGCAGTCGCTGCGCTACGGCGAAAACCCCCACCAGTCGGCCAAATTCTACCGCGAGGGGAAGGAGGTGCCCTATTCGCTGGCATTCGCCAGACAGCTCAACGGCAAGGAGTTGTCGTACAACAATATCCAGGACGCCAACGCCGCGCTGTGCATCGTGCGCGAGTTCGACAAGCCGTTCTGCGTGGGCCTCAAGCACATGAATCCCTGCGGCGCCGCGACGGGTAAGGATGTCGTCGAGGCATGGACGAAGGCCTATGAGGCCGACAAGGTGTCGATCTTTGGCGGCATCGTGGCGACGAACTGCACGGTGACGCGCGAAGCGGCCGAGCTGATGAAGCCGATCTTCCTCGAAATCATCATGGCCCCGAAATTCGACGAGGGGGCGCTCGAAGTGCTCTCGGCGAAGAAGAACCTGCGCCTGCTCGAGGTCAGCATGGACAAGGGCGACGTGGACCCGAAACAGTATGTGAGCGTCAACGGCGGCCTGCTGGTGCAGGACCTCGACGTGGCGACGAAGGCCGTTACGGCCGATATGTGCGTCACGAAGGCGAAGCCCGCTGCGGAGCAGATGGAGGATCTCAATTTCGGCTGGCATATCGTCAAACACGTGAAGTCGAACGCCATCGTGGCGGTGAAGGACGGCCGGACGCTGGGCGTCGGCGCCGGACAGATGAACCGCATCGGCTCGGCGGAGATCGCCCTGAAGCAGGCGCATGCCGCAGGCGTCACCGAGGGTCTCGTGCTGGCGTCGGACGGTTTCTTCCCTTTCGACGACTGTGTGACGCTGGCCGCCGAATACGGCGTGACGGCGATCGTGCAGCCCGGCGGTTCGGTCCGCGACGAGGATTCGATCCGGAAGGCCGACGAGAAGGGTATCGCCATGGTATTCACCGGTGAGAGGCACTTCAAGCATTAGTATCACCGGCGTTACTATTTTTGGGTAGTACAGAAATCCGACCGGATACCGGAGCCGTTGGCAAGGGACGGGCTAAAAGCGCGAGCGGAGGGGACGGTTTGTTTACAAACCCGCGAATAGTCGCCCGGAGCCAGCGTTAGACCGTTCCGGGCAGGCGGAGGTATCGTCGGAGAGTTTTTGTGGCACTTTTTGCGGAAAAAAGTGCCGGAATCTGCGGAGTTTATTCTGCGATAAAAAGGAATTTTGTTTATGAAGGTACTGGTTATCGGCGGCGGAGGCCGCGAACACGCCATTGTCGACGCGCTGTCGCGTTCGCCGCAGGTTGAAAAAATTTACTGCGCACCCGGGAATGCGGGCATCGCCCGGCAGGCCGAGTGCGTGGCCATTCGTGAAACCGAGGTGGAACGCCTGCGTGACTTTGCCGCGGAGCGGGGCATCGGCCTCACGGTCGTGGGTCCCGAAGTGGCGCTGGCGGCGGGTGTCGTCGACTGCTTCAGGGCCGCGGGGCTGCGCATCTTCGGTCCGACGAAGGCTGCGGCGCGCATCGAGTCGTCGAAGGAGTTCGCCAAACGGCTGATGGCTAAATATGCCATCCCGACAGCCGGATTCCGCGCATTCACCGACTATGCCGGGGCGCTGGCCTATGTGCAGGGGCGTCCTCTGCCCGCAGTGCTGAAATACGACGGACTGGCCGCCGGAAAAGGTGTGGTGATCGCCCGGACGATGGCCGAGGCCGAAGCGGCGTTGCGGGATATGTTGCTCGACGATAAGTTCGGCGAGGGCAAGGTGGTCGTCGAGGATTACCTCGAAGGTCCCGAGTTTTCGTTCATGTGCTTCGTTTCGGGACACAAGGTGTGGCCGATGGCGCTGGCGCAGGACCACAAACGGGCCTACGACGGCGACGAGGGTCCCAATACGGGCGGTATGGGCGCCTATTCGCCCCTGCCGTTCGTGACGGCGGAGGACGAACGCTATGCGCTGGAGAAGATCATGCAGCCCGTGGCCGACGCGATGATCGCCGAGGGGTGTCCCTTCGAGGGCGTGCTCTACGGCGGACTGATGAAGACTGCGCGGGGTATCGAGGTCATCGAGTTCAACGCCCGTTTCGGCGATCCCGAGACCGAGGTGGTGCTGCCGCGCCTGAAGAGCGACATCGTCGACATCTTCTGTGCCGTGGCCGAGGGACGCGATACGCAGTTGGAGTGGCACGATTTCGCCGCGCTGGGCATCGTGCTGGCCTCGAAGGGCTATCCGGGCGACTACGAAAAAGGACACGAAATCAAGGGCCTGGACCGCGTCGAAGGGGCTGTTTATCACATGGGAACCCGGGCCGACGGCGGGCGGATTCTCACCAACGGAGGCCGCGTGCTGTTCGTGGTGGGCAAGGGCAGGGACCTGGCCGAAGCGCGGAGGAATGCGCTGGCCGACGTGGCCCGCATCGACTGCGACAATCTGTTCCACCGCACCGACATCGGCCACCGGGCTTTCGACGATTTGGAAAGATAATACGAGCGATATATGGCAAAAATAATCAGCGGAAAAGAACTTTCAGCGAAACTGAAACTTGAAATGGCGGACGAGGTGAAGACCTTCCCCGCGAAATACGGCCGTGTGCCCCATCTGGTTGTCATCCTCGTGGGCGAGGACCCCGGCAGCGTGAGCTATGTGACGGGCAAGGCCAAGGCTTCGGCCGAGGTGGGCATCCGCAATACCACGATCCGAAAGCCCGAGTCCGTTTCCGAGGCCGAACTGCTGGACATCATCACGGCCCTGAACCTCGACGACGAGGTGGACGGCATTCTGGTCCAGCTGCCCCTTCCGAAACATATCGACGAGGACAAGGTGATCGCCGCCATCGACAAACAGAAGGATGTCGACGGCTTCCATCCCCTGAACGTTGCGGCGCTGTGGCAGAAACAGCCCTGCACGCTCCCCTGCACTCCGAAAGGCATTCTCAAGATGCTGCGGGCCGCAGGCGTGGAGATCGCCGGCAAGCGCGCCGTGGTGATCGGCCGCAGCAATATCGTGGGACTTCCCGTGTCGAAACTGCTCTTGGACGCGAACGCTACGGTGACGATGGCCCACAGTCGTACGCGCAACCTCGCCGAAGTGACGCGCGGGGCGGAGATTCTGGTGGTGGCCATCGGTCGGCCGAAGTTCGTCACGGCGGAGATGGTGTCGCCGGGCGCCGTGGTGATCGACGTGGGGGTGAACCGCGACCCGGAGACGGGCAAACTGTGCGGCGACGTCGATTTCGCGGCCATCGAACCCAAGGCCTCGGTGATCACGCCCGTGCCGGGCGGCGTCGGGCCCATGACGATCTGCTGCCTGATGGAGAATACGATCGAGTGTTTCCTCCGGCGAGCGGGCCGGTAGCCGGAGGAACGGAGCGAAAACTTCGGTTTTTTTGCACCTCCGCTGAAAAAAATCAGCCGTTGACTCACGGGTCAACGGCTGATTTCGTTTTACAAGGTTTCTGTTATCAGAGTTTGATCGGTTCGGATATTTTGATATTGTCGAGGAACCAGCGGTTGGCTGTTCCGACTTCCCACTGCGTCTGCGTAATGGTGATCTTCGTATCCTTGTTGACCGTAATGCCCTTCAGGCTGACTTCGGCGCGAACCCATTCGAGCTTGTGACCATCCTCCCATCCCAGTTCGGGTATGTCGATCTGCACTTTGTCGCTGCCGTTCTCGAAGATGACGATCAGATTGACGGGGTCGATCTTGCCGGACCCCTTGCGCATTCCGCACCAGTCGAACGAGAGTGTCACATTGTCCTTTGCTTCGGGAACCCCGTCTATCGGAGGAAGAATGATACCTGCGTGATTGCCGGTCTTGCCGAATTTGAGGTAGTTCTGCTGGAGGTAGATGCGTTTGTTGTCGTTCTTGTCGTAGATAAACTTGTAACCGAGTTTTTCGACAGCGTCGAATGCAGTCACTCCATCGACAGTTACGGAGGTAAGTGCCGGAGCCTTTGCATCGATGTCGTCTGTTTCAACGGTTCGGCCTGCGCTGCCTGCTACGGACCACGGTTCGAGCCATTCGAAGTTCTCCAGGAAATAGACGATCTCGTTCAGGCCGTTGTCCTCGACATCGGTAGCCATGATGCGCTGTACAGGCTCGGCCAACCCGGCGTAGTAGCCCGTGACGGTTACGATATGGCCGGTCAGGGAGGAAAGGCCCAGACTCGACGGGGCGTCCACGACGCTGACCGAGTACTTGGCATCCTCCGAAACGGTGAGGGTGCTGCCGTTGAAAACGCCCTTGACGGTGACGTAGCCCCGTTTGGAGGAGGTGTAGTCGTCGATCTTTGCGCTGATGTCCTCCGGTTCGGGGTAGTTCACCGCTCCGCCGGACAGAACCGTCACCTCGTCGCAGTCGATTACCGTAGCGAGTTTTTGCGAGTCGGACGACTTGGTGCCCAAGAGCGAAATCTTGTCGCCGACGGCAACCGTCGTGGCGTCCGAGACGAAGATATTGTCCGTGTTTTTGTCGTCGCTGATGACGAAGCCTTTGGTCGTCACGGCCACGACGATCGCCGACGGTACGGAAATGACCGTTTCGTCCGCCAGGGCGGCGAGTTCACCTGCCGTGTACTCCTTCACATCGCGGTATTTGTCTCCGTTCTGCGTGATGAGCACCTGTGCGCGGCTTGCAAGAGTCCGTCCCTTGAAGACGAGGGTGGCCTTGCGGGGATTGTCCTCCGCGCCGTCGCGCATGTTGTCGGTCACCGAAACCGTCACGTCCATGACGCCGGTTCCCGAGTTGGGCGTGACCGTCACCCAGTCGGGGACTTCCGTCACCCAGTCGGCGTCGGCATAGATGGTGATGATCTTTTCCGCCGCTCTTTCCGCTTCGAAATTCAAGGTGTTGGCGCTCGCCAGAACAGCTTCGGAAAGGTGGTCCTCATCCTTGTCGCAGCCCCAGAAGGAACATAGGGCCGCCATGAGGATCGGGGCTGTCATATATTTTACAAATCTCATAATCTTGTTTTTTAGGTTATTTCCGACTTAAAAATCGAGTCCGTCGCTCCATCCCGGATTCTGCGTGAGGTTCGGGTTGAGCGAACGCTCGCCGCTGGGAATCGGGTAGAGGTAATCGCGTTCCTCGTTGAACGGAGTGCGCAGATTCTCTACGGTTTTGTGATAGTAGACATAGCCTTTGTCCCCCTCGGAGAGAATGATGTCCGAACCGAGTTCGTATACCGAAACTCCTTCGCCGGCTTGGGGTTTGGTCTCTCCTGCCTTATAGAGAATCAGATCGGCCGTTTCTTTGCCCGCAAGCTTGTATTCGCCGGGGCCCGGGAAATACATGCCGGAAATGGCCTGGTCGATGCAATAGCCGGCTTTCCAGCGATACAGATCCTGAAGGCGGAAACCCTCCTGGATCAGCTCGACGGCCCGTTCGCGGCGGATTTCCAGAATGACGCCCTTGTTGGCGCCGGTCACGTTGGGATAGCCGTACTCTTTGGACTCAAGATACCAGTCGATATTTTTGTTGGCTTCGTTCATGTCGAGGCCCCGCATTCCCACCCGGCTTCGGATTTCGTTGACGGTGATCGCCAGATCGTTCTGCGTGAGCGTTCCCAGTTCGGCCTTGGCTTCGGCATAGTTGAGCAGCACTTCGGCATAGCGGAAAACCGGCATGTCGCAGGTCGAACGGTCGTTGCGGTCGATCTGTCCTCCCGAGGCCGTCGTGTCCTGAACGAATTTGATGGGTTGGTAGCCGGTGATCGTGACGCCGAGATCGGGACCCTGCACCCGTTTGGCGCCGATGCGCTTGTAACCCGGGGTGCGGATCGACTGCGCCAGGCGCGGGTCGCGGTCCTTCACCTCTTCGGTGAAAGGCAGCGTCTGCCACCCCTCCTGGTCGGTGAATGCGGTGCCGTCCTTCTTCAGGTACATGTTGATGAATTTGCGGGTGTAGCCCGGGCGGCCCTGTGTCGGCAGCAGCGTGTAGGCCGTCGCATTGTGGTAGACCTGGGCCTCGTAGCTGTTCCGGATGGCGAGGATATACTCTTCGGTGCTGGCATTCTCCTGTGCGAAGAGCATCATGTAGTCCTTGTCCGGATTTTTGGTGGAGTAGAGCTTGTAGGGACCTTCGTCGATGATCGTTTTGGCGGCCTTGGCAGCTTCCTCCAGATAATAGGTGTAGTCATGTCCTTCGAGGTTGATGCCGTGGTATTTGCGGTAGGTTCCCTCGAAGAGGCAGAACCGCGCTTTCAGCGCCAGCGCCGCCCATTTGTTGACGCGGTAGGTCGATATATCCTCCGTAAGACCGCCGCTGTTGATGGCTTCGTCGATATCCTTGATCATATTGGTCATGATCAGTTCGCGTGAATCGCGCGGTTTGTAGAGCGCTTCGTCTGCCGAGCCGAGCTGCACCTCGTACCAGGGCACGTCGCCGAAGCGTTTCACCTTGTCGAAATAGAAGGCGGCGCGGAAGAATTTGGCCAGGGCCGTATATTCGGTCACGGCCTTCTTGTCCTCGCATTGATCGACATATTCCAGCAGGGTGTTTATGCGGCGCAGGTTGCCCCACGACCAGCCGCCGCCGGTGTTCGGAACGGTGCGCTTGTCGCCTCCGTAGAGAACATCGGAGAGGGTCATCTGAACGAGCAGGTCGTTCTGCTCATCGTAGGGCGTCTTGTCCAGCAGGTTGTCGTAAAAGGGGTTGGAGAAGAGTTCCAGATCGCTTCTCGTCTTGAAATAGTCGAACTGCGTCACCCGATCCAACGGTTCTTTGTCCAGCAGGGAGTCGCAGGCCGATAATCCTGCAATCAGCGTTGCTGCCAGTATGATTAATCGCTTCATGGTATTCGGATTTTGAAATTATTAGAAGGTGATGTCGATGCCGAACATGAACGTCTTGGCCCACGGATAGTAGGCGTTGTTGTTCACGCCGGAACGGTTGATAGCCGCTTCGGGATCGACGTACTTGGAGTTCTTTTTGAGCGGCGACCAGTAGCAGAGGTTCTCGCCCGAGAAATAGATGCGGATCTGGTCGATGCCGGCCTTCTTGGTGAGGGTCGCGGGGATCGTGTAGCCGACGGTCAGGTTTTTCAGGCGCAGGTAGCGGATATTTTGCAGGTAACGGTCGTTGACCTTGCTCAGATAACCTCCCGATGAAGAATAGGCTCTTGCGCGCGGGAAATAGGAGTTGGGATTGTCCTCCGCCCATACCTTGCCGAGGAAATCCGTCGGGAGGTAGGAGAGGTAGGGATAGGAATAGCAGCCCCAGAAAGGCATCATTTCTCCGTGGGGATACCAGTAGTGGTTGCCGGTTCCCTGGAAGAAGACCGAAGCGTCGAAGCCCATCCAGCGGATCGAGGCGTTGATGCCGTAGGAGAGCGTCGGGAGCGAGTTGCCCAGGATCGTCCGGTCGCCCGGCTTGTCGACGGTGTCGTTGCCGACTCCCCAGACGCCGTTGCCGTCTAGGTCGACGAACTTCAGGTCGCCGGCCTGCCAGCCGCCGGTCAGACGGCCCGTGCTGTAACTCAGGTCGACCTCTTTGGCATAGGCCTGCGCCTCTTCGGTGGTCTTGAAGAACCCGTCGGTCTTGAAGCCCCAGATTTCGCCGATCTCCATGCCGACGTAATAATCTCCCTTTGTCAGGTTGGTCAATGACTTGTTCGGGTTGTTGTCGTATTTGGTGATGACGCTCTTGTAGTCGCTGAGGTTGAAACCGACGCTGTATTCGAACGGTTTGCCGGCGAGTTTGAACTGGTCGCGCCAGCTGACGGAGAGTTCATAACCCTTCGTGCGCAGTTCGGCGGAGTTCATGCTGGGCGAATCGGCCCCGTATACGCCGGGCAGCGCCATTCCGTCGGTCAGCATGTCCTTCGTGTCGCGGATGTAGACGTCGCCGGTGAAGTTGAGCCGGTTGTTCAGCATGGTGAGATCCAGACCCAGGTCCCACTGCTGGGCGGTTTCCCAGGTCAGGTCGGAGGCTACGGGGGCGCCCAGCGAGGAGTATTTGCCCTTTATGCTGCCGTCGAAGGTGTAGTTGCTGAAATCCTTGTTCGTGATCAGGCGCATGTAGGTGTAGTAGGACGACACGTTCTGGTTGCCCAGGCTGCCGAACGAAGCGCGCAGCTTGAGGTTGTCCACCAGGTCTTTGGCGTTGCCGAAGAACGGCTCCTCGGAGATGCGCCATCCGGCCGATGCCGAGGGGAACAGGCCCCAGCGGTTGCCCGGTGCGAAACGCGACGATCCGTCGTAGCGTCCGCTCACCTCGAAGAGGTAGCGCCCTTTGTAGTCGTAGTTGATACGGGCGAAGAAGCCTGCCAGGGCGTATTCGTTCTGGCCGCCGCCGTAAGCGCCCTCCGTGGGAGATCCCGTTGCCAGATTCAGGTCGTCGAGGTTTATGGAGGAGAGGTTGATGCCTGCCACCGAGACGTTCTTGCTGGACCACGTTTCGTAGTTGAATCCGGCGGTTGCCGACACGTGGTGCGCCTCGCCGAACGTTTCGTCGTAGTTGGCGTAGACATTGGCCGAATAGTAGTTGCGCGTCTGAACCACTTCGTCGAGCTGGTTCATGCCGGCGCCCGTGTCGTAGGCGAGCAGCGGCCCGTCGGGGTATTCGCGGTAGTTCATTGCGGAACTGCGGCTCGTATTGCGGTTCTGGTAGAGGCGGTAGGTGAAGTCACCCGTGATGCTCAACGTCTTGAACGGCGTGATGACCAGGCGTGTCGTGTTCGAGAAGTCGTTCGAGCGGTCGACGTTGCGGTGCGTGCCCTCGTTGAGCAGGATGTGGCGTCCGTTGGCGATCTTGTAATCGAGATACGGCGTGCTGTAAAGCCACGATCCGTCGGGGTTCTTCATGGGGAAGTTGGCCAGTGCGTGGCGGGCGCTGTAAGCGATGGTGTTGTCTACGCTGCCGTCTCCCAGAGACTTGTAATTCGACGAGAAGAACGACGTGTTGTTCGAGAGCGTTGCCCACCGGTTGATCCGAAAATCGAGTTTCGCACGCAGGTTGTACTTGTTATACACGTCGGGATGTGCGCGCTGAATACCTTCCTGGCGGTCATAGGCGCCCGAGACGAGGTATTTGATGTCCTTCGTGCCGCCGCTGAGCGAGATGTTGTGCTGCTGCACGGGCCGACGCTGCTGGAAGAGCATGTCCCACCAGTCGTAGTTGCCGTAGTAGACCCACTGTTTGCGGCCGTTGCGGATCTCTTCGACGACCCACGGACGGTCGGGATGCTCGGTCCTGTCGTTCACGCGCGCCAGCAGCTGCTGCATGTCGTGATCGTTGTATTTGACATAGTTCGTTCCGGAGTCGGCCTGCCAGAACTTGTTGACCGTATAGACCGACCAGTAACCGCGGTTCTCGTAGTCGGTCGAGGTCGTGGCCTCCTCCCAGCCGAAACGGCCGCTGTAACGCACCGTCGCCTTGCCGTCCTGGGCCGAGCCGTTCTTGGTGGTGACCAGGATGACGCCGAAGGCTGCGCGGGCGCCGTAGACGGCTGCCGCCGAAGCGTCCTTGATGACCGAGATCGACTCCACGTCGTTGGGGTTGACGCGGTTCAGGTCGCCCACCACGCCGTCGATCAGCACGAGCGGGTCGGCCGAGTTGATCGAGTTGACGCCGCGGATGTTGATCGCCGGCGTGCTGCCGGGTTTACCCGAGGAGGTGGTGATGTTGAGACCCGCTACGGAACCCTGCAACATGCTGCCCAGCGAATGGGTGACGCGGTTTTCGAGCTCCTTGCTCCCTACGGTCGCAACGGCGCCGGTCAGGTTGACTTTTTTCTGCGTACCGTAGCCGATTACGACGGTTGCATCGAGCATGATGGCGTCCTCTTGCAGGTAGATCGTGATGCTGTTCCGGCTTGAGGGAACCGTCACTTTCTGGGGCAGGTAACCCAGGCAGGTGACCTGGAGAACGGCTTCTCCCGACGGAACCTGGATTTTGAAGGTGCCGTTTTCGGAGGTTGTGACGCCTTTGGTCGTACCATCGACCAGAACGGCTACACCCACGAGCGGCTGTTGATTGGCGTCGAGGACTTTTCCCGACACCTCCCTGTTCTGGGCCGAAAGGGCTGTTATTCCCCCTCCCAATACCAGAAGAAGAGATAGAACCAGTGGTCTTAATACTCTCATAAGATCTGTGTTTGTTGGTTAGTAAATGATGATTGTGGTTGGGTATGTAGCGAAAATCACTTGCGTCGGTAGGCATCCGTGGAGAATGCTTTCGGCCGCTGCATGTTTTCGGTCCACTCGTTTCCGAATTCGTCCTTGACGGTGATCACAAGGTCGGTGTCCGCATCGTCCGCCTTCACCTTGAAGAAGTGCGTGAACTTGTCGGTGATGAACGACGGGGTCGACTTGAGTCCCGCGTTGTTGAACCGCTTGACCGAGAGCGCCGCGATATGGAGCGGGTCGTAGGCCCAGACTTCGGTGTAGGGCAGCGTCTTGTGGTTTTCGTCGACGACGCTCAACGTCCAGTCCGAATTCCAGTTCCAGATGTTGATCAGCACCTCGTTGTCGTTGTTCTGCGGATAGGCGTTGACATATTGCATATAGGCGTTCTTGACCGAAGCGGAGATGTCGGAAGGCATCAGCGGAACGTCGGCCATCGAAAAATGCACGTTGTTCAGGTCGTAGCTGCGGAACTGGTACTCTTCGGGCCATCCGGTCGATTTGTAGAGACATTGGAAATCGGTTCCCGTGACATCCCAGATGCCGTAGCCGCCCGGAGTTCCGTCGGTTCCGATGTGGATTCCGGGTGTGAGGTTGCCGGACCACCACCACGAAGCGCATACCGAGCCGGAGTTATACTCCCGGAAGTTATGCCCGTCCACGATCGGAGCGTCGGGCGTCACGTTGAAAAGTTTGTGGGTATGCCCCGTCACGAAGCGGACGGTATATCCGTCGAGGATGTCGAAAAGCCGCAGGGTGTTGACCTGATCGTGGTCGATCTTGAATCCCGATGTGGTCGGATAGAACACCTGCGCATGCATGGCAACGACGACGGGGGTCGTCTTGGCCACGTGCGACAGGTCTTTCGCCAGCCAGTCCAGCTGCTCGGCGGAGAGGCTCTTGACATAGTTGCGGGAAGTGCTCCCGTCGTAGCTGCTGCAATCGATGTCGTCCATGACGACGTAATGGACCTTGCCGATGTTGAACGAATAGTAGGTCGGGCAGATCTGATCCACATATTTGACCGCCGCATCGTAGTCCGACCTGGTCTGGAAGTCGTTGTCATGGTTGCCCATGGTGTGGAAGATCTGCAGATTCTTGATCTGGCTGTTGACGGTGTTCAGGTACTGGGGGAAATAGTAGCTGTTCGAATACCAGTAGAGGTCCCAGGTCATGTCCCCGAGGGTGAGCGCATACATCTTCTCGCCCTTGTGGCGGGTCATGTAGTCCGTAAGGTCGGAGGTGAACTGGGCGAACTGTCCCAGGTCGCCCGTTCGGTTGGCGAGGTGCATGTCGCCCAGCATGAAGATCTTGTAGGAGTCCTGTCCGTCGACCTTTTCGAGCTTGAAGTCGGCCCGTTCGACGACGTCGGCGCTGTTTTTGAGCGCGCGGTGGAACTGCGGGAGCACCCCGACGGACGGAACTTCGTAGCCGCTCGGGACGGAGATGAAGACATATCCCCACTTTTTGGCCGATTTGAGCTGGTAGATGCCCTTCTCGTTCGTGACGGTCACCTCCGCGCCGTCGGAGACCACGACGTTCTCCACGCCGACGCCGGCCGACGACACGATCCCGTAGACCGTGGTGCCTGCATCCGGTTTGAAATCTATGTCTTCGACGATGTTGATGTAGATTCTTCCGAACGATTTTTTGCGCGCGTCTCTTTTGACGAAGACTTTGTAGTAACCCGTTTCACACCCGTCGGCCAGGCGTACGGTGAAACTGTCGGAAGAGGTGTTGACGATGGGGCAGACGTAGGAGATGCCTGCGTCCGACTCAAGAATGAATGTGTCTGTGGTCAGGGGCGATTTCCCCCCCCCACTTACGGCGAAAGTGCACTCGCCGCCTTCGGTGACGTCTACCGACCCCGGAACCGTGAATTGCACGTCGAAATTATCCGCGGGGGCCTTTTCGTCATCGCTGCCGCCGCAGGCGAAGAGTTGCGAGACGGCGATGAGTGCCAGTAACAGATACTTTAATACGTTTTTCATTTTAAGTTCTTCGATTATAATTTTTTTATTTGTCCGCGTTTTGTAAATCCGGTTGTTTGGACACCTCGAAGGCCCGGAAAGACCCGGTCGGGGACTCCGTCCCGAAGTCTCCGTTTGCGGCCCTGCCGGCCTTCGCATCTTCCGTTATATATATGGTAACCATCTGTTTACCGTGTCGCTCCTGTCTGAAAAACTTTTCAAATATAACTTGTTTGTGTTTCGATTGTGTTTCGAATACATTTCAAAATTAAACTTATTTTATTAAAAAACAAAATCGGATGATTTTTTTTGCAAATAAAAAATTTTAATTTTTAGTCGTGTTTCGTTTGGTAGATTTGCCATTTCCCTTTCATTTCTTTTTCGTTGCCCTTGATTTGTGGAATGGTTGTGAAGCGAAACTGTCGGGCGTCTGTTTTTCGGCGACGGCAGTTCGGAAAACGGCGTGGCGGAGAAGAGTGGCGGGCGGAACCGGAGGTGTTGTCGGAACCGGTCCCGGCCGCTCGGGGCGGGCTGTCGCCTGCGCTGGGAGCGGCAGTGTGGCGGGCGGATTTCGGCGCAGGCCGAAAAGACGCTCGCGGAGGTGAGTTCCGGAGGCTATGAATGCCAGGAGGCGGTGAGCTGTTCGGGGAGCGGAACCGAGGAGTCGCGCCGCCAGACCATCGCCCGGTCGGCGGCCGCGTCGCCCGTGCCGAAGTCGAAGCGGTCTGCGGAAACGAACCTCGCCGGAACGTCGCCAGCGAACCCGAAGCGTCCGTAAAATTCCCGGAGCCACTCCTTGCCGGGCGTCGGGATGAGGAGCGCCGCATCGTCGCCGCGCTCCGCGATGAGCCGCATCGCTTTGCGCATCAACTGCGAAGCCAGTCCGCGTCCCCGGAACGCCGGGTCCGTCGCTACGCCATAAATATAGGTCGTGCGGCCCAGCTCCGTCCGGAACGGCAGGAGGTGGAGCATCGCCGCCATGCGGCCTTCGGCCTCGGCCGTCAGCATCCGGCGGCGGGAGTAATAGCGCATGATGAACGAGTCGGCGAACTGCTCGTCGTCGCCGAAGGCCTTCATCCAAAGCTCTTTGCAGGCCACTTCGTCGGGGTGCATGCAGATCGCCGCGAATTTGTGCTGGAGGAACGCCGGGTGGTAGGAGAGTTTGGCCTGCCGCAGTCCGTCCAGCCCGAGGTCCTCCTCACGGTTGATCAGCGTGAAACGTTCGGGGAGGTGCTGTGCGAAGAGTTTGTTGATGATCGTGAAAGCGCCGTCGAACTCCGTGTCGGCCTTCTCTACATGGGTGTCGAAGGTGTGGTCGTTGACCGCCGAGCCGTAGGTGAAGGCCGCGAGGCGGTCGCCGACGTAGATGCAACCGCCGATCAGCCCCAGTTCTTCGAAATGTTCGAAGGCCCGCTGCATGGCCCGCTGCTCGGCGCACAGCTCCGAGGTGTGACCTTCGTGGGCCTTGCGCCATTCACGCTCGAGGGCCATGCACTCCCCGAAGCGGTCGGGCGTCAGCTCTTCGTAGCAGTAGTCGGGATATTCGGCCGTGAAGCGGTTGATGTGGTTGCGCTTGGGCTGATAGCGGCGTCCGGCAAGGTTGCGAAGATCGTCGGCGTTGTAGACGTAATCCTCCAGCGCGCGGTCCGACTCGAACGCGAAATGGCAGGGAACGATCCGGCGGATCGTGTCGCGGCCTTCGTCCGTCAGGCCGATGATCCGCAGCCGCTGTCCGTGGGCGTGGGCGTCTTCGCGCAGGAGGGGGAGGATCGGGCCGAAGTCGCCCTCGCCGACGGGCTGCATGTAACCGATGCGCTCGCCGCCGTCGATCTGGAAGCGGATCACCAGGAATCCGCCGATCTCGGCCCACGCGCTGTGGAACACCGCCTGCCAGCAGTACATGTTGGCGAAGGCGAGGTCGCAGTTGCAGATGCCCGAGGGCATGGTATAACGCTCGATGACCGCCCGGTCTTCGAGGCGCACGGGTTTGAATTCAATCATTTGCCGTATAGCTCTTTTTCTCGATATGGGTGTAATACTGCTGGACCAGCGCCCGGAAATTCTGTGCCAGACTGTCGGCGGCCGGGGTGGCCGGGCATTCCTGCACATTCATGTCCGAATCGTCGAGCACGATTGCGCCTTCGCCGGTCAGCGCGCGGAACCGTCCGTCGTAGCTGACCGACCAGCGGGGCCGTTGCGGTTCGTTCAGCACGTCGCGCCCGAATGCGAAATAAGGCTCCCGGTTGCCAGTGAGTCCCAGCAGGGTGGGCATGATGTCCAGTTGCTGCGTGATCTCGCCGACCTCGCCCCGCAGGGCGCCGTCGGGGGTGTAGATGAAGCCGATGATGTGCATGTTGCCCGGGTAGGAGCGCGTCTCCTCCGCGAATTTCTCCGACGACACGTGGTCGGCCACGAAGACGAAGATCGTGCGGCGGAACCACTCCTCGCCGCCGAAACGCTGGAAGAAGAGGCGGAACGCCCGGTCGTCGTAGGCGACGCCCTTGTGAATCCGGGTGTAGCCCTCGGGCAGCGTCGCGGCGTACTTTTCGGGTACGACGAACGGGTGGTGCGACGAGAGGGTGAACAGCGCGGCGAAGAAAGGTTCGGGCATCGCCGTCAGCTCCTCGCCCGTGAATTGCAGGAACTCTTCGTCCCAGATGCCCCAGTAGCCGTCGAAATCCCTTGTTCCGTGCTTCGCCTCGTAGTCCTCGCGGCTTACGAGCCGCTCGACGCCTGCCGAACGGGCATAGGCCCCGAAGCCCATCGAGCCGCGTTCCGAGCCGCAGAAGAAGGCCGTCGCATAGCCTTTGTCCGCCAGCATGGCGGGCAGCTGGCGGCTCTCACCCAACGATTGGGGCATCAGTACGAACGGCGTGCGGAACGAGGGGATGCTTCCCAGCACCGAGGGCGTGGCCTGGATCGAACGCGAGCCGTTGGCGTACATCCGTTTGAATGTCAGACCGTTGCGCATCAATGAATCGAGGAACGGCGTGAAGCCTTTTTCCGGGAGGTCGGCGTAGAGTTCCGGATGGAGGAACGCGGAGTGCTCGGCCGACATGCTCTCCATGATGAAAATCATCACGTTGCGGCCCGTGAGATCGACCGCCGCGCTGTCGGCGGGCTGGTGCACGGGCGTGAAGCGCTGGGGCAATTCCTCCGGAGTGAAATATTTCCTGTATTTGACGCTTCCCGCGTTGCCGATAGTGCGCAGGATGCAGAACGGGTTGCTTAAAATCAGATTGGCCTTGCCGCTGTCCGCCGTGTAGAGCATGGCGTTCGACAGCGTGATCGGACGGGTCATGCGGGTCATGCCGCCGCGCATCCCGGCGACGCTCAGCCCCGCCGCGAGGGCGAAGACGACCGTGCCGCCGGCATAGTAGGCCCAGCCGCGTCTCAAAAGGCTCTCCTCGCGCGTCCGGCGGCGGTAACCCCACGCCAGCAACGCCACGAGTCCCGCCCACAGCAGCACGAGATACCAGTTTTCGGCCATGAACTTTCCGGCCAGCTGCAACGAGTTGTCGTTGTCGGCGAAGAAAATTTCGTCGGCCGTGAAACGCTTCTGCGTGTAGCGGAAATAGACCGTGTCGGCGAGATTCGCGGCTGCGATCAGCACGGCGTTGACGATCACGTAATACCAGAACAGCATGCCCCGGTACCAGCGCTGTTCGCGCAGGTGCAGGGGCAGGAGCGACAGCAGGATGAACACGCCGTCGGCATAGACGACCGATACGGTGTCGAACTTCAGCGACCCGGCCACGAGCTGCCCCAGTTCACTCCACACCGGCGGACCGAGCAGGGCGGCGTTGTAGACCCAGAACGCCGCGCGGCAGAGCATCAGCGCCGCGTAGAGCAGTGCGATGCGCCACACGAGCAGCGCCAGCGGCGTATGGAGCAGGCGTTTCATCCTCTATTCGCAGGCCTTCAGCGACATGTCGAGCGACTTGATCTGGTGCGTCAGGGCACCGACCGAGATGAAGTCGACGCCGCATTCGGCGTAGTCGCGCATCGTCGAGAGCGTGATGCCGCCGCTCGATTCGGTCTCGCAGCGGCCTGCGACCTTCTTCACGGCCTCGCGGGTCATTGCGGGCGTGAAATTGTCGAACATGATGCGGTCGACGCCGCCCGCCGCGAACACCTCGTCGATGTCTTCCAGCGTGCGGACCTCGCACTCGATGGGGATCGTCTTGCCTTTGGCCGCGAGGTATCGGCGCACACCTTCGATCGCGGGGCGGATGCCGCCGGCGAAGTCGATGTGGTTGTCCTTCAGCAGGATCATGTCGAAGAGGCCCATGCGGTGGTTCTCGCCGCCGCCGATCTTCACGGCCATCTTGTCCAGCACGCGCATGCCGGGCGTGGTCTTGCGCGTGTCGAGGACCTTGGTACGAAGTCCCTCCAGCCGCTTGACGTAAACGGTGGTCTGGGTCGCCACGCCGCTCATGCGCTGCATGATGTTCAGCAGGATGCGCTCGGCCTGAAGCAGCGAGCGCAGGCGTCCCGAGACGTAAAAGGCCACGTCGCCGGGCGCGACACGGTCGCCGTCGTGCAGGATCTGTTCGAATTTCATTTCGGGATCGAGGCGTTGCAGTACGAGTTGCGCGATTTCGATCCCGGCGATCGTGCCCTCCTGCTTGCACAGCAGGCGCATGCGTCCGTGTTCGTCGGCCGGGATGCACGAGAGCGACGTGTGGTCGCCGTCGCCGATGTCCTCCCTGATGCAGAGTTCGATCAATTCATCTACGAAAGGTTTGTATTCGGGTTTCATGGTTCGTGGATATTTATTCTTTGATAATCAGTCGTCCTTCGTATATTACCTGAAAAACGCCGGCGCAGGTGAAGCTGACCCGGCAGTCAACGCCGTCGATTGCGCCTGTGAGATTGGTGATTTTATAGCGTTCGACGGGCTGGTAGCTCGATCCTCCGCCTTCATTGTTCTCTTTGAGGGCGGAGGGAATGATCTCCTCCCTGACGAAGTTGAGCGACTTGTCGCCCTTCGGGGTGTAGGTGACCGTTTGGAGCCGCATTTCCACGCCCGGCATGTTGGCCGCGAAGCGCGTTTTGTGCATGTAGAGGGAGAAACTCTCCGGACCGCCTGCGAATTCGAACCAGGCTTCCGGGTCCGTAAACGTTTCGCCTTTGGCGTCGGTCACGGTCGAGGTGCCGTAAAAATGCAGGTTGGCACCTTGCAGGTATCCGTTTTCGATGCCGTCATTGGTTGTGGCGTAACGGACTTTGGGTTCGCCGTCGTCGTCGTTGCAGGCAGCGAAAGCTGCGGCGGCGAAGAGGAGGAAGAGGATTTTTTTCATGTGTCGGTATTTGTTAGATGTTTATATTCAGGGTGATGCCAAACGTCCGGGGGCGTCCGCGCTGGACGAACTCGTTGCCGATCGACTTGAAATAGAAGACGTCGTAACGCGCTCCCCCGAGGTTGCGGCCCCAGATGTCGAGCGAATAGTGCTTGTGCTCGAACCGCACGGAGGCGTCTGCTAACGCATAAAAGGGCTGCGAAAGTGTGTTCTCCTCGTTCCACCAGATGCGCCCCGCGCAGCGGACTCCCGCTTGCAGGACCACGTCGCCGAGCCACTTGACGCCCGTGGGCAGGGTCCATGCCGCCTGGGCCGAGAGGGTGTGTTGCGGGGCGTAGGGGATACGGTTGTCCTTGAAATCCTCGATGCCGTTGTCGTAACGCACGAAACGGGCGTCGGTGTATCCGTAGGCCGTGTTGATCTCCAGCGACCGCCACGGCGCGAATTGCAGGGCCGCTTCGGCTCCGACGCTGCGCGTGCGGCCCGCGTTGGTCATCATCCGGCCCGTGCTCTGTCCCTCCGGGAAGATCGTGAGCTGTTGGTCGCGGACATCAATGTAAAATACCGCGAAATCGCCCCGCACGGCGCCGTCCATGCACGAGAAGTGGCCGCCCAGTTCGTAGTTCCAGCTGTATTCCGGCTCGTAGGACATCAGGTCCGCTTCGTCGTACTGCGAACCGGCCATCCGCCATTTGAGCTTTTCGCTCAAGATGTCGGAGAACATCTGCGTGTTGAATCCCCCGGCCTTGTAGCCCTTGGCTACCGAAATATAGAGGTTGCGCACTTCGTCGAAAGCGTAGAGCAGCGAGACCTTCGGCAGCACTTCGCAGTAGGTGTGGGCGATGCGGTTCCCCTCGTCGATCGAGATGCGTTTCGGCGCGGGCGCGCCGCCCTCCTTGCTGACGAAATAATCCATGTCGGTCCGGCTGTGGTAGGCCAGCGACGTGTGTTCCACGTCGAAACGGATGCCGGCCGTGAGCCGCCAGCGGCCCAGCCGCAGGTTCGACTCGTGGTAAACGGCGCCTCCGTACACGGGCATACGGAAATCGGAGTAGAGCGGCAGTTCATCCGCGGAGATCGAGTATTCCTCGTTCCAGATCGCGCCCAGATGCTCGTTGGCGTTCTTGACGATCAGCTCCTCGATGCCCGTGCGTTTGAAGTGCACCGGGGCTTCCATCACGCCGTGGCGGTAGAAACCGAAGGCGCCCAGCAGCCAGCCGTAGCGCCGTCCGTCGTGCGAACGGAAAACGATGTCCTCGGTCAGGGCGTGCTCGCGCCGGGCCTGCCGGAGCGTGAACCAGGATTCGGGCGTGAAGTCCTGGTCGAGCGTCATCTCGTCGTCGGAGTACTGGTACGAGGTGATCGACGAGACGGAATATTTCGCGGCGTCGTAGCGCACCGTGAGTCCGTCGCTGACCGTTGTGCGGCGGTAGGACGACGGGTCGTTATAGCTGATCTGGCCGTTGCGGATGACGGTCTTGCCGTCGCGCACGATGTCCTCGCCGGCGTAGGCGTAGGGATAACCTCCCTGGTCGAGCGCCGAGAACGAGAAGGTGTTGTCGATGCGCACTCCCCGGTTGTTGCGCCACTGCGTTTTCCAGCGTCCTCCGCCCAGACGCTCCCAGTCGCATTTCTCGCCCGTGCAGTCGTTGTCGAAGAAGCCGCCCGTGTGGGTGAAATAGCCCGTCACGGCCATTCCGAGGTCGGGCGATAGCTTGTAGTAGGACGATGCCCGGAAGCGGTAGGAATCCCCGCTGCCGTATTCGGCCGTCAGCCGCACGCCCTCGTAGGTGAGCGGCGAGAGCGTGTAGACGTTCACCACGCCGCCCATCGTGTTGCGGCCGTAGAGCGTCGACTGGGGCCCGCGCAGGACCTCGATGCGTTCGGCGTCGGCCAGCTCCGTGTCGAAGTTGTCCTTGTTGAGCACCGGGACGTTGTCGATATTCAGCCCGATGACCGGCTGGTCGATGCGCGCGCCGAGGCCCCGCACGTAGATCGACGAGGTCATGCGCGAACCGTAGTCCGGAGCGTGGAAGTTGGGAACCGTTTGCGAGAGGTTTTTCACCGCCCCGATGCGTCCCCGTTCGATGGCGCGGCCGCCGACGATCGACGCCGCGACGGGCTGCGAACGCAGCACGAGGCCCTGTTTGATGGCCGTCACCTGCACCTTGTCCACCACGATCACGGTATCCGCCGCGGCCGGTTCCTCCCCGGCCGTGCCGGCGACTGCCGCCGTTGCCGCGGCATGCCGTTCCGGTGTCTGTGCTCCCCCGGCCGCCGCGAGGAGCGGAAGGAGT
>OGGC01000665.1_pt1 | contig 27588 bp, 29 predicted proteins | sample 1571181 | NCBI WGS metagenome assembly OGGC01 (sample SAMEA2581930, study PRJEB24529) | metagenome | biome: Human gut stool | place: China | collected 2011 | reverse complement strand
ATGGATGGAGCTCTTTTCAATTAGAATACAGCGCACTTTTCAATTAGTATCTACATCCGGGTCGAAGGAGCTCCATGCGTATGCGTCGCAAGCCTGTTTCCACATATCCTCCAGATAGCCCGGATGTTTGAACGCTACGGCTTCCCAGTCTTTGAAGTCCCTGGAATGCAATTCATTGCGGTCTTCCGGATTTCCGTACAGGTGTACATAGTTGCCCGTTCCATGATGCTCCTTTCTGAAATGGAACGGTACGGGAGGATGGTCCGTACCCTTTTCCCGGATCATCGTGACCCGGTGTGCATTCTCTGCGGTAAGGCCCGTTACTTGTTCTTCCCGGACCTTTGCTGTTGTTGTTTCAGTCATAACCGTTGCCATTCATAAATTATTTCTACCAGTTCTTCGTCCGCCAGTTTTTGGATTTCCTCGTCCGAGCAATAGCAGGCGATTTCCTCGTCCAGCTTGAAAGCTGCCGGGTCAAGGCTTCCGATGCCGTCCAGCAGTTCCGGCACCAGGCTGTCTGCGACAACCGTATAGCTTCCGTCCCTGCCTTGCACCTCCCGTGCGGGATAGCTCCTTTCCCGATAAACCAACATTCTCATTTTCGGATTGGCACCCTGCTGTCCTTTGTGGACTTTGCCTGTCGTCTCTCTGTTCATACCTTCATTTTTTTTAGTTTGTTTGACATGATCGGCTCCGCGGAGCCGGTTTTTCGGTTTCTTACTTGCCGGACTGTCCTTTGCAGGGGATTGCGCAAGGCTTGGCAAAAGAAAATACCGCAGCGAAGCGAGGATGATTTTCTTTTAGCCAACCAGCCCCTGAAAGGGGCCGCCTTGCGCAATCAACCCGGCAAAGGGCTATATTTGCAGGTAAGAAATTGAAAGAATGGCAGTTATTCCTGATCTGTCCTGATACAAAAAAAGCCATCCTCCGGGGACGGCTTTAATGGTGTGTCGTACGTCTATTGCGCCAGACGTTCCTTCACATTGTTCATCGCCTCTTTCAGGCTGCTGTTCATGACCCGCGCATAATGCTGCGTCATGCGTGTGGAGGCATGTCCGAGCATGACGGACACGTCCTGCAAGGGTACATTGTTGGCGAGCGTGACGGTCGTCCCGAAAGTGTGCCTGGCCACGTGCGTGGTCAGGTTTTTCTTTATGCCGCAGAAATCGGCGATTTCCTTGAGGTAGCTGTTCATTTTCTGGTTGCACATGACAGGCAGGCAGCATCCTTTCTTTATGCAGACCGGATGTTCCCTGTATTTCTCCAATATGGCCAGTGGAACGGGCAGCAGCGGGATGTTGCTGATGGAAGACGCTTTTCTGCGGTGTTCCAACTTGACCCTTCCCTTCCTTATCCACCAGTCCCCGAGATTGTCCTGTACCAAGTTTTCACCACTCAGAGTGGCGACATCGGAGAACGCCAGACCGGTGAAACACGCGAAGACAAATATGTCCCTGACCAGCTCGAGCCGTGGGATGGTGAATTTCTTTTTCATTACGGTCTGCAACTCGTCGTAGGTCAGGAATACCGGATCGGTCTCGTCCTGCTCCATCTTGTAACCGTAAAAGGGATTCTTGCGCATCCATTCCTTTGCCAATGCCATGTTGGTGAATTTCTTGAAACATTTCATATAACGGACTATCGTGTTACGGCACAGTCCCCCCTCCGTTTTCAGGTAAATGTCAAACGCACGGATGAACTCCGGTGTCAGCTCATGGAAGGTGATATCCTCCTTGCCATAATAAGAGGGGATAAGCCGCTGCAATTTCTTCACCACGTTCTTGTACCGGTTGATCGTGACGGGAGAGTAGTCTATGCCTGCCAGTGTTTCCATTTCCCCGATGCCTTCCATCATGGTACCGAGCAGTGTACGCATTCCGGTGTCTTTCCCGAAGACACGTTTCAGGATCAGTTTCGGGGTAATCAGGGCCTGTTCCAATACCAGCTCCTTGTGTTTTTCCAAGGCGCGTGCGTGCAGTTCGGCAATATAGGCGTTCAGTGCCACTGATGCCCTGTCCCTGCCTTTACTGCATCCTTTGGCGGCGTTCCATAAGTTCAGGGGCACGCTTCTTTGGATACGTACATCGTCATAGTCTCCATTGATGGTTATCCGCATCAATACCGGTGCCTCACCGTTTTTCAACAATTTCGTTTTAAGCACGAAAAACAGAATGTTCATTGTTCCCTGTTTCATCACTTTTGTTTTTTGAGGTTTACATTCAATTGTTTCGTCAAAACCGGATGGCATGAGGACGTGGAGCGAAGTGTTAAATTCGGTGGCTTTTTTGGGGGACTTGTGGAAAAGCCATAAAAATCCCATTTTTCTCAAGTTCGAATTGCCTTTTGTATCCCGGGTTCGATTCCTTTTTTTTATCCCGATGGGAAATACCGAATTTTTAAACTTCTTTCACATTTTCAACTCCATCCGGTCATGTGTGCAAAATTACTTTTTCACACCGGAGATTGGAATTGTCAAATAGTTGAAAAACAATGAAGTATGATACATATTCAGTGGCTTTTTCAAAAGCCTTAAAAAAAGCCACTGAATTGGCGAAATCCAACTTCACAAATATGTAATGAAATGCGTAGTGAGGGTAAAAAAAGAACCCTTGAACTATCTCTAATTCAAGGGTTTTCTAAAATTGAAAAGCTTTTTGGTGGTGCCACCAGGAATCGAACCGGGGACACAAGGATTTTCAGTCCTTTGCTCTACCAACTGAGCTATGGCACCATTTCTATCTCTTTTGCGGTTGCAAAGGTAGTGAAAGTTTTGGACTATGCAAGAGGTTAGGAAATAAAAAACACTGATAATTGGCTATGTGGCTAATTATCAGTGTCTATATTTTTATAGAAAATACAAAAAAGTTGATAAGCATCCGGCTTTTCAGCTTTTTCCTTTCTGCTTTCGTCCGGGAGTTTCGGCCTATTCCGTTTCTTCGGGAGTGGAAGAGTCCTCTTTCAGTGGGTTCCAGCCTTGTGCTTTCAGTTCAAATTCCTGACCGTCGCGGGTGATTAGGGCACAGCCCAACTCCGGTTTCGTGATATGGCCTATCAGCTTGATGCCTTCCATTTCGGACACTTTCTCGTGGTCGGCAATGGGGACGGTGAACAAAAGCTCATAATCCTCGCCGCCGTTGAGGGCGCAGGTCGTTAGGTTCATATTGAACTCCTCTGCCATAACGGCTGTCTGGTAGTCGATGGGGATATGCTCCTCGTAGATGCGGCAGCCTGCTTTGCTTTGCGTGCAGATATGCAGCAATTCGGAAGACAGACCGTCGGAGATGTCCATCATGGCGGTGGGCTGCACACCTTCTTTTGCCAATTTCCGGATGATGTCACGACGGGCTTCCGGTTTCAGTTGCCGTTCCAGCAGATACTCTTTGCCAGCAAAATCGGGTTGCAGATCTTTGTCGCCGCCTTTGAGCACGCTCTTTTCACGTTCCAGCAATTGCAGTCCCATGTAGGCGGCGCCCAGATCGCCGGAGACGCAGATAAGGTCGGTGTCTTTGGCGCCGTTGCGATAAACCACTTTGCCCTTTTCGCCTTCACCGATGCAGGTGATACTGATGGTGAGTCCCGTATAGGAGGAAGACGTATCGCCGCCTACAATATCCACCCCATATTCCTCACAGGCAAGGCGTATGCCGGCATACAATTCTTCCATTTCCTCTACGCTGAAGCGCTTGGATAAGCCCAGGGAAACGGTGATTTGCCGGGGAGTTCCGTTCATGGCGTAGATGTCGGAGAAGTTGACTACGGCCGATTTGTATCCCAAGTGTTTGAGGGGTACGTATGTCAGGTCGAAGTGTATGCCTTCCAACAGTAGGTCGGTGGTGACCAGCACCTCTTTGTCCGCAGGGTAGGAGAGGACGGCGGCGTCATCGCCTACGCCGTATTGACTGGATTTATTCTTTAGTTCGATACCTTTGGTGAGGTGGCGGATAAGGCCGAATTCACCGAGGGTTGCTATTTCTGTTCTCATTCAGATATCTTGTTTTACCCCCTTTAGGGGAGCCGGGGGCGTTTACGCTCTGTTAATCAACTCTCTCATGATTTCTGTCATCTTCGGCTGTGCGGCATCTGCGGCTTTCTGCACTTCTTCGTGGGATACTTCTACGATTTTGCCTTCCACGCCGAGGTCGGTGATGACTGATACTCCAAACACTTTGATGCCGCAATGATTGGCAACGATAACTTCGGGGACGGTGGACATACCTACCGCATCTGCTCCCAGAATACGGAACAGCTTGTATTCCGCCGGAGTTTCAAATGTGGGGCCTTGCGTGCCGATGTACACTCCATGCTGAACTTTAATCCCTTTTTCGGCTGCAATCGCATCTGCTTTGCGAATCAGTTCTTTGTCGTATGCTTCACTCATGTCCGGGAAGCGCGGGCCGTATGGGATATTCTTGCCCCGCAGCGGATGTTCGGGGAAGTAGTTGATGTGGTCGGTGATGATCATCAGGTCGCCAATTTCGAAGTCCGGATTTGTACCGCCGCTGGCGTTGGACACGAACAAGGTTTTAATGCCCAGTTCGCGCATCACACGTACCGGGAACGTAACTTCTTTCATGGAATAGCCTTCGTAGAAGTGGAAGCGGCCCTGCATCGCCAGAATATCCTTGTTGCCCAGCTTGCCGAAAATCAGTTTGCCGCTGTGCCCCTCTACCGTAGATACGGGGAAGTTGGGGATATCCTCATATTTTATTTCGTACTTCTCGGTGATCTCGCCTGCCAGGCTGCCAAGTCCGGTTCCGAGGATAATTGCCGTCTCAGGATGTGTGTGCATCTTACCTTTCAGATAAGTTGCGGTTTCTTGAATACGTTCTAACATAGCCAATAATGTTTTGGTTAAATATATATTGTTGATTTTGCAAAAGCTCTATCTTGATAGGAAGCACGTATATATACGGTTTCAGTGTTTCGCTCAGGGCCGGGTGATTTTTCAGCCGGGTGGCATCCTTTTCTGTTGTGATAATCATCCTTTTGTCTTTTTCCAGCTGCAAGAACCGTTCTTCGATGAGTTGCAGGTCTTTCGTGCTGAAGTCGTGGTGGTCGCCGAAAGCCAGCAGGCTGACGTTTGGAGTATGCGATTTCACTTCTTCCACCAATGGGGCGGGAGAGGCGATGCCCGTAACGAGAAGCACTTGTTCGTTGCCGGTACAAACAGTCCCTTTCCCTATCTCCGGAAATAGCGGTATCAACGATCCGTAGCGGAATTTGGAGAAATACAGTTGCTGGTACGGATATAGATGCAGCCGTTTGGTGATGATATTGAAATCTATCGGCTTGATATTGTCCGGACACTTCGTGACGATGACTATTTGTGCGCGGTTCTTCCCTCCGGCGGGTTCGCGAAGTCTTCCTGCCGGGAGCAGGACATCATCGCATAACAGTCGGTGGAAGTCTGTCAGCAGAATGTTCAGACCCGCTTTCACACGACGGTGTTGGAAGGCATCATCCAGTAGCACAGCATCCACAGCGGGGTTCTTCAGTTTCAGCAATTGTTCGATGCCATGACAGCGGTCTTCATCCACTGCTACCCGTATGTCCGGGAATTTGCTTTTTATCTGATACGGTTCGTCACCGATCTTCCCTGCGCTGCTTTCGGCGGTTGCCAGTATGTAGCCCTTGCTTTTCCGTTTGTAGCCGCGGCTCAATGCAGCCACGTTTATGCCTTCGTTCTGCAATAATCTTATCAGATACTCCGTATGCGGTGTCTTTCCTGTTCCGCCTACGGCAAGGTTGCCCACACATATCACAGGAATGTCAAAACTCTTCGACCGGAGCCAGCCCCAGTCAAAGAGTTTGTTTCGCAAGCACACCCCTATCCCGTAGAGCCAGGAGAGGGGATATAGCCAATGATGTATTTTTACGGATGCATCTCTCATTTAGAATTATTGTATGTTCAGTTCAAACGGCACACGTGCCTGTATACGGTCTATCTTGTCGAAGTTTTCGATGATGCCGAACTGACGATATACATCGCTTATTTTTCCGTTCAGCATGCGAGCCTTGATGTAATTTCCGGGATTCGTATTCATCAGGCTCTCCAAGAAGCCCTCTTTTTTGGGATAGTTCATTACGGTATAGGCATCCACGCCAGCTTTGGCAACGGCGATTTCCAGAGCCTTGTCCAGACCGCCCAGTTCGTCCACCAAGCCCAGTTCTTTGGCGGTACTCCCTGTCCACACCCGGCCTTGTGCAATTTTGTCAAGCTCTTCCATGCTGATGCCGCGTCCATCGGAGCAGCGGGTCAGGAAGAGTTTGTAGCCGTTGTTGACGTACATTTGCATCAGTCCTTTTTCACCGTCATTCATCGGTCGGGTGAGGTTGCCGAAGTCGGCATAAGGGTTGGTTTTTACGACGTCGAAGTTCAGGCCGAGTTTCTCTGTCAGTCCTTTGGCGTTGGGCATCATGCCAAAGATGCCGATAGAGCCGGTCAGAGTAGTTGGTTCGGCAACGATGGTGTCGGCATTGCAGGCAATGTAGTAGCCGCCGGATGCTGCATAGTCGCCCATGGACACGATTACCGGTTTCTCTTTCTTCAGTTGTTCTACGGCATACCATATCTGTTCGGAACCGTAGGCGCTTCCACCCGGGGAGTTGACGCGCAGCACTACGGCTTTCACATTTTCATCATCTTTCAACTTGCGCAGGTCTCTGATAACCTTTTCGGAGTTGATGCCCTCTTCGGTAGAAGCCGACGAACCGCCGTCAATTTCACCGTATGCATAATATACGGCAATCACGTTTCCGCTCTTGTCTTTGGGTACGTTCTTTTTCACGTTTACCATGTCCTGAATGCCCAGCACCGGCATGTCGTCGTCCTTGTCGATGCCTACAAGGGTTTTCAGGTAGTCGCGTACATCGTTTTTATAGATCAGGGTGTCTACCAATCCGTTTTTCACGCTCTCCTCTGCGGGATAGAACATCAGCATGCGGTCGGCCTCTTTGTTCAGGGCTTCTACGGAGAGGTTGCGCGATTCGGCAATGTCGCCCGTAATCTGTCCCCAAACGGACGACAGGTAGACGTTCACCTGCTCGCGGTTGGCAGGGCTCATTTCGGTAGCGATGAATGGTTCAACTGCCGATTTGTATGTACCCACTTTGAACACTTGCATTTCCACGCCGATCTTTTCCAGCAGGTCTTTGAAGAACATCGGGGTGGCTGCCAATCCCCGCCATTCGAGCATACCTTGCGGGTTCAGCATCACTTTGTCCGCTATGCTGGACAGGTAGTAGAGGCTTTGTGTGTAGGAGTCGCCGTAGGCTACGATGAATTTGCCCGATTCCTTGAAGTCTTTCAGTGCGTGGCGAATTTCTTCAAGGGAGGCGTAGCCTGCGCTCAGAGAATTGGCCTGAATATAAATGCCTTTGATGTTTTCGTTTTCTTTGGCTTTCCTGATAGAAGAGAGAACATCATCCAGACCATAAGTCTTATAATCGTCTTTCATGAGGATGTCCAACGGGTTTTCCTGACTGCGTTCGGCCAGTGTACCGTTCAGATCCAGCATCATAACGGAGTTCTTGCGCACTTGCGTTTCCGACTCCGAGGAGGATACCATACTGAAAACTACGAGAATACTGATGAAAAACAGAACGACGCTCGATACGATAATTCCCGTTACGGTGGCGAGCGTAAATTTCAAGAAATCTTTCATTGTCTTATTGTTTTTGGTATGCTAACTTTTTTAAGCTAACAAAGATAAATAATTAGGTTGATATTTTCCCTATCTGTCGCAAGGTTTTTCGTTTTTGTCACATGATATGCCCTAAATATTTGCTGCATTGTTAATTCCTGTTCTGCGGCATAATTTCAATAAATCGGATAAGAGAGTGGAAAAAATGATTATCTTTGCATTAATTTAATGGCGATTAATTTAACCGCCATTAAATTAACCGCTGTTTAATTAATGATAAAACAAAGGTAATTATGTGGGATCGGTATTCACCTTTGGCGAAAATCAACTTCATTGTTTGCGGTTCTATCTATTCTTTGATGAAGCACATTTTTGAGGACCACAAAGAACCTTTGTTCGGACGGTTGACGTCTAAATTTGTGTTGAAACCGTTTAAGACGTCTGTGCTCATAGAGATTTTACGTGATTATAATCCTGCCTACACTCCGGATGATTTGCTGTGCCTGTACACGCTGACAGGCGGAGTGACTTAATATGTCACTTATTGCAGACAATTAGCATCCGTCTTTTCGGGGCTTGATTTATGATGTTATATATTTGCCGGATAAAGATTTGGTATTTAAACAAATATGATTTGCGGTTTGTTGATAAGTCGATTTTTCATCTATTATTTTTATAACAAATTCTATGTTTAAGTTCAAAATGTGTACTTTTACGGAGAAGTAGAATGTGTAATCGGTAAATGGACCTGCGAAACAAAAAGAAGAAATTGAGTATTCATGTTATATTAAATCCTTGTAAGGCAAGTGGTGATGAAATTTACTCTCTTGCGATTCGTGTGCTGTATTGTCGCAAGAAGAAGGAATATTCGTTGGGCAGGCAGGTTCATCGGTCCAACTATCGGGTGGATGGGGAACGGGTGGTGTATTCTCCGGAGGGGATTTTGAAGCGTAGAGATCCCGGCAGCATCAATCGTCTTATTATGGAGGAGAAGGAGGGGATTGTGAAGTCTTTTCTTTTTTTGGAGAGGACGGAGCCGGGGTTTGGTTTGGAGCGTCTGATGCAGAGACATCACAAGGAACGGCACGACCAGTATGTGGAAAAGTTCATTTTGCAATATATAGACTCTTTGAGAGAGGAAGGGAAGCTGGGAACAGCAGATGCTTATATGAGCGGGTTGCGTTCTCTGTTGCGTTTTTGCAGTCCGCGGAAGATAAAGTTCAAGGATGTGGACTATGTTTTCATTACGGACTACATGCACTATTTGCGTGCGCGAGGGGTTACGGAGAACACTGTCCACATGTACCTCAGCAATTTCAGGGCGATTTGCAACAAGGCACGCAAGCAGGGGGTGAAGGTTGGCAAGGACAATCCGTTTGCCGATTTGGACATTCGCAGGCGGGAGACGGTGAAACGGGCTTTGAGCAAGGAGGAAATAGCACTCATTGCTTCGGTCAATCTCAGGCGGCATCCCCGGTTGGAGCAGGCGCGGGATTTGTTTATGTTCAGTTTCTATTGTCGCGGCATGTCGTTTGTGGATGTCATTCATCTTAGGAATGATTGGGTGGTAAAGGATACGATCTTTTATGCACGCAGCAAAACCGGGCAACGGTTGCAGGTGGGGCTGTTGCCTGATTTGCAAAAGATTATCGAAAAATACCGGACGGACAGCCCGTATATTTTTCCTTATATCGACTCCGGTTCTTCAAGATCCGTTTATACGCAGTATCGCTATGCTTTGGGGATGATAAACCGTTACCTCAAGCAGCTTGGGAGACTGTTGCACATAGACCTTCCGCTCACCACCTATGTGGCCCGCCATTCTTGGGCCACCATAGCAAAGAATGAGGGAATACCGATTTCCCTCATCAGCGAAGGGCTGGGGCATACGTCCGAGAAAACGACACAGATCTATTTGGCGTCGTTTCCCGTTGATGCTGTGAACAGGGTTAATGAAAGCGTTGCCGCGGCAGTAGGCAATTGCATAAAAAAAGGAGGTGGAATTTCATCTGTCTGAGCAACACAGATGAAAGCATAATCCGTTTTATTTGATTTGCTCCACAGATTGCACTATAAAAGTGCAGAATTTTGCAGTTTTCTGCACTTTTGTTGTGCAATTAATGTATATTTGCATATAAATATATGCTAATCATGGATAGACTATACGAGAATTTCAATAAGCTCCTTAAAGCGACAAGTACCGATTTCATCCGGTATAAGTATGCTGAAATAAATTGGGATAGCCATATGCTCGGACTTGTAGGGCCACGCGGAGTAGGCAAAACCACCATGTTCCTGCAACATATCAAGCAGAGCTTGAATCCGAAAGAGACATTGTATGTTTCAGCAGATAATATGTATTTTGCCGATAATTCCCTGATTGACTTAGCAGACAAGTTCAATAAACAGGGTGGCAGACATTTATTCATTGACGAAATACACAAATACCCTAATTGGTCTCGTGAATTGAAGCAGATATTCGATTCTTATCCGGATATGCAAATACTTTTCACAGGCTCCTCTATTCTGGATATTTATAAAGGAACGGCAGACTTGAGCAGACGTGCGCCAATCTATGAAATGCAAGGACTGTCTTTCAGGGAATATTTAAGCATGTTCCACCAAATTCATGTACCGGTCTACACCTTGGAAGAGATATTGGAACATAAAGTTGAGATTCCGGGGATAGCGCATCCGCTTCCATTATTTTCCAAATATCTCCAATATGGCTATTATCCATTCGGCAAAGATGTCACTTTTGAAATAGAGTTGAATCAAGTAATCAATCAGACTATGGAGAATGACATACCCCAATACGCAAATATGAATGTGTCGACAGGACGAAAGCTGAAACAGTTATTGATGATTATTTCAAAAAGTGTTCCATTTAAACCTGTCATGCAAAAGCTTGCTGATATTATAGGAGTAAGCCGCAATTACTTGAGTGACTATTTGCTCTATATAGAGAAAGCCGGTATGATAGCACAAGTCCGGGACGCAACCGGAGGGATCAGAGGTCTGGGTAAAGTGGAAAAAATATACCTGGATAATACCAACCTTATTTATATATTAGGGGGAGAGAATTCCAATATCGGTAATATACGCGAAACATTCTTTTATAACCAGATGCGGGTGAAACAGGATATTATATCTTCTAAAGTCTCTGATTTTCAAATTGGAGAGCGGACATTCGAAATTGGCGGAAAGAGCAAAGGACAACAGCAGATTGTCAAAGCACAAGAGGGATATGTTATAAAAGATGATATTGAGACCGGATATGGAAATATTATTCCACTTTGGAATTTCGGAATGAATTATTAGTATATCTTTGTACGAGTGACGCGCTTATGCGAGAAGATAAAAGAGAGATGCCAAGAACGGGCAGAGATATTACAGGGGACGGCTGGTTTCTACGTGAGCGGATTGCGTTTTCCTGTTGCGTTTTTGCAGTAGTTCAGGGAGGTGGAATTTCATCTGTCTGAATAACACAGATGAAAAAATAAAAAGAGCATCAAAAAAAGCGTACTATTCAGTGAGTTCATATACTCGTAGAATGTTGCTTTTTTTGATGCTGCAAAGATATGGACTATTCAAAATAAATTAGTTGTCCAAATAAACCAATCGCTTTACCTATTATTTAATACATTGAAAAACAGATGATTCTATTCGTCTTTCTTTTATCTGTTTTTTTAATTCAGTGGGATTGTAACCAAAATTGCATTTGCAATACTTATTAAAACTGGATGCTGACAAGAAGCCAAACTCATGCGCAATTTCTTTGATAGAAATTGAATCATAACTTAACCTTGACAGTATTTTCTGGTTTTTTTGTTTCTGTAACCAGACAGAAACAGGTTCTCCAAATTCCTGTATGAACTTTCGTTGCAAGTCGGAGTTGCTCATTCCCAATAACTGCGCCAGTTCCTTTTTGCTGTACACTTGGTCTTTGTGTTGCAATACCGCTATTTTGAAGTCAAACTCCTTTCCCATTATGGGGTGGAACAGTCTGATCATTTCTCTTTTTGTATAGGTTGTCCTAAAGATAATGAACAGTTCCCGTTCTTTAATTTCATGCAGATGTTTGCAACTCACACCTGCCTGAAGATAAGTTTCCAGCAGGCCAAGAAACAAGTTTAACGGCTCCTTTATGGGGAGTGCCTCGAAGTACAAAGGTACATCTGATTCTTCTTTTAAATAGCTGCTTAACATGTGTTTATCGCATAAGGAAATGTTGTTATGGAAAAAAGTAAGGTTGATGTATCTTCCCGGAAGGATAACCTCTCCGACATAGTGGGACGAGATAGGGATAAACACAAATTCATTTGCATGCACCCTTGCTTTTTCATTTTCATCTTTGGTAATTTCGACCTCTCCAGACAATATAAATATCAGGTGGTTGGCTTTTATCTCCTGCTCCTGATTGTCGAAATTTTCTCCTGTCAGGGCTTGTCCTAATGAAAAGCCGCTGTACTCTTCTGTCTTGTAGTTTACACACGATGTGTGCTCTTTAATGTAGTTCAGTTCCATTTTGTATACTCAATTTAAAGTTATTAATTCAGGCATTTCATGCCCAATGTTTCAGTTTATGTTTCAGAAAAGCTGTGCCTTATGTCATTCATATATAGCGTATTATCCACATCTATAATAGAAAGAAATGGTACAGTGAAAAAACATTGAATCTTTTTATCTGCGTAAATCATTAATTATCAATACTATATATGTATCTCATCTGTGTTATTCAGACAGATGAAAAATGTGAAAGCCGAGAAAGGGAAATTAACGTAAATAAATAGTTGAAATACAACGAATAATAAAATAAGAGACTATGCTAAAAAAAGTGACGATTTTCATGATTACCTTGTTTGCGCTCTTATCCGGAACGGCTTCGGCTCAAGAGTTTGCGGTGAAGAGTAATCTGTTGTACGATGCAACTTCTACGATAAACTTGGGAGTAGAATATGGGTTGTCTCCTCGCTGGACGTTGGAGGTGTCCGGCAACTATAATGCGTGGACTTTTTCTGATAATAAGAAAATGAAGCTCTGGATGCTTCAGCCCGGAGTTCGTTATTGGACATGCAGCCGTTTCGCCGGACATTTCTGGGAAGCCCACTTGCTTGGAGGCGAATACAACTACGGCGGTATGCTTCCTTTCGGCATAAAGCCCTCCGCGTCGGGATTGGGCAGTAAGCGCTATCAGGGCTGGCTGGCGGGAGCAGGAGTGGGCTACGGTTACAGTTGGGTGCTGGGCAAGCGCTGGAATTTGGAAGCTACCCTCGGACTGGGCTATGTACATTTCAGCTACGACCGTTTCGAGTGCAAGACGTGCGGCGACAAGCTGGGCAGTGGGAATAAGAACTACTTCGGCCCTACTAAGGCTGCCGTTTCCCTTATCTATATTATAAAGTAACGAAAGAAGAAATAAAGATATGAAGTGTAGTGTGCTATTATGTGGCTTGCTGCTGATGCAGGCGGTTGGCCTGTCGGCTAAGGAGCAGGTGCGTTTATCGGCGGACGATGTAAAGATGGTTCGCAGTGAAGACAGCGTGCGCGTTTCGTTCAGGCTGAATGTAGGCGGGCTGGGCAGAGATTATGTGTTGAAAGTTACCCCGTTGTTGCGTGGCAAGGGCGGGCAGGAAGCATGCCTTCCGAAGTTGAACTACGGCAGCCGCCGGGCGCAGATAGTGGAGTGGCGCGAGGGCGGCATGAAAAAGACGCAGGCGGTTGCTCCTGCCTACAACAAGGCGGGCGAAGAACTGCTCTACACCCATACGCTCCCCTACAACGACTGGATGGAAGGCGCCTCCCTCCATTTGGAAGCGCAGAGCGAGGGCTGTTGCAGCAAAGAGACATTGCAGTCCCTGCGGTTGCTGGACAATGCGATGCTTGCCACCCCTGCCGAATTGTTTGTTCCCGTAGTGCCCCGGTCGGAGCCTGTGATACCCGTTGTGGAGCAACTGGCGCAGGAAAACAAGTTCTTGGGTGTGTGGACGGGCAGCGTGGGCACAAAGGAGGACATCGACCGTTATAAAGACGAAGCCACTCTGGTGGTCTACTTCCCTGTGGGTAGCGTACGGGTGGTTCCGGAGTTCGAGAACAACCGCGCCAATCTGGAACATCTGCTCTCCGTTCTCGACAAGATAGCCGCTGCCAAAGATTCCCGCATTGCCAAGATATTGGTGGTAGGTTCGGCTTCGCCCGACGGTTCTGCCGAGCTGAACGCCCGCATTGCCGCCAACCGGGCGCAGGTGTTGGTGGATTACATCACGAGCCGCACCCGGCTCTCACCTTCCTATTTCGAGGTGAAAAACGACCAAGAGTCGTGGAGATTTCTGCGCAGGCTCGTTGCAGACAGCGACATGGACTCCCGGCAGCAGGTGCTGCACATCATCGACACTGCTCCGGTGTGGGACGCCAAGAAGAAAGTGGGTCGCTTGGGACTTCTCATGAAGCTCAACGGTGGCAAGCCCTATCACTATATGAAGCAGCACTTCTTCCCGAAGCTCCGCAACGCGGGATACATCAAGGTGTTCTACGAGGCGCAGCCCGACCCCGAACTCCTGTCGCTCAACAAAGCCATCGACCTGCTGCAAGCCGAGCAGTATGCCCAAGCGTTGCACACGCTTCAAGGCAACACCCACTTTCGTGCCGACAACCTGCGGGGCGTGTGCCACATGATGAACGGCGATACGGAAAAGGCCCGCACCTTGTTCCAAAAGGCGGTGGCCGCCGGTGACCCCCAAGCTGCCGAGAACCTGAAACAACTGGAAGAACTGCTGAATAGAAGCAGATAAAGCAAGACAGGTTTTCCGAAGCGGAACAGGTTCCGGCAGAATAGAAAGACAGAATAAAAAGAGTTTTCAATAGGTATTATATACAATAACAATAATCATTTAAGTACTAATTTTTAAGATTAAAAAACAATGAAGAAGATTAAATTTTTAGCAGTGGCTCTTGCAGCCTTCACGATGTTCTCGTGCACTAACGATGAAGTAGAGAATTTAGGAAACAATGTTCCGGGCGAGCAGGCGGTACTTACCATCAAGCTTAAAGGCGATGGAGATAGTCAGGCGCAATCAAGAGCTGCGGGACCGGCTACCGATACAGAAGATGCTGTGATTAATGACTATCTTGTGTTCCTGTTCCGCGAAGGTGGCGCATTGGACTGTGCTCCTCATGAGAGTAATTCCAATGCAGCTGCTACAATCACAACTGGTACTACTGCCGCAAAGAAAGCGTATGTGGTGGCCAATACGGGCGCACTGGCTGGCGGCCCTTTTGCAACCGTTAAGACGGAAACCGACTTGTTGGCGGTGGCAGGTAGCCTGATGGATAATACTAATAATGTTTCAACTCAGACGAAAACCAACCTTTGGATGTCGGGAGAGAGTGGTGTTACCTTTAACGGTACTACCGGTACTACTACAGTGACCTTAAGCTACGTAGCGGCAAAAATACAGCTTATCGTCAAGGATAAGCGTACGAATATGAGCGGTGGTACTATTCAGATTACAGACGACGAAGTTGTATTGCTGTTTGCAGGTCAGCAGGGAAAGTTCTTCGGAAACCCGGCAGAAAAGTCTGTACAAACTCACTTCTATACAGGACATGACGGTTATAATGGTGCCTTTAATACGAATGTAACGAAATCTACGGCTCTGTCCGATCAGGTAACCACTCCTTTCACAGATAATACAGGTAACACTGTTTTCAACCACTTCTACACTTTCGGCAACGACGGTACGACTCAACCTACCATCCTTGCCATCAAGTCAACAAAGACTGTGAACAGTGCTTCCTCTACTATTTACTACCCCGTTCACTTTACGAAAGCCGATGCAGGCCACACCATCGAACCGGGTAAGTCCTATACAGTGACTGTTACCCTGAATGGTGATGTGGAAGCCGGTGCCGGCGGTGGTACTACCGACCCGGAAGCGCCTGTTATCTCTTCTTCCATAGAAGTGACTGTGACTGCTGCTCAATGGGTTACCCAACCCGTCAGCAAAGAGTTTAACTAAAAATATCCGTAGAAGTTATTTTTATCTCTAACAAGAATGTGCAGAAAGGCGGGACGCCTCCCGCTCCCGCCTTTCATATTACAATATTTTCGTTTCACTATCAATACACCCACCCAATCATGCAGAAGAACAAATTCCGTAACTGCTTGCAAATACTGCCTGTACTGTTTCTTATGGCATTTGTATCTGCAAGCTGCATCAAGGACGACCTTTCGGGCTGTCCTTCTCCCCACGTCTCCGGACTTACCTTGCAGGTAAAGGCCTTCGATGCCGACGGCGGCACGCTTGACGGCGAGACTATAAAGGACATCACGCTCTATGTTTTCGACAAAGACAAAAACTTGCTCGACACCCTCCACACCTCCCTTTCGGAACTTGTCACGCTGGACTATCCCGGACACGACGTCCTGAAACTAGTGGCATGGGGCAACGGTCGACAAGGCAGCCAGACACTGCCCGCACTGCGGCAGGGCGACCACTTGGAGACGGCCTTCGTGTCGCTCATCCACCAACCCCAAACTCGGATAACCTACCCCGTAGCAGGCTCGCCCGACGACCTCTTCTACGGCACCATAGATATACAGACCTCCGCCGATGCGCTCTCCGCCACCGGCACCCTCTCCGACAAGGAACTTCCCCTGCGGCGCAAGGTCTCCGGCGTAGCCGTTACGGCGCGCCACCTCAAGGAGTACGTGGGAAGCTCCGACGGCGATTTCCACTACATCCTGCGCAAGACGGGCAACATGCTCGACTTCTACGGCCTGCCCAACGGCACCGATGTGAGCTACCGCCCCGAAGCCTCGTTCAACGACCGGGGAGATTTTGTCTCCTCCGTCTTCAACATCCTGCCCACCGAGGAGGAGCTCCGCATAGACATCTACCACCGGGGCGTGCTCCGGACGACCGTCATTTCCGACAGCAACGGCAAACCCCTGCGCGTGTCAGAAGGCCGCCTGCTCAACGTGCTTGTCGACTTCGACGGTGCTATCAGCGTAGAAGTCAAAGTCACCGACTGGGGCAAACAGGAGATATGGAAAGAGTTCTAACCCTGAGGGCAGGACAAGAATGATAAGACAGAACAATAAGATACACTAAAAAAATACAGAGATATAAAATGAGAAAGATAAGAAATACGATGCCTTTCCTCCATGCGCTGCTTCTCTCCGCCTTGCTTCTGGCGGGATGCGTCCGCGAGGAGTTTCCGGGTGCAGGCTCTGTGGCAGAAGGAGAGCCTGCACGAATAGAGCTCAACCTGATTGTGCCGACCATGAGCAGCGGTTCTTCCACCCGCGCCTTGACTCCCGAACAGGAGAACAAGATTGAGAATTTGCGGGTGATGGTGTTCCGGGCAGATGGCTCGGTGGTGAGCAACGGTAAGTATGTAAGTTCCGGTTCTAAATTTACAATAGATAGCTATTCGGGCAGCAACTACACGCTCTTTTTCATTGCCAACGTCAGCAATGCGGAGATAGAGGCCAAGTTGCAATCCGCCACTTCTCTGCCGGAGGTGGAAGAGATTGTGACAACTGCCACCCAACTGGACTTTGGCATGAACACCACGCACCCCCTGATGATGACGGGAAAGCAGGAGAACGTGACCTTCGCTCCGGGCAACAGCACTTACGGCACTCCTGTTCAGCTTCATTTCATTGCCGCCAAAGTGACGTTGATAGTGATAGACAAAACACCCCCCGACCACGGGGTAAGCATCATAGGCTGGGACGTGGAGAACGCCCCCGCCCGCAGCTACCTGTTTCCGCATACTTCGGATGTAAACGTAAACCTGCCCGGCACTTCTGCCGATAAGGATGATTACTGGCTGACAACGGATGTGGACTATCCGTTTGAGGCGGAGGACAAACTGAAGAAAACAGTCTCCCAGACGCTCTATGTCTTTGAAAACCGCAGAGGAGGACGTGTAAACAAGTCGTTACCTCCCAATTCGGCAGACCGCTATCCCGGAATGTCTTTTAATGACAAAGACGATCGTGGCAAGGGCTGGTTCAAGCCCGCACGTGCCACTGCCATTGCCATTAAGGCCATGCACAAGACTACATTTGAAACGAAGCAGGTAAAGGCTCATATCTACTTGGGAGCCGACAACCATAGCGACTACAACATAGAGCGTGGCAAGCACTACACCTTTACCGTAACGGTGAACGGGCTGAATGACATCAAAGTGGACTCGAATATAGATTATCTTGTAGGAGACCTTTTGGTAGATCATGGCGACAACCTCACGATGGATGCACACCCCGATTTCCGGCCCATGCGTATACATGCTCCCAAGGGAGTAGTCACTATGGAGATTCTGGATAATTCGGGCAGGGCTTATAATCACCCGGATTTTGATGCCACATGGCTTAAAATCTCACCACTGAATCTGATGTTTCACCAAGTGAAGCAGACAGGCGCTGCCACCAAGTGGCAGCAGGATGCAAATCCGACGAGTAAGATCGTCAGAGGACGTTACATCCCGCACACAAGCGTGAGAAAGACACTGACCGAGGCTCAGAAATGGTGGGCCGTCTATCCCGATATAGCTGCGACTGTTCAGGATGACGATGACAACGAGATGACCTTTGCCAAGGCCACCTATCGCATGTGCTATAAGATTACAGACATTCCCTTTGACAATTCTGCGGCTGTCACAAATCACACTTTGTATGTATATGCTGACGAGTACCTCCAACAGCAGGGAAATATACGCAGGGCGCAAGTGCGTTTTACATTCCTTAAAGACGGAAGTACACAAAATCCTGAGGTGAGAATATTCAATATCAGTCAGGATGGGTATATCCCGGTTTTCGATGAGACGAATCCTGATGCGGGGTTGGCCCTTTTCAATATAGACGGAACACACAGCAACATCAAGAAGCAGTTCGTGTTTGAAAATAAGGATGAGCTCAAGCTGACTTTGAATCCCGGAATAGATCCGAGTTTACAGCGGACATTCCATACACAGTGGGGCTTTTCAGGAATTTTACTCTATAGCCAACGAGATTATAGACGAAACGGAAAATTTTTAACGGCAAATGCGGTGTATACGGATGTGCAACGAAACGCAAATCACGAACCCGTAGGATTCGGAAAAGCGCAGAATTCGTACAGGCCCATGTATGGGAATAATAGATCTGGAGATAAGGATGCTATTCCCGCTTATTCAGGGACAAACACCGGGGCACCCTACTATTATCCTGATGCAAATGGGCGGATTTATCACCCCATCTACAAAAGTTCTGCAGCGCGTTATTGTCATGAGAAGAACCGAGATGTGAATGGTGACGGAATTATCGATGAATCGGAAGCAAAGTGGTATATGCCGGCAAACGACCAGCTTTTGATGGCATGGATTGCGGGGATACAAGATGATTTTGAACGCACTATGCTGATTTCCTCTTCCGAGAGCCAAGCCGCCCTCTATCTTTTCGTGGGTTTTAGTGATGGCAACGTAGTTACCCGCTACAAAGATCATGTTAATAGAGTGTTTTGTATCAGGGACTTGTAATGCCGCAGAAAGACTAACTCAAGATGTCTTGTTGTAGATTATATGGAATGTTTGCAAGCTATTAAGAAATAAAGTAAAACAGAGAAAAACATAAAAAGAAAAGAACAATGAAGCGGAATTTAACATCAATGCTATTTATCGTGGGTTGTCTGATGATTACCGATAGCTATGCTCAGAAAGTTATTGTGGAAGGTAATAGAGTGATTATTGATGCTTCGGGATTACGGAATACAACGAAGGTGAAAAAAGCAACCGGAACCAATGGTACAAATGAAACATTAGGGACTAATAATGCAGGTAATATCGGATCGAAAGTAAGTAATGAGAAGGTGTATTACAAGTTTGAAGTGACGACACATAACGTTGGTAGCAATGTCCCCTGGATCAATGCGGTATATGCGTGTCAGAGTTTTGGGGCAGGTTGGCGCCTTCCCACGCAGCGGGAGTGGCAATTAATGCGTATTCTGGAATCGGAATTGAAGGCATCAGGCGTCGTATTTGCTCCCTTTAGTTATCAGAATTGGACTGCTACCGAGATCGACGCCGGTAACAGTTGGACTGTAAGCAGTAATATAGCTACAATCCAAGAAAGCAAGAAGTATAAGAGGGATGTGCGTTGTATCAAAGATTTGTAATGTCATAGGCAGATTAATTATTTAGCAATTTGGCATAGTCATCCTAAAACAAACTTTAAAACCCTCTCCCCTTATGCCTCCACACAGCTCCCTCCGCCATTACCGCCGCTATCCTCGCCGTTCCCGTACGCCTCGTGCGCTTCGCTGGTTTGCAGCCGTTGTGTTGCTGCTGCTGTTGCTCCTTCCGTTGTTTGCCGGATGCGCTTCGCTGGCCTCAGAAGCGGAGGGCGGCACCTCCCGCGCTCATAGTGCTTGGAATCTATCCTTATGTATCTAAAGGAGTATGCGAGAGATTGAATTAGGAAATAGAATTAGAAATAAAATCTGATATGATTACAACTAAAACCGAAAACATCCCCTTGTCAATGAAAGAAGGCAGTGCTTCTTATTTTTGTTTTGTTTGTTTATCCACCGGGGGATATGCTACGGGGCCGCTTACGGAAGCGTCTTGTTTTTAGCCGGCTTCGTAGCCGTTTTCGGTTTGCCCATATTGTTGATGGAGTTTTTTGAGAACCGTTTCAGGAAGCGTAACCGGGCGTCACTTGTCCGATAAATAGTAATTTTTTATGAAGAAACCCAAGAAAGAGACGCGTGACGTCATAGCCAAACATGTCCGTTGGACGGAAGCCTTGCGCGTAGTTCGCGCCTATCATCCCGAAGTCACCATTATTCTGCCGGAGGAGAAGATACAGATTCTTCCCGGTGACGACGTGCGTGCCGCTATCGCTCCTATGGTGGGCGTCATCCGTCGTGCGCTCGATGCGGGGGTGGGGCAGTGGCATGGCTACACCGAGACATGCCGCGTCAGGCAGGTGCGGCTGCTTCTCAGCCACTACTTCCATTATCACGAGGGCTGCATCGGTGCCGAGGAACTTGATCTGCTCATCGAAGACCTGCTCTATGTGCATAAGGCTTAGGGGAGGATATGTCAGGATGAGACTCCGTTATCATTCCGGTTCCCCCCCCCCGTATAATCATGTAAAAAAATACACTTTTCCGGACTTAACCCTTTGCTTGGTAAATGTTTACACTGTCATAACTGTAAATATTTACTTTTCTTGCGTTATTCTCATTTAATATCTTTGCCCAAGCATTGCAGATAAAAGGCCGCAAAGACCTTTGTGCAGTGTGTATAAATTTAAACAACTGACAAAGATAATGAATTCAGAAAATTATGCATCATTGTGCCGGAGAAAAACGGATGATCCGTTTACCGCAAACGCATCATCCGTTTGCCCCGGACACATCATCTGTTTGGGCGGAACGCATCATCCGTTTTTTTCTTCAACACATCACCCTTTTTTTCAATGCGCCGTTCGTTTGTTTTTCGGCGCATCATTCGTCTTTTTCAATGCATCATTCGTCTTTTCCGCGTTGCCCGGTAGATATACGATAGTATATCTTATCTTCTTATTATTTATATTGTGTCGTCTTGTTGGTTGTAGGGGTGGCTATGAGGAATATTCAACTCGTTGATAACTAATATACTAAGGTGGCTTAGGGGGTGGCTTTTTTGTGGTCGTAAAAATTAAGTGTCATATATATAACTTTTCATGGAGAATAATCTGTTAAAAAAAGGCTATGTCATGGTTTCTCGGGCATTGCTGCAAAAGGTTTGCGAGAAACAGGGTGCAGCGTGCTGTGATGAGGCTGCTTTTCTGCGGGTGCTGATAAACGTGAATTTCAAGCCAACTGTGGTGTTCTGTAACGGAGTGGAGCTGCAGTGTGCCCGCGGCGAGTCGGTCATCTCTTTCTTGGGCTGGGCCGATCTCTTCGGCTGGACAAGGGGGCGCACCCGGAATTTTTTCAAAAACTGTTTCCGTACGGGACTCATTGAGATGGTTTCGGACGACTGTCCCAGCCATATCCGCATACCCGGTTATGACGCATGGACAATGAAGCTGGCATCGGCTCCCAAACCGAAGGCTCCCGATGCCTTTGAGGAATCGTTGAAGGATTTTCTTGCCTATTACAGCCGCACCACGCACCTCCCCATAGAGAATGGCAGCTACGTGCGCAGCCTTTGGCGAAAGCTCTCCTCCGGCGAACGGCAACTCGCCTATAAGAAAGTGGAGGACTATTATTTCAGCCTGAACAACACGAACTACTGCTATCAGGTAGCCAAATATTTGGAGTATAGGATGTTTGAGAATGAGTTTCCCGGTTTTAATTAATCCTTTTCATAGTAAAATAATGAATAAATGCTTTGGCTGTATTCGTATTATTACTACATTTATATTGTTCTCTTAATTTTTTAGAAAAAAAGGAGGTAACATGAAAACTGTTGAGGTAATCGTTGAACATGCAGGAAAGAATTTGAGTGCTTATATCGTAGGTGCTCCGGTTATTACTGTGGGTAATGACATGAAAGAGATTGAGGATAATATGAAAGAAGCAATCGAGCTGTATCTGGAGGATAATCCTAATCCTTGTGAGGCATTGTCCGGAGAGTTTGAATTAAAGTTCAAGATAGATGCGCTGACAAAAGAATTGTCCGCCATAAACCTTGTTTAGCTTGTAGAAATAGAAAATATGTCCGAAATCCTAAATCCCCACGATGACGATCTTGAGTCGGTCATCTTGGGAGCTTGTCTCACCGAAACCACCGCTATGGTGCTTGTGGGCGACAAACTCTCTCCCGAAATGTTTTATGAGACGAAGTTTGGCGAAATCTACTCCGCTTTGCTCTCCATGTACCACTCCGGCAAGGCGATAGACCTCGTGACGGTGCGTGCCGAACTCGCTTCACGCGGCAAGCTGGAGGCGGTGGGCGGCGCCTACGAGCTGGTGCGCTTGGCGGGGCGCGTGGCGTCTTCCGCCCATCTGGAATACCATGCGCTCATCCTCCGGCAGATGTACATCAGGCGTGAGATGATTGCAGGGCTGCACACTCTGCTTGCCAGCGCTGCCGATGAGTCGGTGGACCTGAGCGATGCTTTGGCAGATCTGCACCGCCTTGCCGGACATCTGGAAAGCGGCGCTGTCTCCAACAACTGCCTGCGCGATATGGAACGCCTCATGCAGGACACCCTTGAGCAAATGGACAAGCGTGTGGAAAACAACCGGAACGGCATCACCGGTATTCCCACCGGACTGCGCGAGCTTGACAGGCTTACGGCGGGCTGGCAGCAGGGCGACCTGAACATCATCGCCGCCCGCCCCTCGGTGGGAAAGACTGCCTTTGCCCTGCATCTGGCACTGGCGGCAGGACGCGCCGGAAAGCATGTATTGGTGAACAGCCTTGAGATGCAAGGCGAAAGGCTGGGCGACCGTTGGCTCTGCGCCCAAGCGGCCAACGTGGATGCCGGACACCTCAAGACCGGACTGCTCGATGCCGGCGAACGGCAACAGGCATTGGAAGCCGCCCGGCTGCTGTCGGCCCTGCCTGTCTACGTGGACGACAATCCGAAGATGAGCATGGATCACATCCGTTCGTCCGCCCTGCTGCAAAAAAGCAAGGGACGCTGCGACCTCCTCATCATCGACTACCTGCAACTCTGCGAAATGAAGTCCGGACAGAAGAACCGTAACCGCGAACAGGAAGTGGCGGAAGCCAGCCGCAAAGCCAAACTCATTGCCAAAGAACTGGATATTCCCGTCATTCTGCTTTGCCAGTTGAACCGCGAGTGCGAAATGCGCGCCGACAAGCGCCCTGCTTTGAGCGACCTGCGCGAGAGCGGCGCCATAGAACAAGATGCCGATGTGGTGATGCTGCTCTATCGCCCCGCCCTCTACGGACTGACCTCCGAGCGCCGGAGCAAATTCCCTTCCGAAGGACTGGGCATGGTGATCCTTGCCAAACACCGCAACGGCGAAACCGGCGATGTGTACTTCGGGCACAATCCCGCCATGACCAAAATAGGGGAGTATGTGCCGCCGACGGAATGGATGATGCGAAACGCGAAGTAAATATTAATCTTGCTACTCGATAGTATCTGTCATTCAGAGCGTAGCGAAGAATCCACTCTCTCATGTCAATACTCATCCCGGTATAAGGAGAGCAGATTCTTCGCTACGCTCTGAATGACAGAATGTTTTGCCTCATTCAACTACTGATTCGCATTAATAATTAATACCTGATATTTATCACCCTTTTTTTGAAAATAAACGACGAAATACTTGACTTTGCCTCGCTGATTTTGTATCTTTGTAATGTGCTTAAGAAAAGGAATAATCATTGATTATAGAACGCCTTATCCCTCCTCTTACCCACCTTGTTTACGATAGTTCCGGCCGAACTTTTTCTTTTAAGATATATCTTTACGATTTTGAGATGTTTCTTTCAAACTCTGCTTCAGGCAGGGAGCGATTTTTATTGAACTTAAACCTTAACTTTTTATTTTATGGATGTACTTGTAGAGCGTTTCAAACGCCGTAAAATCGTGAGCGACAAGAACTCGCCCCAGTTGTATTATCTCCGTCAGAAGCCCAAAACCTGCGGTACGGTGGACGTCGATGTCCTCGCCGCCAATATCCAAAAGAATTGCGCCATGACAAAAGGCGACGTGAAGCACGTCATCGAAGCCCTTGTGGAGGAAATACAGACCAACCTTGCCAACGGCGACAAGGTGAAGCTGAACCTGCTCGGCACGCTTCACATGACTTTCCGCTGTCCCGGCGTGGAAAAGTCGGAGGATTGCACCGTCAGGAATATCTCCAAAGTGAACATACGCTTTGTCCCCGACAAGGAACTGAAGCTGGTGAACGGCAGCACCGCCGCCACCCGAAGCCCGGCCAATGTGGCCTTTGCACTGGACAAGCCTGCCGACGGCAGCTCTTCCGGCGGCAGTGGCAGCGAGAACCCCGGCGACGGTGAGGAAAACGATCCTCTCGGATAAACCGTTCTCCGTTTGCTCTTTCTGATGAAGGGGAGTGTGTCCTGATCATTATTCGGATACACTCTCTGAATAATTCCAAACTCAAAACTCAAAAATTCAAATCACATGGCAGTAAAATCAACTTGGTGGGACAAACTCCTTAAAATTGTAATCGCAGTGGCATCGGCCGTCCTCGGCGCTTTTGGCGCACAGGCCATGCCCGCCTGATTCGTAGTTCTTAATTCACACTTCATACATCGTAATTCACATGCGATTCATCAACCTCATCGTTGTCCACTGTTCCGCCACCCGCTGCGACCGCAGCTATACGGAACATGACCTGACAACAGACCACCTGCGCCGGGGATTCTCCGGCGCAGGTTATCATTTTTATATCCGCAAGAACGGGGATATAAAAACACTCCGCCCCATCGGACAGCCCGGAGCGCACGTCAAAAACCACAATGCCCATTCTGTCGGCATCTGCTATGAAGGCGGGCTCGACGAAAGGGGGCATCCCGCCGATACCCGTACCGATTTTCAGAAACATTCCCTGCGGGTGCTTGTCATGCTGTTGCTGCGCGACTATCCCGGCAGCCGCCTTTGCGGGCACCGCGACCTCAGCCCCGACCTCGACTGCAACGGCGAAATAGAACCCGAAGAGTGGATCAAGGCATGCCCTTGCTTCGATGCGGCATCCATTCTTCAAGATTCTGTTCCTCCCAACCCCGCTTATCTGTGATTTCTTCTGCTTTTCTGTGTTTTTCCAGATTCTTTCCAGATTTGTCCGGTAGCTTTGTGATGTAATAAAAACAATAAAAAGTATGATGACTATGAAAAGAAAAATGTTTGCCATCGCTTGTGTGGCTATCGGTATGTGGAGTTGCAGCAACGACGATGTTCCTGCCACCGGAAATCCGGAAGATGACAAGGTGAGCGCCGAGGTGCGGGCTGCACTGCTCGAACGCTACCCGCATGCCACCGACGTGAAGTGGACTGTGAAAGGAGACTATGTGGTGGCGGACTTCAATCTGTCTGCTTCTTCTGCGGCAGGCGAATATGCCGCTTGGTTCGACAATGGAGGCCGATGGTATATGACAACAGACAGCGAAATCCTCTTTGAGCAACTGCCGGAAGAAGTGAAGGCTGCCTTCCGGGCGGGCGAATACTCCGCTTGGACCATCGACGAGGTGGAACGTGTGCAACGCAACGGCGCGGAAGAGGTCTACGTGATCGAAGTGAAAAACAAAGTGGACGGCGTAGAGACGGAAATAGATCTGTATTACTCGAAAGACGGCGTGCTGGTGAAGAAACTGGTGGATGCTGACAACGATTATGACTATGGCGACTATATCCCCGCTGCTCCGGTGGAAGGCGTCGAAGCGTTCCTGAAGGCAAACTTCCCCAATGCCCGTATCTTGGACATCGACCGGGAGGATAACATGACGGAAGTGGAGATTCTGGATGGACAGGTGGTGCGTGAACTGCTGTTCGACAAGGCAAGCAACTGGCTGTTCACCAAGACCGAAACCGTTTATGCCGCATTGCCGGCAGTGGTGAAGCAGGCGCTTGAGGCTTCGGAATATGCAGGCTATCATGTGGATGACGTGGATCATTACGCAACTCCGGAAGAGGAATACTACCGTCTCGAACTGGAATCAGTCAAAGGTGACGTCAAGGTGAAGATCACCGCTGCCGGCGTGTTGTCGCTCATGGAATACAGTCCGTCTGATCCCGGAAACAATACCGGTGGCGTGCTGCCCGGGAAAATCAAGGATTTCATTGCACAGAAGTATGCGGGAGCCCGTATCATTGAGACGGATATGGAAAATGGCATGACGGAAGTGGAAATCTTCCACGATGCTCGCGAGAAGGATGTTTATTTCAACGGCGCACAGGAGTGGGTGAAAACCCAATGGGAAGTACGGGTGAGTGAACTGCCCGCGGCTGTATCCGATGCCATCAAAAAATCGTATGCAAATTACGAGATAGATGATGCGGACTTTGTGGAAACGCCCCAAGAGGCCTATTACTTGGTGGAACTGGAAGCAGGAGACAGGGAAGTGAAATTGCGTATCCTCTCCAACGGCACTGTCTTGTAAGCTGCAGGCTTGTTTGCCCTTTCATTGAATATACATTGCACGCACGTACGCCCGCCCATTCGCCCGCCCGTACGTGCGTGTGTATATATATTGTGTATCTTCCTTCCTCTTTTGTTTTCCTTTAAAAAATCATGTTCTGCAACCTGTTTGTCAATCAGTCATTTATGAAAAAGTTTTGATATTTCTGATAAAAAAGGCCTTGTATATTTGGTGCGTATTCCCAAATCCGCTACTTTTGCATCCGCTTTCGAGAACGGGGGCAGCGATAGTTTGACATTCTGACAGAAACGGAGTAGGAACCCTTCCTTTTTTCTTGTTATTTGGTGCTGTTTGTTTCATGAGTGGCGCCTTTAAAAAGAAAAATGAAAAAAAACTTCAGATTTATTTGGAGTATATGAAATAAAGTTCTTACCTTTGCACCCGCTTTCAAAATGAGAGCAGCGTTGTTTGACAATCTTTTTGAAATCCGGGCGGTAACGACAGTCTTTTTCTTTGTTCTTCCTTTCGCAAGAGAGATGACTTGAAGAAAGAAAAAAAATAAAAAAAAACTTCCGAAAATATTTGGAAGATATGAAATAAAGTCCTTACCTTTGCATCCGCTTTTGAAAAGAAAAGCAATCGTAAAACAAGCGATCTTTGAACAGATTTACATAAACAATACAAGTAGTACAAGAGCAGGTACATTCTTGATTTTTTAAGATATGTACCTGGGTAAAAAAAAAGAACCGTCAATACTTATAATATATAGGTAATTGAAAGCTTTTTTAAATTCGAGCGTCCTGAACAGAGCAAGAACCACTCCTTTGGAGTGATTAACAATACTTTTACAATGAAGAGTTTGATCCTGGCTCAGGATGAACGCTAG
>OGGC01000656.1_pt1 | contig 27978 bp, 19 predicted proteins | sample 1571181 | NCBI WGS metagenome assembly OGGC01 (sample SAMEA2581930, study PRJEB24529) | metagenome | biome: Human gut stool | place: China | collected 2011 | reverse complement strand
CCTGACAGCCGCCCTCCGCGCCCGCGAGAGTGGCGCGGGCCGCGATGACCTGACCGAACCCGGCGGCGACATAGAGGGCGTCGCAGATGGACTCTTCGTCGGCCTCGCCGCTGCGGGCCAGCGGCAGCAGAACAGCGGGCAGGACGCCGCAGCTGCCCGCCGTGGGGGCAGCGACGATGCGCTTCATGCAGGCGTTGCACTCGGCGGTCTTGAGAGCTTCGGCCGTCACTGCGGCGAGGTAATCGCCGCCAAGGCTCTTTCCTTCTTGATGGGCCTGCTCCACCTTGGCTGCGTCGCCGCCCGAAAGGCCGCTTCGGCTGCGCTGGGCCGGGTCATAGTCCCGGCTGGTGGCCTGCATCACCTGCCAGAGGTGGTGCATCATCTCCCGGCTGTGGGCCTCGGTGAGGCGGCTCTCGGCTAAATCGCTGCGGAGGATGGCCTCCGAAAGGGAAATATTCTGGCTGCGGGCAGCGGCCAGCATCTCTTCACAGGATAAAAACGACACGTCTCAGTCCTCCTCGCATTCTTCCGGCTCGTCGATGTTCAGGCAGGTGACTTTGCGGATGCCCGGCATCACGGCCATCTGCTGTTCCAGCACGTGGGGGATGTGGGAGTCGCATTCCAGCACCATAACGGCGCAGCCGCCCGTCGCGGCGCGGAACACCTGCATGGACGCGATGTTGATGCGGCGCTGGGCCAGCGACATAGTGACCTCGGCGATGCAGCCGGGGGTGTCCTCGTTATGGATGATAAGGGTGTTGCTGTCCCCACCAAAGTCGGCAGGCACACCGTCGATTTCAGTCACGCGGATGCGTCCGCCGCCCACAGAGGCCGCCTTCAGGACGAGGGTCCGGCCCGCCTTACTCTTTAAGGTAAGCACCGTCGTATTCGGGTGGGCGGCACGGAGCTCCACCGGATGGATGGTGAACTTCATGCCGGCCTCCTCGGCCAGCGCGAAGCTGTCGGGCAGGCGGGGGTCGTCCGGGCGGAGGCCCAGCAGACCCGCCACCAGCGCACGGTCGGTGCCGTGGCCCCGGCCTGTGGTGGCAAAGCTGCCGTAGAGCCCAATGTCCGCCTCGGCGGGGACGTCGCCCAGCAGCTTCTGGGCCGTATATCCAATGCGGGCGGCACCCGCCGTATGGCTGGAGGAGGGGCCGATCATCACCGGCCCGAGAACGTCGAACAGACGCATGAGGTGTACACTTCCTTTCGTTTTGCAGCGCCCGGGAGCCCATTCGCTGACAAAAGAACAGATTTTCTTTCTTTTTATTATACCGCTTTTGAGCTTATTGTGCTATAATAACTTCATAATGTTTTGAATCTTGCCCTTTCAGGGGGCAGCACGGAGGGTAGAACCTATGAAACTGGTAAGCGTGGAAACTCCCGAAAAGAGTGTCTGCAAAATGACTTTCAGCGCTTCGGCTGAGGAACTGGAAGCTGCGTCCAACGCCGTGTACGAGCGCACCCGCGCAACGTACACCATCAAGGGCTTTGCCAAGGGCGAGGCTGACCGCGCCCAGATCGAGGCCGACCGCGGCGAGCACACCTTCTGGTACGACGCCATCAACGATTTGATGGACAAGGACGTCCCGGCCCTGTACAACGCAGCGATGGCAGAACACGGCTTCCACGCTGTGGACGAGCCGGTCTACGACCTGGTCAGCGTGAAGAAGGACGAGGGCTTTGTGGCCACTGCCACCACCGCCCTGCAGCCTGAGCTGAACCTGACCCAGACCACCGGCTTCAAGACCGAGTGCGTCACCCCGGAAGTCACCGACAAGGAGATCGACGCTGTGCTGGAGCGCCGCCGCGCCATGGCCGCTGAGCTGGTGCCTCACAAGGGTCCGGCCGTCAAGGGCAACATCGTCCACATCGACTACAAGGGCCTGCTGGAAGGCAAGCCCTTCAACGGCGGCGCCGCCCAGAACCAGACCCTGCAGCTGGGCAGCGGCCGGATGATCCCCGGCTTCGAGGAGGGCATCCTCGGCCACAAGGGCGGCGAGGAGTTCGACATCTTCGTTACCTTCCCGGCACGCTACCACGTCAAGGACCTGGCCGGCAAGCCCGTGGTCTTCAAAATCAAGCTGCACGACGTCTGTGTCCGCCAGCTGCCCGCTCTGAACAGCGATTTTGCCAAGAAGGCTGCCAATGTGGACACCATGGACGAGTTCCGCGCCCAGATCCGTCAGCAGCTCCACGACAACAAACACGCCGCCGCGCTCAACCGCGCCAAGGACGCCATCCTCACCCAGCTGGCCGCAGCCGCTGAGGGCGAGCTGCCCAGCGTTCTCGTCGAGAGTGCCTATCAGCAGGAGATGGAGCAGATCCAGCAGCAGCTGCAGATGCAGCGCCTGAGCCTCGACCGCTACCTGAGCCAGATCCATCAGACCCGCGAGAGCTTCACTGCCGCTGTCCGCACTGCTGCGGAGAAGAACACCCGCGCCCGGATGGCCCTGCTGCAGATCGCTCAGAACGAGAACCTCGTCCCCACTGAGGAGGACATCGACAAGACCCTGTCCGAGCGCGCTGAGCGCACCAAGAAGACCCTCGAGGAAATCAAGGCTGCATCCAACGTGGAGGCCATCCGCCGCAACGAGGGCATCCGCCGCGCTGCCGACTATGTCATCGAGCACTCCACCATCGAAGAAAAATAATTTATCCTGCTTTTGCGCCTGCACCACTGTGCAGGCGTTTTTTATTGTTCATTTTTTCTCTCTTGACTTTTTTTCTCTGCTGCGGTATTTTTAGGGTGAGAAATTCTATCCGAGCCGCAGCTGCGGCCCGGACGGATAAAGTAAAATCTTCTGCGGGACATTCCGCTCATCTATTTTATTGCGACAGGAGGTTTTCCTTATGAAAAAGTTTCTTCTCGCTCTTCTGACAGCTGTCACGGCGGCTGCATTCTTCTGCGGCGCGGCGGCATCTGTGGCCACTTACAGCGCCAGCTATGACGCACCGGCCGGCATCAACGCCATCGTGGTGCAGGACAACAGCGCTGCGGTCGTTCTGCAGGCCGCCGACATCGACCACATCCGCGCCGATTACACCTACACCTCGAGCTACGCCTTTGAAAGCTCCAAGCTCTACGACTTCACGGTGGCGGGCAGCACCCTCACCGTGACCAAGACCCGGGAGCCCAACGCTTCCCTTGTCATCCAGAGCCAGGACACCCGCAGCTGCACCCTGACGCTGCAGATCCCCCGCCAGACGCTGGCAAACATCACCGTCAGCACCACCAACGACAGCATCACGCTGGACGGCGTTTCGGCACAGACCGCCAGCCTCACCACCGACAATGGCCGCATCGAGGTGTCGAACTTCAACGGCTCCACCCTGAGCGGCACCACCCGCAACGGCAAGATCACCATGAGCGGCGTCACCTCCCAGAATGTGGCTGCCACCATCCAGAACAGCGGCACCCTCAAGCTGGAAAACATCTCTGCCAACGTCTGCAACGCCAAGGTGCAGAACGGCAGCATCACCGGCTCTGTGATCGGCAGCGGCAGCTCTTACGGCTTTGATCTGGCCGCAGGCGGCGGCAAGATCCGCGTCTCCGACGCCAACGACAAGAACTTCGTCTTCTTCGGCAAGGACACTCTGCAGCAGAATGCAGATGCCCCCAACAAGCTGAGCCTCGCCACCAAGAACGGCGACATTGAGGTCGAGTTCGTGCGATAAACCACAACATAAAATGCCTGTGCAGCATCTGCCGCACAGGCATTTCTTTTTGTCCGGATACGGTCAGCTGAGCCAGTTGAAGCCCATGACCACCACGCCGAGGATAAAATGTTCATGCTTCTCCTTCCAGAATGGCATCCAGATTCTCATTTATAATGTCCATCGTCTCGAAGAACGCCTTTCGCTGTGCTTCGTTGGTGTGCTCCAGCAGACGTGCGCCAAATTCCTCCTGCAAGGCCCGGCCCTGCTCGATGATGGGGCAGGCTTTTTCAGTGCAGCGCAGCAGGGTGCGGCGGCGGTCGCCGGGGTCAGCCTCGCGGACGAGGTAGCCCTCCTGCACCAGACGGTCTACGTTCACCGAGACGAGGTTTGCTTTCAGTTTGCGCACCTCCACCACATCGCTGGCGGTCTGGTAGCCGGGGTTGTTGGCGAGGAACATCAGGATGTCAAAAGCCGTCTGGGGCAGATGGAGCTTCTGGCACAGGGGCTTGCAGAGGGCGGCGTAAGCCGCCGAGGTCTTCCGCCCAAATTCGATGCCCGGGGTATTCATGGGACGCCTCCTTGTGATTCAAAATTGTATCATTCAAATTTGAAGTAATAATAGCACAAAAACGCAGCGATTGTCAAGAGAAAAGGAGCGGCCCGCATCTTGCAGGCCGCTCCCTGTTTCCGTTTTCTTTACAGCATCATGATGAGCCGCGTGCCGAAGGCCGCCAGCCATGCTACGATGCACTGATTTGCCACCATGATAAACGCCCACTTGCCGCCCAGCTCCCGCTTGACCGAGGCCACCGCCGCGATGCAGGGCGTATAGAGCAGGCAGAACACCAGCAGGGGTGCAGCCGCCGCCGGGGACAGCGCGGCGGCAAAGGCCGCAGAGGAGCCATAGAGGATGGTGAGGGTCGAAACGACGCTCTCCTTGGCCATAAAGCCGGTGATCAGGGCCGTAGACACCCGCCAGTCGGCAAAGCCCAGTGGCGCAAACAGCGGCGCGATACCGCTGGCCAGCCATGCAAGGATGCTCTGCTGCGGGTCAGCGGTGAGGCTGAGCCGCAGGTCGAAGCTCTGCAGGAACCAGATGATGATGGTCGCCACAAAGATGACCGTAAAGGCGCGCTGGAGGAAATCGCGGGCCTTTTCCCAGAGCAGCTGGACCACATTCTTGAGGCCGGGCAGGCGGTAGTTGGGCAGCTCCATCACAAAGGGGACGGCCTCGCCCTTAAAGACACTGCTCTTCAGCAGGATGGCCATCAGAATGCCCACCGCAATGCCGAGGAAATAGAGGCTGACCATCACCAGAGCCGCGTGCTCCGGGAAGAAGGCCGCCGCAAACAGGCTGTAGATGGGCAGCTTGGCCGAGCAGCTCATAAAGGGGGTGAGCAGGATGGTCATTTTGCGGTCGCGCTCCGAGGGCAGGGTGCGGCTGGCCATGACGCCGGGGACGGTGCAGCCGAAGCCGATGAGCATTGGCACGATGCTGCGCCCCGAGAGGCCGATGCGGCGGAGAAGCTTATCCATCACGAATGCCACGCGGGCCATGTATCCGGTATCCTCCAGCAGAGAGAGGAAGAAGAACAGGGTCACGATGATGGGCAGGAAGCTCAACACACTGCCCACACCGGTGAAGATGCCGTCGATGACCAGCGAGTGGACGGCTGCGTTGACGTTCCACGCCGTGAGGGTGGAGTCCACCGCGGCGGTCAGGGCATCAATGCCCACTTCCAGCAGGTTCTGGAGCGCCAGACCGATGACGCCGAAGGTGAGGTAGAACACCAGCGCCATGATGCCCACAAAGGCCGGGATGGCGGTATAGCGGCCCGTGAGGAACCGGTCGATCTGGGCCGAGCGGAGCTGCTCTTTGCTCTGGCGGGGCTTCACGACGGTCTGATCCACCAACTGGTGGATGAAGTGGAACCGCATATCCGCGATGGCGGCGGCGCGGTCCAGACCCCGCTCCTGCTCCATCTGGACGATGATGTGCTCGATCATCTCTTTTTCGTTCTGGTCGAGCTTCAGGGCCGCCTCGATGCGCTGGTCGCCCTCCACGAGCTTTGTGGCCGCAAAGCGCACCGGGATGCCTGCGGCCCTGGCATGATCCTCGATCAGGTGGATGATGCCGTGGATGCAGCGGTGGACTGCGCCGCCGTGATCCTCCTCGCCGCAGAAATCCATCCGGCCCGGCCGCTCCTGATACTTTGCGACATGGAGCGCATGATCCACCAGCTCGTCCACACCCTCGTTCTTTGCCGCAGAGATGGGCACGACCGGGATGCCCAGCATGGCCTCCATCTTATTGATGCGGACAGTGCCGCCGTTGCCGCGCATCTCGTCCATCATGTTCAGCGCCAGCACCATCGGCGTATCCAGCTCCATGAGCTGCATGGTGAGGTACAGATTCCTCTCGATGTTGGTGGCGTCCACGATATTGATGATGCCCGTGGGCTTCTCGCCGATGATGAACTGCCGGGTCACGATCTCCTCGCTGGTATAAGGCGACATGGAGTAGATGCCGGGCAGGTCTGTGACCTCCGTATTCGGGTTGTTCCGGATCGCACCGCTCTTGCGGTCCACCGTCACACCCGGGAAATTGCCGACGTGCTGGTTGGAGCCGGTGAGCTGGTTGAAGAGGGTCGTCTTGCCGCAGTTCTGGTTGCCCGCCAGCGCAAAGGTAAGGGTCGTGCCGTCGGGCAGAGGGTTCTCGCCCTTTTTGGTGTGGTAGCGTCCGCCTTCGCCGAGGCCCGGGTGCTCCACCGGCTTTTCACTTTCTGCCGCCGCCTTTTTCACCGCCGGGGCTTTGGCCAGCGTGACCCCGATGCGGGCGGCATCGTCCAGCCGGAGGGTCAGCTCGTAGCCGTGGATGCTCAGCTCCATCGGGTCGCCCATGGGGGCAAATTTGACCAGCGTGACCTCCTCACCGGGGATCAGCCCCATATCCAGAAAATGCTGCCGCAGAGCCCCTTCGCCGCCCACGGTCCCGACCACGGCGGTCTCGCCGATGTTCAAATCTTTCAACGTCATATGGAATGTTCCTCTCGAGCGCGTTTGTTAGTTTGCATTAACAACAGTAATATAGGCTAACTTTCCGGCGTTGTCAAGAGAAACGGGGCTGTTCTGAACGGTTCTCTGAAAAAAATCATGCCGCCATCCTCGAATATCCGAAAAAGTGCAAAAAATAAGAGCCTGTACCCGGGAAGTACCCGCCGTACAGGCTCTTATCGTTTTTTATTCAGTTCGCGGTGTGGTAGCCGTCAGGGTTCTTCTTCTGCCAGTTCCAGCTGTCGGCGCACATTTCCTCGATGCCGTACTCAGCCACCCAGCCCAGCTCGTTTTTGGCCTTGGTGGGGTCAGCGTAGCACTCGGCGATGTCGCCGGGGCGGCGGGCATCGATGACGTAGGGGATGGGCTTGCCGCAGGCCTTCTCGAAGGCATGGATGACATCCAGCACGCTGTAGCCCTTGCCGGTGCCGAGATTGCAGATGAAGAGGCCGCAGTTCGTTTCCAGCTTCTTGATGGCGCAGACATGGCCGCGGGCCAGGTCCACGACATGGATGTAGTCGCGGACGCCGGTGCCGTCGGGAGTGGGGTAGTCATTGCCGAAGACGTGGACCTTTTCCAGCTTGCCCACAGCCACCTTGGCGATGTAGGGCATGAGGTTGTTGGGGATGCCGTTGGGGTCCTCGCCGATGAGGCCGGACTTGTGGGCGCCGATGGGGTTGAAGTAGCGCAGCAGAGCCACGTTCAGGGTGGGGTCAGCCTTGCAGACATCGGTGAGGATGCGCTCGGTCATGGCCTTGGTGGTGCCGTAGGGGTTGGTGGTGGCACCCACGGGGAAATCCTCGGTGATCGGCACACTGGCGGGGTCGCCGTAGACGGTGGCGGAGGAGCTGAACACGAAGTTGTGGCAGTTGTGCTTGCGCATCACATCCAGGATGACCAGCGTGCAGTTGAGGTTATTGTAGTAGTACTCGATGGGCTTGGACACGCTCTCGCCGACGGCCTTATAGGCTGCGAACTGGATGACCGCCGTGATGTCGGGACACTCGGCGAAGATCTTCTCCACATCCTCGTGTTTGGTCATATCGGCCTGATAGAAGCGGAAGTCCTTGCCGGTGATCTGCTTGACGCGGTCGAGGACCACAGGGGATGCATTATAGTAATTGTCCGCCACGACGACGTCGTAGCCGGCATTCAGAAGCTCGATGCAGGTGTGGCTGCCGATGTAGCCTGCGCCGCCGGAAACCAAAATAGCCATGTCCAATACCTCTCTTGTTCCAAATGTTGCTTCGCACAGAGCCCTTGTGCTCTGCCTGCCTAAAGGATACCGCTTTTTGCACAGAGAATCAAGTACCGGCTCTTTTATTAAAATGTATTTTTGTTGCATCTTTTCAGCCAGTCTGATGAACTGCAAAGATTTTTAGTCCGCAAGGCATGGAGAGGACACCCAAAAAACAGCAAAGGGCAGCTCCCGCAAGAGAGCTGCCCTTTGCTGCGGCTGATATTTGCTTATAAACGGCCGCACTGACGGCCGGTGAAGAAGCGGAGCGTAGTGTTGGCTCGGAAGACTTTGCCTGCCCGCAGCACCGTCGTCGGGAACTCCGGGTGAGAGGGGCTGCAGGGGAAGTGCTGGGTCTCAAGGGCAAAGCCGCCGTACTTTTCCAGCGGGACGCCGCCCTTGCCGGGGGAGGGGCAGTTCTGCAGGAAGTTTCCGGTGTAGAGCTGGATGCCCGGCTGGGTGGTGTACATCTTCATGCTGATGCCGGTCTTGTCGCTGGACGCCCAGGCGCAGAGGCTCTGGCTGGCACCCCGGGGCCGGTCGAGGACATAGCAGTGGTCGAAGCCGCCGCCCGCCATGGTGGTCTGGTAGAAGCCGGTGTCGAGGTCGCGTCCCAGAGGCTTTCCGGTGCGGAAGTCCATCGGCGTACCGTCCACGGGCAGGATCTTGCCCGTGGGGCAGGTCTCGTTGTTGCCCTCGAGGTAGTTGGAAGCGTAAATGCGGAGCTTCTGGCCCAGCACATTGCCGCCGCCGTCGAGGTTGAAGTAGGTGTGGTTGGTCAGGTTGATGATGGTGTCCTCGTCAGTGGACACACGGTAGTCCATCCGCAGGGTGTTGTCCGGCGTGAGGATATACCGCACACTGACCTTCAGATTTCCGGGGAAACCGTCTTCGCCCGCCGGGCTTTCGGTCTCCATCAAAAGGGTGTCGCCGAACATCTTCACATCGTAAATTTTGCGGGGGAAGGTGCCGTGCAGGTGATTTTTGCCATTGTTGGCTTCCAGCTTGTAGGTCTTGCCGCTGAGAGAAAATTCCGCATTTTCAATGCGGTTGGCGTACCGGCCCACGAACGCACCGCAGCAGGTGCTGCCGGATGAGTTGAAATCCGCCTCATAGTCGGCGAGGGTGTCGTGTCCGACGACCACATCCACCAGACCCGTTTTTGTAGGGACGAAGAGATTTTTGATCACACAGCCATAGTTCAGCACGCTGATCTCAAGTCCACCGGGATTGGAGATGATGTATTCATCCACCTTATCGCCGTTTTTGGTCACACCAAAGGGCTTGGAGCGGAACTGTGCCATAAGGCTCGCCTCCTTCTTCATTATTTTCGGTCAGGGCAGCGCAGCCCCAACCTCGTCCATAATTATGATTATAGCACAGTTTTCCAGACTTGTGTGAGAATGCTTTTAGATTTATCTTCCAAAATTTCGAGAGATTTTTTGGACATATTGCGAAACGCCTTTCATCTTAAAAGGCTCTCCCTTTGGGAGAGCTGGCGCGAAGCGCCTGAGAGGGCAAGGACGCTGATAAAAAACTTCGAGCGCGGCGATGGCTCGCTCTGACAAAAAGTCTGCTTATCGCTGCATAGCGGCTCTATCTTACCGGGCTTGCCCTCTCCGTCACCTTCGGTGACACCTCTCCCAAAGGGAGAGGCTTTGCCCTCACGCAAAAAAGAGACTGCCGCGCTGCGGCAGTCTCTTTTGCGTTTCAATGTAAAGGTCACGTCTCTGGCTGAGCCGCGGCGGCATTCGACTGTGCGATGTACTCGGCGGCATCATCGGGGATGTCGTCCATTCCGTCGTCACCCACATCGACCACCAGCGGCGGCTTCTTGAAGAGGATGTCGTAGAGGATGGGGACGATGTACAGGGTCATCAGGGTGGCATAGCTCAGGCCGCAGATGATGACGATGGCCATGCCGCTCATGAGCTGGCTCGCCATATCGTTGCTGAACACCATCTGCAGCATGGCCAGAACAGTGGTCAGAGTGGTCATGAGGATGGGGCGCATACGGGTCTTGCCGGTGGCGACAAGGGCCGCACGGCGCTCCAGACCGCCCAGACGCAGCTGGTTGGCGTAGTCCACGAAGACGATGCCGTTGTTGACGACGGTACCCATCAGGACGATGAAACCCATCAGGGAGATCATGGTCAGCTGCTGGCCGGTGACCAGCATACCCAGCAGGCCGCCGGTGAAGGCCAGCGGCACCGTGAACAGGACGATGAAGGGGGACAGCAGGCTCTGGAACTGAGCCACCATGACCAGATAGACGAAGGGCAGAGCCAGAGCCATCCACTGCACCATCTCGTCGACCATCAGGTTGACGGTGGAGGACTCGCCGCCCAGCGAGAAGGAGCAGCCCTCGGGCATCTCATCGGAGAGAGCGAAGTCGTCCAGCGTCTTCTGGAGCACACGGGACTGGACCGTGGTGTTGTAGCCGTCCAGCGTGTCGGCAGACACCGTGATGTAGCGGGTCTGGTTCTCGCTGGTGATGGAGTCGGGGGCGGTGCCGGTGGACCAGGTAGCGATGTCACCCAGCGTGCAGGTGCCGGTGGTGATGGCGCCGGTGGCGTCCATGACGCTGGTGGTGAAGGTCATGTCCATCATGTTTTCCTTGGTCACAGGGTCAAGGTTGTCGCTGATCTGGACTTTCATGGTGGAGCCGTCCACGGTGACGGGGGTCTCCGCCGTGGTGGTGGTGGTGAGCTTGGCGGCGATCTGCTGGTAGACCTGCGCAACCGTCAGGCCATAGGCGCGGACCTTGTCGCGGTCGATGTCCAGATTGATGGTCGCATCGCCCTGACCGAGGCCGGTGGCGGCATTGGCGAAGCCCTCGGTGTCGTTGACCATCTGGACGACCTTATCGCCCAGTGCGGTAATGGTATCGGCGTCGGGGCCGTAGATCTTGACAGAGAGGCCGCTGCTCAGCTGGCTGGTCAGGTCCTGCATACCGCTGATCTCGACGGTGCCGGTGCAGTTCTCGACGCTGGCCACCGCATCGTTCAGGGCCTGCTCCACAGCGGCGATCCGGGTAGAGGACAGTGACTCGTCCAGCATGACGTTGAACTGGTAGCTGCCGTAGCTGTTGGCGGCGCTCAGCAGGTCGGTGATAGCGCTGGGCAGGCCCAGCTGACCGATGTCGATGCCGGCCACAGTGGTATCGGTGGTGACGCCCACCTCTTCCACGCCGTCCACGGCCATGACGGCCTCCACGACCTGTCCGGCCACACCGTAGGATTCCTCTTTGGTCAGGCCGTCGTCGGTGGAGAGGGCGATGGTGGCCTCATTGCTGGAAATTTCGGGCAGAAGGACGACGCCCATGGAGAAGACCTTCCAGCCGCAGAAAGCCAGCAGCACGACAGCGGCCAGTAGCGGCAGAGCGCGGTGCTGCAGGCACCACTCGAGGCTGTGGGCATACTTATCCTGAATCTTTTCGAACCAGACCAGACGCTTCGGCTCAGCCTTTTTCAGGACAGTGGAAGCAGCGGCAGGCACGACAGTGATGGCCACGATGAGAGAGGCCATCAGGCAGTAGCCGATGCACATGGACATGGGCTGCAGCAGGCTGCGCACCGTGCCGGAGGCGAACACCACCGGCAGGAAGACGCAGACCGAAGTAAGGGTAGAGGCCACCACCGACATGCCTACCTGACGAGCGCCCTGCACGGCGGCGCGGGCCGCCGGTACGCCCCGGCCCCGCAGACGGTAGATGTTCTCGATGACGACCACTGAGTTGTCCACCAGCATACCGACGCCCAGCGACAGGCCCGCCAGCGTCATGATGTTCATGTCGAGGCCGGTGAAGTACATCAGAACGACGGCGAACAGGACGGACAGCGGGATGCTGACGCCGACCACGAGGGTGGGCTTGATGTCTTTCAGGAAGATGGCCAGCACGATGATGGCCAGCGCAGCGCCCACCAGCATACTGCTGATGATGCTGTTGACGATGATGGTGATGTAGTTGCCCTGGTTGGACAGGACGACGACGTGAAGGTCAGAATACTGAGCCTGCAGCTCCTTGAAGGCATTCAGGCAGCCGTCCGAGACGCTGCTGGCGCTGGAATTGGCGTTGCGGAAAATTTTCAGCACCACGGCCCGCTCCCCATTCAGGCGGGTGTAGCTGGCCTCGGCGTTGTCGATGACGGCCACGTCGGCCACATCGGAGAGGCGGACATCGCCGAAGCCATCGACGTGGAGCAGAAGTGCGCCCTCAATGTCCGAAACGCTGTCGTACTCTTCGCCGACCTTCAGCAGCCAGGACTCGCCGCTCTTATCGGCAACATAGCCGGCAGGCATCGAGAAGTTCTGGGCGTAGATGAGCTGGGCGAGGGTCTTGATGTCCAGCTGCTTGGCCACATCGGCGCTGGCAAGGGCCTTTTCCTTGGTCTCCTCGTAGAGCTGCTTGGCGTCTTCCAGCTGGTTTTCGTAGTCCTTCAGCTTCTCCCGGGCCTCGGTGAACTGCATATAGGCGCTGAGCTGCTGGCTGGAATAGCTGCCCAGAGCGACGGAGAACTGGTTCATCAGGCCGGGGACATTGTCCATGGCTTTGATGACCTCGTCCAGAGTCTTATAAATGGTGCTCAGGCTGTTGGAGACTTCCAGCTCATCGGCAAGGTCGGAGACGGTGCCGTCGCTGGTACCCAGACGGCCCTGCAGCTCCTGCAGAGCGGCGGTGAGCTTATCGGTGATGTCGCGCAGCTCGCCGACGATCTCGATGAGGGAGTCGATGTCCCGCATACCGGTCTGGTTGAACTGGTCCACGACCCGCTGCAGGCCGTCGCGGACGTCGATGAGGGCCTGCTGGATCTCCGGCTCATTGACCACGCCGATGAGCTGGTTGATGCTGCTCAGCAAAGCCTGCGCCTGGTCGCGCACGACGGTGACGGCGTCGGCCACCTCCGTACCCATCTGGGCCATGACGGTGTCAGAGACCGTGTCGCCAAAGTTTTTCAGCTGTTTTTCGTACTCGGCACGGCCTGCGGCGATCTGGGCCTCGGCGTCATCGAGCTGGGCGCGGGCATCGGCCAGCTGGGTGTCGATAAGTTCCAGCAGGCGGGCGTTCACTTCGTCTATCTTATCCTGATTCAGCTGCACCTGCACCATCTTTTCGATGAGGCCGTTGGCCGACACACTGGAAACGCCGCTGGTGCGGCCCACATAAGGCACGAGGGTGTTATCCACAAAATCCGACAGATCGTAGACATCGCTGCCCTCCCGGCTGACAGCCACCGTCATAAAGGCGTTCATGTTCAGGCTGTACTCGATGATGGAGGGGGTCAGACAGGTGCTGGGCAGACTGGACGCGGTCTGGTCCACCTTGTTGGAGGTCTTGACCATCGCGCTGTTCATGTCGGTGCCTTCGGCAAATTTCATGAGCAGAAGGCTATAGTTTTCTGCCGAGGTCGCTGTGATGCTCTCGACGCCGGACACTGTACCCAGCGCGTTCTCCATCACATCGGAGACTTCTGACTCCACACGCTCCGGGCTGGCACCGGGGTAGACGGTGACCACCATGAGGTATGGCGTGCTGATGTCGGGCAGAAGGTTCGTCTGCAGGTTCGTGATGGACACGAAGCCCAGCAGCAGGACCATGATGACCGCAACAAGGATGGTGAACGGCTTTTTGACACTGAATTTTTCCATGATTTCCTATCCATTTCTTTTTTATGCCGCCGCGCGGCAAAAGGTACGCCGCAACCACGGCAGCACCCTCTGAACACTTCTTATCGTTCCTATTATACACGAGGGAATCTCCCTTGCAATAGTCCTGAAGTTAATATTTAACAAAACTTTCCTTAATCCACCTTTGTTTAGGAAGTCAATGGGAAGATCCCGGCTACTTTCTTGCCATATTTCGTGGAAATACGGGCCGGATTATGCTATACTAGAATGCAGAATGGAATTTTATCGCAATTTCAGGCACAGCGCCTATCCAGACTGCATAAGGCCCATGTTCCGGGCTTATATACGTTCGATACGGCCCCAAAGAGGAATGCTATGAAGAAAGTTATATCCGTCCGTTTCAAGGACAACGGCAAGACCTATTATTTTGACCCCGCAGACACCCCCATCAAGACCGGCGACTATGTTATCGTCGAGACGGCCCGGGGCGTGGAGTGCGGCGAAGTGGTGCAGGGCGTGAAGGAGATCGCCGACTCCGCTGTCCCCAAGGCCCTCAAGCCCATCACCCGGATGGCCGACAGCGTGGATGTGCGCCGGATGCGCCAGAACCGTGAGGACGAAAAGCGCGCCTACCACACCTGCCAGGAGTGCATCGCCCGCCACGGGCTGGAAATGAAGCTGGTGGAGGCCGAATACACCCTCGACCGCTCCAAGATCATGTTCTATTTCACCGCCGATGGCCGCGTGGACTTCCGTGAGCTGGTCAAGGACCTGGCCGGTATCTTCCATACCCGCATCGAGCTGCGCCAGATCGGCGTGCGCGACGAGAGCAAGATGATAGGCGGTCTGGGCATCTGCGGCCAGCCCTTCTGCTGCAGCCGCTTCCTGAAAGACTTTCAGCCCGTCTCCATCAAGATGGCAAAAGAGCAGGGTCTTTCCCTCAACCCGACCAAGATCAGTGGTGCCTGCGGCCGCCTGATGTGCTGTCTGGCCTACGAGGAGAGCGCCTACGAGTACCTGAACAGCATCATGCCCATGGTAGGCAGCACCGTCCGCACGCCGGACGGCCTCGGCACCGTGCTCGAGGTCAACCCCATCTCCGGCTATCTGCGGGTGCGCTGCGGCACCGAGGCCTTCGCGCCCCGGTACTATAAGGTGAGCGTCTGCGAGTATATCTCCGGCGGCAAGCGCGCACCCCGCCGCCCCGACCCGGACGACGATTATTCCGATGTGCGCAATCCCGCCCCGGTGGTGGCTTCGGCCAACGCCGACGGCACCTCGTCCTGCCCCGGCTGCGGCAGAAAAGATAAAAAATAAGAGGCTGGAAATGGCAGGGTCTCCGAACGGTTAGTCTGTTAAAACTAACTTTGCTTCGTGATTTTCGCCAAAAAACCTCTTCAAATTTCTCCAAAAGTTAGCCCGTGCTTTTGTGCAACCCACCAAAAAACGAAAAATTGCTTTTGGGTGGGTACGGTTAGTCTTGCCTTTTTGAAACGGCTTTGTTAAAATGCAGTCAAGGATACGATTTCCGAGGGGTCTGCCAGAGCCGTGCAGGGGCAGATTTCTTCATAAATACTGAGCACGGGGAGATAAAGGAGAGTTCTATTATGGCACACAAGGTTTCTGACGCATGTGTTGGCTGCGGCGCTTGCGAGGGCGCTTGCCCGGTTGGTGCAGTTGCCGTTGAGAACGGCGTTGCAGTTGTGAACGCAGACGCTTGCATCGATTGCGGCGCTTGCGAGGGCGCTTGCCCCACCGGTGCTATCACCGCTGAATAATTTTTAGCAGATAGCGCGCGAATAACGCATCAAAAGCAGCAGACCTGCCAGGCGGGTCTGCTGCTTTTCTTTCTTGCATAATTTTTTCATCTTTCGGGACACAATATTTTGTCGGAGGATTTCGGCTGGGCGTATGGAACATTCTACCGAGATTTTGTATAATAAAACAGAAGTATACTGCTCCACCGTCCACCGGTTCGGCTCGGACGCGCTTTTGCTGGCCCGCTTCTGCGAGCCGCGGCGCAGCCAGAAGGCGGCAGACCTGTGCTCCGGCTGCGGCATCGTGAGCCTTGAGTGGCACGACCGGGGCCATCGCGGCCCCTGTGCCGCCGTGGAATTGCAGCCCGAGGCCAGTGCGCTCTTACAGGAGGCTGTGGCCGCGCAGGGCATCGGGCACATCACCCCTTATCTCACCGACCTGCGCACCTTCCGGGAAGGGGAGGGCCGGTTCGATGTCTGTGCCTGCAACCCGCCCTATTTTACCGCCGGGCCGCAGAGCACCGACGCGGGCCGTGCCACGGCCCGCCACGAGACGGACTGCACCCTCGAGGATGTCTGCGCCTGCGGTTTCCGCCTGCTGAAAGACGGCGGAAAGCTTTCCCTCTGCCATCGGCCCGAGCGTCTGGCCGAGGTGCTGGCTGTGCTGCGGGCGCACCGCCTCGAGCCGAAGCGTCTGGCCTTTGTGAAGAATAAGCCCAGCGCCGCGCCGTGGCTTTTTCTTGTGGAAGCCCAGAAAAACCGCCGCACCGGCCTGCGCATCGAACCGGATGTGCTCATCACCGCCGGGGCGGCGATGTACGGAGAAGTAAAATAACAACATCAGGGAGGTCAATCATGGCCGGTATTCTTTATATCGTGGCAACCCCCATCGGCAATCTGGACGACATGCCGCCCCGCGTGGCCGCCACCTTCGGCGCGGCGGACTTTGTGGCCGCCGAGGACACCCGCGTGACCATGCGGCTGCTGAACTATCTGGGCCTGAAAAAGCCGATGGTCAGCTACTACGAGCACGCATTGCAGAAGGGCGAGGGCATCCTGCGCCGCATTGAGGCGGGCGAGAACTGCGCCCTCTGCTCGGACGCCGGAATGCCCTGCGTCTCTGACCCGGGCGAGGTCATCGTGCGGGACGCGCTGGCCCGGGGCATCAAAGTCGTGCCTGTCCCGGCGGCGTCCGCCTGCGTGACGGCGCTGGCCGTCTCGGGCCAGGACACCTCCCGCTGGGTGTTCGAGGGCTTCCTGCCAGTGAACCGGAAGCAGAAGAAAGAGCGCCTTGCTGAGCTTCTGGGTGAAAAGCGGACCGTCATCTTCTACGAAGCGCCCCACAAGCTGCGCACGACGCTGGACGACCTCGTGAACGCCTTCGGCCCGGAGCGGAGCATCACCCTCTGCCGTGAGCTGACCAAGCTCCACGAAGAGATCTGGAAGACCACCCTCGGGGAGGCGCAGGCCCACTACGCCGCCAACGAGCCGAGAGGCGAGTATGTTCTGGTCATGGCCGGCGCACCGGCCTCCGCAGAGCCGGAAGCAGAAATGACCCTCGAGCAGGCCGCACAGCGCGCCCTCGAGCTGACCGGACAGGGCTTCGGCCCCACTGCCGCCGCCAAGGCCGCAGCCCAGGGGACGCCCTACTCCAAGAGCGAAGTATATAAGGCACTGCTGACCATCCAGCAGCGCGACCCGGAATAAAATTTGAGGAGGATCCTTTTCCCGTGACGAAACTTCTGATTTTGAGCGACAGCCACAACAGCCGCCTGGCCATCGAAAACATTCTGGCCGCCGAGGCGGACAGCATCGACGCGCTCATCTTTCTGGGCGACGGCCTGCGCGACCTCGAGCAGGCGCTCACCTTTTACCCCTCTCTGCGGGCTTATGCGGTAGCCGGAAACTGCGATTTCGGTGCGCTGGAGCCGCTGGACGGGCTTGCCGCCTTTGACGGGGTAGTCGTCTTCTACACCCACGGCCATATGTACGGGGTGAAATACGACCTCGACACGCTGGCTGACGCAGCCGCAGCCCGGGGCGCGAACGTCGCTCTCTTCGGTCACACCCACATCCCAGTGGCAGAAGAGCGGGGCGGGGTGTTCCTGTTCAACCCCGGCTCCTGCGGCCGGTGCTATACCGGCCCCAACACCTACGGCATCCTGACCCTTGCCGACGGCAAGGTGGTCAGCCACGAGCACAAAGAGGTACCCAAAGCATGAGCATCAACGAGGTGCGCTGGCTGTCCGAGTGCGGCAGCACCAACGCTTACGCAAAAGAGCATTTTGAAGAGTTCGGCCCGGTGGGCGCGGTATACACCACCAATCAGACCGCAGGCCGGGGCCGTCTTGGCCGCAGCTGGGTGAACGCCGAGGGCCGCGCCCTCTATTATACGGCGGTCATCCGGGAGCCGCTGGCCCAGCCTGCCACCCTGCCGCTGCTGGCAAGCCTTGCCGTCCGCGATCAGCTGGCCCAGCGCTACGGCGTGGACTGCCAGATAAAATGGCCTAACGACCTGCTGTTGAACGGCAAGAAGGTCGTGGGCATCCTCTGCGAGAGCGTCAGCTACGGCTACCAGATGCAGGGCCGGGGCATCGTCTGCGGCATCGGCATCAATCTGGCACAGCCCCAGAGCTATTTCGACGCCGCAAACCTGCCCAACGGCACCTCCCTCGAATTGCAGGGCGCGAAAGTGGACCTTGCCGCCGACCCCCAGTGGCTGGCCGAGGCTCTGACGGACTTCGGCTTTGACCGTCCGCTCTACACCTTCGCGCGGGAGGGCTTTGCTCCCTTCCGGGACGAGTACAAGGCGGCCTGCGTCAACCTGGGCCGCCACGTCACCTTCGATCTGCCGGGCGGCGGCACAGGCAGCGGCACAGCCATCGACATGGACGCCGACGGCCGGCTCATCGTCCGCACCGACAGCGGCGAGGAGAAGGTCTTCACCGGCGAAGTCTCCGTCCACGGCATCTATGGGGCCGTATAAATTCTCCAGCATTCCAGCGCCTCTGCGGGCCGTCCGGCCCCGGGGGCGCTTTTCTTTCTCCCTGCAAAGTTTGTGGAAAACCCGGGTTTTCCCACGGTTTTCCACACATGGTTTTTGCCGGGCAGCGTTTGTGGAAAACTCCTGCGCCAAAAATTCCAGAGGGGAGAGGCGCTTTTGCCCCCAGCGCGAAACGCCGCAGAAAATAAATTTTCGGCCTCGACTTTCTTTTCAAAAAAAGGCTCTGTGACCTCTTTTCTCCCCAGATTTTCCCTCTTTTCCCGTTTTAGAATACATCGTGTATAACCCAAAGCTCAATTTTCTGTGGAAAACTCGGTGGAAAAAGTGGAAAACACTGTGGGAAACCCCGCTTCTTTTTCACAAAATCGGTGGAAAACCCAGTGGAAAAAGTTAAAAAATCATTCCAGATGGGATACTCTTCCGATAACGCACCAAAATGGAGTCCCGCACTTCCCACGGATTTTCTTGAATGGGCCGGGCAAACATGATACAATGAAAAACAGAAAACGGCCCCGGACATGGGCCGCAAAAATTCTTTTCACGGAGGCTTCTGTCTATGAACTGGATCTCCCGCCTTGAGCGGAAATACGGCCGCTTTTGCATCCCCAACCTCATCTCCGTCATCGTAGGTGGACAGATTTTAGTCTACGCCATCGAACTGTTCGTCAACCAATTCATCTCCGTCTATCTCGGCCTGAGCCGGAGCCTGCTGCTGATGGGGCAGGTGTGGCGGCTCATCACCTTCGTCTTTATCCCGTTTTCGGGGGGCGGGCCGCTGAGCGTCATCCTCGGCATCTACTTCACATGGTTCATCGGCACGGCGCTGGAAAAGGAGTGGGGCGATTTCCGCTTCAACCTCTACTTCCTGCTTGGGATGATCGGCACCGTGCTGGGCTGTCTCGTCACCGGCATCCCCGCCGACACCTACTGCCTGTCGCTGTCGCTGCTGCTGGCTTTCGCCATGCTCTACCCCGAGGTGCAGGTGCTGCTGTTCTTCGTCATCCCGGTAAGGGTGAAGTATTTCGGTCTCTTCGCCGCTGCCATGTGGCTGTTCAGCTTCCTCACCGCCGGGTGGCTGTATAAGGTGAGCTATCTGCTGAGTATGCTGGGGTTTGTGCTCTTCTTCGGGCCGCAGGCACTGCGCAGCGTCCGGGCGTGGATACGCCGGGAGCAGTGGAAGCGGAAGAACCGGAGGTGAGCCGCAGATGATGATCGACCGCCTTGCGGGCAACGCAGCCCTGAAAGACAGCGTCCGCCTGATGCTGGGCAGTCGCCGTCTGACCCACAGCGTGTTATTGGTGGGCGAGACGGGCCTGGGCGCGGGCTACGCGGCCCGGTGCGTGGCGGCAGACTATCTTTACCCGGCAGGCGGCGCACCCGCTGAGGCCCTTCTGCGGGGCGAATGCTGCCGTGCCGTGGGCAAAGCCGGCGACCGCGACAGCGGCCGCATCGAGACCGGCGTGGTGCGGGAGGCCATCTCCGTCACCGGCATGGGCTCGGGCGGGCGGTATCTCGTCAGTCAGGTCAAGGCCATGCGCACCGAAATTTTCAATACCAGCCTCTCCGCCGAGGGCCGCGCCGTCCTGCTCTACCATGTGGAGCGGATGAACGAGGAGTCCGCCAACGCCCTGCTGAAGGTGATGGAGGAGCCGCCGGAAGGCGTGCTCTTCCTGCTGACGGCAGATTCGCTGGCCGGTGTGCTGCCCACCATCCGCAGCCGCTGCATCAGCTTCGCCGTAGCCCCGGTCAGCCCCGAGGAATGCGCCCGGTGGTGCATCGGGCAGGGCGTGGACAAAAAGCAGGCCCGGCTCTACAGTGAGCTGTTCGACGGCCACATCGGCACAGTGCTTGCCGCCGCCCGGGACGACGCCCGCCGGGAACAGGTGGAAAAGGCCCTGACGCTGGCCAAGGCCGCGGCGGCTCACGACAGCTATGCCGCCGCCGTCCTGCTGGCCGGGTACGAGAAGGACAAGGCCGCAGCAGCGGCCCTGCTGGGCGATTTCCGGGCCGTAGCCGCCGCCGGGCTCCGGGGGTGTGCCAGCACCCCTCTGACGGGTGACGCCGCCCGCCGCGCCCTCTCGCTGGCCGATGCGGCCATTCAGCGGCTCGCCGCGCAGGTGAACCCCAAGATCACGCTGTCGGTGCTGGCGGCGAAGCTTGGATAAAGCAAAAGCTCCCCTTCCGGGGAGCTTTTGCTCTTGCTATTTGATCCTATTATCTTCTGCGGGACCGACTCCGCCGCCGCAGGTTCAGCGAACCGCCGCCGGCCACCATCGTCAGGAAGCCCAGCACGATAAGGATGCCGATGAGCGCGGCCATGAGAAGAAGGGTCGTTTTGGCGTCGGTGCGAAAGTCAGACACATATTCTTTGTGGGTCACAAGGTCCACCGTTCCCATCTCGTAGCCGTCGAGGTAGACGGTGGCCGTACCCAGCACAGCACCCTCCTTGACGGTGGCCGAAGTGCTCTCCGGCACCGAGAACTCGAAGGTCACTTCATCGTCGGCGTGGCCGTAGCCGCTGAGGCTGCTGGCGGCGTAGAGCTCCACGGCTTCCTCCGTGCGGCACTTGGTCAGCGGGATAGTGGTGAGCACCGTCTCCGTGTCCACGAGCTGACGGTCAGAAAAGCTGGAGAAGGCCCAGTCCAGGATCTCCGCACACTCGCGGTAGATGTTGTTCATATCGCTGCCCAGCACCACGAGGCCGTAGGTGTGGCCGTCCTGCTGGGCAAAGGTGACGAAGCACCGGCCTGCGAGGGTGGTGAAGCCGGTCTTCATGCCCCGGACATAGTCGCGGTGATAGGCATACTCCGGGTCCAGCATGAGGTTGGTGGACTTGATGGTCCGCTCGTTCTGGTGCAGGTTCGTGGCGGGCAGCGTATAGGTGAGGGTGTTCGCGGCCTGCATATAGGTCTCGTTGGCGTAGCAGGCAGCGGCAATTTTTGCAAGGTCCTCTGCCGTGGAGACGTTGCCGTAGTCGTACAGACCGTGGACGCAGGAGAAGGTGGTATCCGTACAGCCCAGCTCCTTGGCGCGGGCGTTCATCTGGGCCACAAAGGCCGTCAGGTCGCCGCCCGAGACGTCGCTGGCGATGACGCTGGCCGCGTCGTTGGCACTGGCCACCAGCAGACCGTAGAGCAGGTCGATGCGGCGCACCGTCTCGCCGATGCGGAGGTTCATGGTGGAGCCGTTGGCGTTCTGGATGTCCTTGAACTCCTGGGTCAGGCTGGTGGGGATGGTGATCTCAGCGTTCATGTCCTTGCCGCTCTCGAGGAAGAGCAGAGCCGTCATCATCTTGGTGAGGCTGGCGATGTAGCGCTGCTGTTCAGAGTTCTGCCTGAGGATGGGCTTGCCGGTATCCAGATTGAAGAGATAGACCGACTCGGTGTCGCTGGCCGTCTGGATGGGCATCTGATAAGCGGCAGACCCGGGCAGGGCGGCGCAGACCATCAGCACCAGCGTGAGCAGCAGCGCCGTGCTCCGGCGCAGGAAGGTGGGTCGATTCATAGGCTTGTCCTCCTTAACATTCAAACATCAGCCAAACACTTTGTGCCAGAATGCACTCAGCCCGTGCTTCTCGGGTTCGGCCTCGGGCTCTGCCGGGGCGGGGTGCAGTTCGGGGCTGGTAAAGGCCCAGTCGAACAGCTCTGCCGCCTCCCGGAAGATATTCTGGGAGTTCGAGCCCAGGATGACCAGCCCGTACGTATGGCCGGCCTGCCGGGCAAAGGTGACGAAGCACCGCCCGGCCTGAGTGGTGAAGCCGGTCTTCATGCCGTGGGCATAGTTGCGGTAATAGCCGCTGCCGGGCTGCAAAAGCCTGTTGGTGGTCGTGACTGTCCGGGCCGGATGCAGGTTGGTGGCGGGCAGTTCATAGGACACCGTATCCGCTATCTGGCGGTAGGTCGGGTTCGCATAGCAGGCCAGCGCGATCTTCGCCATATCGCGGGCCGTGGAGTAGTTGCCTCCGTCGTAGAGGCCGTGGGGGCAGGTGAAATGAGTAGCCTTACAGCCCAGCTGACTGGCCCGGACGTTCATCTGGGCCGCGAAGGCGGCCAGACTGCCGGAGGTATCGACGGCCAGCACGCTGGCTGCGTCGTTGGCGCTGGGCAGGAGCATGGCGTACATCATATCGATGCGGCGCACCGTCTCACCGGCCTGCAGGCCGATGGTGTGGCCCCGGTTGGCCCGGATGGACTGAAGTTCCGGCGTGAGGCTGGCCGGGATGGTGATACTGGCGCCGAGGTCGGTGCCGCTTTCCAGCACGAGAAGGGCCGTCATCATCTTGGTCAGGCTGGCGACGCAGCGGGGAAGGTCGGGGTTCTGCTCCACGAGAGCTTCGCCGGTGTCGGCGTCGAAGAGGTAGATGGATTCCTGCGGGTAGGCGGCCTGAATTGGCATCGCGTAGACGGCAAAACCGGACAGTGCCGCTGTGGTCATGAATGCAGCGGTCAGGACCAGAGCCAGAAACCGCCGCGCAAAGGGATGAAACTGCATAAATTGATACTCCTTTGGAAGCCTGGGGGCTTCCTTGCTCCGACAATAAGAGCTATAATAAAGAATACCATAAATGAAGCAAAAGAGAAAGGTGGTTTTTCAACAATGATGCTCTCCTTTGGTGGAAAAATGCCCCGGGATGAGGGCGCTGTCTTTGTGGCGGCGAATGCGACGGTGCTGGGCAACGTGACGCTGGGCAGGGGCGTGAATATCTGGTACGGGGCTGTACTGCGGGCCGACGAGGGCGCGCTGATCCTGGGCGAGAACAGCAACGTGCAGGACAACGCCGTGCTCCACTGCGACCCCGGCGGGCAGGTCGTTCTGGGCAAAAACGTCACCGTAGGCCACAGCGCCATCGTCCACGGCTGCACGGTGGGGGACAACAGCCTCATCGGGATGCATGCTACCATCCTCAACCACGCCGTCGTGGGCAAAAACTGCATCATCGGGGCCGGGGCGCTGGTGCCTGAAGGAATGGTCATCCCCGACAACTCGGTGGCGGTAGGCGTGCCTGCCCGGGTCATCAAGACCATCCGGGACGACCAGCTGGCCCACAACATCGAGAACGCAAAAGCTTATGTGGAGATGGGCCGTCAGCACGCGGCACTCGTCAGCCCCTGAAATATACTTCATCAGCTACTTGTTCTTTGCATCGTTCTGCGCTATTATTAGTTCAGGGAACCCTAGTTCCATTCCGCAAATATTTATTGGAGGCAGCTATTATGAGTATTGAGATCTCTCGACGCAATTTTCTGAAAACCGCCGCTGCTTCGCTTATTTTAGCGGGGGGGGGGGTATTGACCGGCTGTGACAGCAGCAGTGACAGCCCGTTTATGCCGTGCAGCCCGGACGACGTCTTTTATTTTACATCCTCTCAGGCGATCTCCCGGCTTTCCTGCCGCAGCATTATTTCCCGGGAGACGGTGAATGGTCAGAACATGATGGGCATTGAGCTTTTCCTGTACACGGCCAAAAACACCGGCGATTTCAACGCCTCCTGCTTTTCCTGCGAGGTGCCCTATTTCTCCCAGACAAAGCCCCTTACCTGCAAGCTGCTCAAGCTCCATAACCGTGACTCGGGCTCTATCGACATCGGGGAGCAGGTCAGACTGACTCGAGGGAACATTCACTCTGTTACCGCATATTTCCCCTATACAAAGACCTCCGGCCTTGCCTCTAATATCTACACCTTCACCGATGGGGGACAGGCCATCCAGTTCAGGCTCAGCGGCAGCTCCAAGGCCGAGCCCTTCCTGACGACTGGCGTATATGATGTATCCACCGGACAGTGACAGCTCCCGTCTCCAAAAATTTCACAGGCCGATTAACAAATCTTTCACAGGAAAGACATGATTTCAGCCCTTAATTCGGGTATACTATAGCTCACAAGGGTGCGGGGCCGCAACCGCCCCTTGCACATGATTCCTCCTCACACCAAAGCAATACCCCAAACAGCAAGGCCCCCTCCGGCGTCGCCGCAAGCGCCAGACGGGGGCCTTGTTGTATCTGGGAAACAGAACGCCCCCGCTCAGCACTTCCTGAGCGGGGGCGGTTTTACATATTTACATCATGCCGCGGAAGACAGCCTGTGCGATCTGGAAGTAGAGGATCAAGCTGCAGGCGTCCACGATGGTGGTGATGAAGGGGGTCGCCATGATGGCCGGGTCGGCGCCCAGCTTCTTGGCGGCCAGGGGCAGCATACCGCCCACCAGCTTTGCGAGGATGACGCTGAAGAACAGCGACACGCTGACGACCACTGCGTAGCCGATGACATTGTCATACTGGCCGGCGTAGAGGTAGGTGTACATCAGGTAGATGCGCAGACCGTTGACGAGGCCCAGCACCGCGCCGACGATGGCGGAGACCCGCAGCTCCTTGCCCAGAACTTTGAGGAAGTCGCTGGGCTCCACCTCACCCAGAGCGAGGCCGCGGACCATCAGGGTGCTGATCTGGTTGCCGCAGTTGCCGGCGGTATCCATCAGCATGGGCATGAAGGAGACCAGCAGCGGCAGGCTGACAAAGGCCTCTTCATAGTGGGTGGTGACCATGCCGGTAAAGGTGGCGGACAGCATCAGGATCAGCAGCCATGGAATGCGCTGCTTTGCGTGGGTCCAGACGCTGGTGCCGAAGTAGGTGGTGGCATCGTCGTCGGGCAGAATAGCTGCCATCTTCTGCATATCCTCGGTGCTCTCATCGGTCAGGACGTCGATGGCGTCGTCGATGGTGATGATACCGACGAACATGCCCTCGTTGTCCAGAACAGGCATCGCGGTGAAGTCGTAGCGCTGCATCTCGCGGGCCACATACTCCTGGTCATCCGTGACCTTCACGGTAACGACATTGTCGTCCATGATGTCCACGATGGGGGTAGAGGGGTCAGACAGCAGCAGACTGCGGGCCGACACGACACCCAGCAGGCGGTTGCGCTCCACCACATAGCAGGTGTAGACCGTCTCAGCGTTCTCACCCTGCTTGCGGATAGCGGCGAAGGCGTCGCTGACGGTCATCTCCTGCCGCAGACGGACGTATTCGGGGGTCATCAGGCTGCCGGCAGAGCTCTCGGGGTAGTTCAGCAGCTTGTTCAGGCTCTCACGGGTCTGGCGGGACGACTTTTCCAGCACCCGCTTGACCACGCCTGCGGGCATATCTTCCAGCAGGTCGGCGGCGTCGTCAAGGCTCATATCTTCGATGGCGCTCACCAGCTCGACGTCGGAGAAAGCATTCACGAGGTCGTCGCGGGCCTCATCGGACATATAAGCGAATGCTTCCGTTGCAACGTCCTTTTTCAGCAGACGGAACACCACGAGGCGGTTGTTCTCGTCCAGCTCTTCCAGCAGCTCGGCCAGGTCGGCGGGCTGCTCTTCCTCGGTCACTTCGCGCAGCTTGACGTACTGCTTCTTGACGAGCAGCTTGAGCAGACGGCTCTTGGTCAGCATCTCGGGGTTGGCCTTGACTTCTTCGTCGTTGGCCTCCTCTTTTTCGGCCTCGCGGACGTCCTGCTTGAGGTCTTCGGTGGCCTGCTCATTCAGGTCTTCGGCCAGCTTCTGGCGCACCTCATCGGGAATATCCGTGGGCAGCTCCTGCACCGGAAGAGCCTGTTCCTCTTCGCGCTCCGGGGTCTTCTTTTCTTCTTCCATTTGTGTTCCTCCTCTTTTCTGTCTCAGGAGGACACAGCCGCATCAACGCAAAAAGCGCCGCTCCTGCGCCGCAGACCCCGGGCCGCACTGCCCATCTGCACGCGCAAAGCTGCGCCTCTTTTGTACGGCAGCCGGACAGCGGATACTCCGCTGTTCAGCGTACAAAAAAGGCGAACGCAGCACCTTTCGCGGTCGTTCCGGCCGCATCATTCCATCGTCTTCGACTATGATCCGGGTCCATTGTCCTGCGTTCACCTCCACAAATTCGTTTTGCTAAGTTTCTTAGCCTACAGGTTTATTATATCTCCACTCAAATGCCCGGTCAACCCTGTAAGGCGTCCATTTCCGGAATATTGACGCAGAAAAACGCACAGCGCCCTCCCCGGTGCTTGCGGCTTCACCGGAAAGGGCGCTGTGTTTGGATATTGCTTTGGTGTGAGGAGGAATCATGTACAAGGAATCGGTTGCGGCCCCGAATCCTCATGGCTGTAGTATAGCAGATTCCGCACCGGATTTCATGAAAAACCTATGAAGAAAGTGTAAAAGACACAAAAATACGCCCCGGACACTGTTTCCAGTGAGCGGGGCGCTAAAAACGGGATCCGTTTTTGACTGCGGCAAGATCCCTGCAAGCAGGTCTTATGCAGCAGGCGGGGCAAGGTATCTGCGAACAGACCTTATGCTCCTGACACACGCGAAGTATGCTTTCAAGGACCCTCGCGGGCGCTTTGGTATTTCAGGCTCTGCCCGCCCCGACGCGTTCGGAGGCGGGCAGAGAGTTGAAATCAGTTTGGAGTACAAAGCTCCAGTCTCTGCGTAGAAATAAGCCTGTCATTTCTTCTCTGGCCGGGGCCACAGTTTCGTACTGCTGCGTTGCGCAGTAATCGCCAGCACGGAGCAGCCGCCCTTTCGGGACTAAGGTGCCGCTGCGGCAGTTTCCAGCCAGAGTCAAAAGAACTTTGGTTTACTTGTACAGCTCGACCAGGCGGGTCAGATGCTCGTAACGGTCGTTTGCGACCTGCTCGTTGCGAGCGAACAGCTGCTTTGCACGATCCGGGAATGCACGAGTCAGGCGGCTGTAACGGGTCTCGTTTGCCAGCAGTGCCTGATACTTCTCGGCATCCACAGCCTTGGAGGTCAGGGTGAAGGGGTTCTTGCCCTGAGCCTTGTTGGCCGGATTGAAGGTGAACAGGTTCCAGTAACCAGCCTCAACTGCCTTCTTCATCTCGTTCTGGCAGTTGGTCATGCCGCCCTTAACACCGTGCAGCTCGCAGGGAGCGTAGCCGATGATGAGGGAGGGGCCGGGATATGCCTCAGCCTCTGCGATAGCCTTGACAGCCTGGTTCATGTTAGCGCCCAGAGCGATCTGAGCAACATAGATGTAACCGTAGGTCATAGCGATCTCAGACAGGCTCTTCTTGCTGATCTCCTTACCAGCAGCAGCGAACTGGCAGACCTCGCCGATGTTGGAGGCCTTGGATGCCTGTCCGCCGGTGTTGGAGTACATCTCAGTATCGAAGACCATGACGTTGACATCCTCGCCGGAAGCCAGGACGTGATCCAGGCCGCCGAAGCCGATGTCGTATGCCCAGCCGTCGCCGCCGAAGATCCAGACGGACTTCTTGGCGATGTACTGCTTGCTCTTCAGGATCTCAGCAGACTTCTCGCAGCCAGCAGCAGCAGCCTTCTCCAGCTCAGCGATCAGGGCCTTTGCGGGCTCGTCGTTGGCCTTGGTGTTGTTCTTGGTAGCGATGAACTGCTCGTAAGCAGCCTTCAGCTCTGCGGATGCCTTGTCGGAACCAGCAACCTCAGCGATCTCCTTGATCAGGTTCTCACGGACGGTCTTCTGGCCGATGTACAGACCCAGACCATGCTCTGCGTTATCCTCGAACAGGGAGTTGCACCATGCAGGACCATGGCCGCTGTCCTTGTTGACGGTGTACGGAGAGATGGATGCGGTGCCGCCCCAGATGGAGGAGCAGCCGGTAGCGTTGGAGATGTACATCTTCT